>JAAHTG010000242.1_pt2 | contig 30186 bp, 49 predicted proteins | sample 6116081 | NCBI WGS metagenome assembly JAAHTG01 (sample SAMN13939989, study PRJNA603662) | sponge metagenome | isolation source: marine sponge | host: Mycale hentscheli | place: New Zealand | collected 2005 | reverse complement strand
TTAGTTCGTCTGTGTCTTTCAGTACATTTATAGATACTTTATAAGGTTTAGTACCGTAATAAACTCTAGAGCTTGGATACAATAGAAACTTTTTGTATTTCTTCTCGTCAAGCAGTTTGATGTCATGCGTTGAAATAGTAGGCTTCATTTTCATTCCAGTCAACTGTAATAGTGATATTTTCTAAGTCTTCAAATAATATCTTTCTACTTAAAGGCTTTTTAATTTTCTCTTCAAATATTCTTTTCAAAGGTCTTGCACCCATGCTTGGTTCATAACCATCTAAAGATAATTGTTGTCTAGCACTTTCAGTTAACGAAATATTCACAGTTGAATTGTTTGTTTGCAGTAATTCGTTTGTCTCTTTGAGTAACCTGTCTACAATCAGTAACATTTGCTCAGGTTCTAGTTTGTTAAATTTAACAACAGAATCTAATCTGTTTCTAAACTCTGGTGTAAAGAATTTTTCCACAGCCTTGTCAACTGCTTTAGATTTTGTTTGATCGCCAAAACCAATCTTTTTAGTTTCTGCTTCCGCGGCACCTAAGTTAGAAGTCATCAATAATACTACATTACTGAAGTCTACTTCTTTGCCCATACTACCAGTAAGTTTACCATCGTCCATTCCTTGTAATAATACTTGCAATACCTGTGGTGCTGCTTTTTCTACTTCGTCTAACAGCAACACACAATTAGGCGAATCTTCTACTGCGGCAATAAGTTGTCCTTGTCCCATTTTGCCTTCAGCATGTCCTACATAGCCTGGAGGAGCACCAATCAATTTAGCAACACTGTGTCTCTCTTGATATTCACTCATGTCGAACTTAACAAGTTTTGCTTGAAGTTCTTTTGCTAATGCTCTGGCTGTTTCTGTTTTACCTGTACCAGTAGGTCCTACAAACAAGAAACTGCCAATTGGTTTGTGAGGTTCTCTCAATCCTGATTTGCTTACTAGGATTGCTTCTACAATTTTATCTACAGCCTCGTTTTGTCCATAAACAGTACTTTTAATTCTGTCATCTAAATCTTTGTACGCATTTGTGCTTTCAGTGTCAATAACATCTTCGCCAATTTTACTTACTTTAGCAATTACTTTAACAAAGTCTGACATCTGTACTAGTGTTTCTTCACGCAACTTAACAGCGGCTCCAGCGGCATCAATTACATCAATTGCTTTGTCTGGGAAGTGTTTTGTTTTGTGATACCTGTCAACTAAATCAACACTGCGTTCCAATAATTCGTTGTTGTATGTAACACAATGGAAGTCTTCGTAATACTTTTTCAATCCAAGTACAATTAGTTTTGTGTCCTCTACAGAAGTTTCTTCAATGTCTAGTCTTGCAAAACGTCTTAGTAATGCTCTATCCTTCTCAAATGTATCTGCAAACTCGTCTGGTGTTGTAGCACCTATTGTAAGCATTGTGCCTCTGCCTAACACAGGCTTTAGTAGATTAGCGGCATCGACATTTCCTTGTCCACCTGCACCGGCTCCCATAATCATGTGTATCTCATCAATAAACAATATGGCATTTGGATCTGCTTCTAAACAATTCAGTACACCTTTAATTCTTTCTTCAAAGTCACCTCTGTATCTAGTACCTGCTAACATAGCACCCAAGTCTAAACTATATACCACTTTGTTTTTCAATGTCTTAGGTACTTCACCATCAACAATCTTCTTAGCAAGTCCTTCTGCAATAGCAGTCTTACCTGTACCAGGTTCACCAACCATTACGCAATTATTTTTCTTACGTCTTGCAAGAATGTGTACTAGGTCGCTGACTTCTTCGTGTCTACCAATTAGCGGATCAATCTTACTGCTTTTGGCTTCTTCATTGAGGTTGGTTGTAAACTCTTCCAACAACTCTTTGCTTTCTTCATTGTTACGTGATGCTCGTAAATGATGTTTAACAACTTCATTTGTCAAGCCATTAATCTCACATAGGTATCTTGCCATGCAATTATCCTCAGATAATATGCTTAATAGCAAATCCATTGGAACAAAATATTCTCTGTTGTTAAACAACACATTGGCTAGTCCTCGTTGTAATACTCTTTCAACAGCCTGTGTTTTCTTAGGTCCACCTTTGGAGCCATTTGGATTTTGTAATCCATTTGAATCTGGATCATTTAGATAGTTAGAAAGATCTGTGAGGATTTGATCTCTGTCAATATCACTCTTTTCACAGACATCTATAGCGTCTTCATTTTCAAGTAGTACATACATGATATGTTCTAAGCATACATATTCGTGCTTCTGCTTAGATGCATTATTCATTGCATCACGCATGATTAATTCTACTGTTGGACTTTTACTCATTTGTTTTTATCGCTCCTTTGCTTTGCGTGATACTTAACACTACATTCGGCACCACAGAAAACTTTTGTCTTATCTGCTGTATGATATTTTATTAGGCCTAGCATTACTGTTACGCCACATTCGAAACACTTATAAATCATTCTTAATTTTATTTAACCACTCTAGGTGCTCAGGATTGGTAACTCTTGGTGTAGAAACTTCCACAACAACAATCATATTTCCTAAACTTCCTGTACTAGGATTAGGCATACCTTGATTTGATAACTTTAGTTTAGCACCAGGTTGTGTTCCTGCAGGTATAGAAACTTTTAATCCTCCACCAACTGCATTCTCTACTAATATCTCAGTGCCAGTAATGGCATCTATTGATGGTATGCTCACACGTTGATACAAATCATCATTATCACGTGCCATTCCAAAGGGCATATCAACAAATACTTTGATTTGTAAATCACCTGCTGGTAATCCTTGATATCTTATTTGTCCTTTGCCTGCCAAACGTATTCTAGAACCATCTCTTATACCAGGAGGTATATCAATGTACTCTCTCATATAACCTAAGTCAACCATAATACTTCTTCCGTTGTATGCTGTTGCTAGGTCAATACGTAATTGTGTAAGAGTATCTGGATTACGTGAAGGTTGTGCTCTACGTCCAAACACGTCACCAAATATGTCTGCAAATGGATTGCCTTGCTCAAATGGACTGCCCCTTTCAAATGGATTGGGATTGTCGTAAGCATATTTTTTATCAGGGTCACTTAATGTTTCGTATGCTTCTTGAATTTGTTTGAACTGTTCTGGGTCACCACCTTTGTCAGGGTGGTGCTTAGATGCAAGTTTGCGATATGCTTTCTTGATCTCTCCGGGCGTGGTAGTGTGATTAACACCTAACAGGTCGTAATAATTCATTGTCAAATTATAGCATTATTATGCCGTAATGTCAACTTAAATCATTAACTAAATCAAATAGTTCTTTGACTGTTTCTAAGCCATCTATTAGGTCGTCTTCGATATCTATATCGTATTCTGTTTCTAAAGTCATTATGACTTCAACAATACTTAGACTATCAAAGTTAGGAATCTCATCAAAACGATCTTCCATTTGTAAATCAAAGTCATGCTCTGTCCTGAGCAGACGTAAAAATTCTTCTTGTGTAAGCATAATTTAGTCTTTGGTTTTTGGTAGTCCTGGTATCAAGTTGCCAATTGAAAAACTTGATTTCTTTTCTTCAGGTTGTGCAAGTTCAGATGCTTGTTGATCATTGTCACGTTTTGCATCTTCTACTTGGTCCGCTTGGTTAGTTTCGTTCTTTTCTAACCAATCTTCTTTGCTGTCATTATCAAATCCACCAGTTGCTTCACGGTAGTATAAAATAATTTCTTTTTGTTGATTGAGATAACGTTTGATCTCTTGTAAGTTGTAAGCCATATTCTCATAGCCTTTAACACTGACACCCATCATTACAAACTCACCGCCAATCTTCTTTTCCAACTCTGCTATCTTTTGGTCCATGTTGCCACACACCATTATAACGTCACCGTTTTCGTCTTTGAGTTGCTCTCTGAGAATACGTTTACCTGCTTCGTCTCTAACAGCACGAGTACTTGTAGTACCATCTTCCTTGGTATACTTCTCACTCATATACTTCTCAGTGGTGTAATACTTTGGATTTTTGTTTTGCCCTGTTGCAGGTTTGCATGGTGTGTTAGTCATCACATACCACTGTATATCTCTCATAGATATTTCTTGTGGTAGAGGTGGTTGATAAATGTCTAACTTGACTTCTTCTGTGAATACTTTAACTTGACTAGGTTGCTGATACGGTACACTTTGCATACTACTACAAGAGGCTAGGAATAATACTAATCCTCCTATAATTGCAAAATCACATATATTTTTTACTGCTTTAGTTTTTGTCATCTTGTGTCTCTGTCTTCAGTGTAAAATCATCAAATGCTTCGTCGCCATCGGCTTTATCTAATTCTTTGCTGTCTGCTTCAACAGATCTAAATACTTCTGCTGTTGCTCTGTTTGCTTTTAATTCTATGCTACCAGGTCTTGCTCTTGCAAGTTTTGTTAAATCGTGATCAGCAAATATTCTCATGTAACTGTCACGTTCTGCATTTAGTTCGTTGTTTCTGTTTGTCAAACCCATCATTGCTTCTGCTTGTTGTTTAGCATTGGCTTCTAAACTTCTAATGGTTGCTTCGTTAGTTGCGGCCGCTGTTTGCAGTGCAACATTTTCAGTGTTGAGATAATCAACTTGTGATTGTAATTGATTGATACGATTTTCTTTTTCGTTCACAATAAAACTATGAGCGGCATAACCGGCTCCTAGTATTACTATCATGATTGGGAGTGCTTTTATAAATCCTAACATTGTTTTGTTACCAGTACGTTATCTTGGTTTGGATGGAATACTACGATGTACTCGTCAATTGGAACGGCTCTCATCTCACCTAACATACTGTTAAACATTCTAAGTGTACTGTCCAATGGCTTGATTGCACTTTCGTTAATTCCAACTTCTGCCATTATGTCTGTTGCAGGACCAAAGTTCACAATTTCTAATTGTGCTACATCTCTTGATCCACGCATGACAATTTTATTGTCGTTAATTCCTGCTTCTAATAAACTGCTGTCTCTTAAAAACTCTAAAATCTTATTTGAATTATCTTGTTGCTGTGCGGCTTCTTGTGCGGCTACTTGCTCTGCATCATATTGTTCTTTATCCATATACCTTGCTGGCTCCAGTATCACATACTTTTCAATATCATCTTCATATAGATTGTGATACTCATCTATTAAATGTGTTTTACCTTGCCATCTCAAAGAACCTGCAACATTTTCTAAGTCTTTGCAAATTTCTCTTATCTTTGAAAGAGCTTCTGGGTTACGATCCATTTCCACAAACACCATATAGTAACCATCTGGGTTTGGGTTTGGAGATACTTCTACATCTCTAACATCTGCTGTGGAGTTTGAAATAAACTTATATACATCATTGCCTACTTCACTTTCGGATACATAAAAACCAGCAGTGATAACATCTTCTACATCGCCTGTCTTAGGCACAAACTCATCAATACTAACCTTGCTGAGGATTGTGTCTTTCAATTCACCCTGCTTGATTCCCATTATATAGTTCCTTGTTGCATACCCATATTCATATTCATATTTGGATCGGTCTGCATCATTTCTTGTTCTTGCTCTTGTTGCACTTCAGCATCTAGACTGTCTAAGTCAACAAAGTTATCATTGTCTATTTCTATACGCTCTGAACTGAATTCGTCTACGAATCTACGTGGCATTTTAATTTCAACTACCCACACAGGTTCAGATTTTGATCTTGCTTTTTTCTTAATAGAACCATCTGGTCTAGCCTCTGTTGTGACATCGTCCCAACCTTTAACTTTGACTGGACGTATAAGAGTGTCCTTTGAAAACTTTACCAAACAATCCTTAGCAAATAATCTTTTTGCTCCATATGGATCAGGCATATCTTCATTGAGGAACATTAGTTTTACTGTTACAAAATGTCTATCTACAATGGGACCTTCTAATATCTCGCCTTGACTCCAGTTTTTGTATGCATATAGATCAACATCATCTAATACTTTTTCAAATTCTAGAAGCATATCCAGTAGAGTATTAGTCTCTGAAATCTTTTTGATTTGATCGTTTAGTATTTTTAATGCTATAGTCATAACAATAACTCCTGTTACAACTATTTATCAATCTAGAGCGACATCCAGTAAGTCTTACGATCCTGTGTTTTGGTAATTAACTTATCATAGAACGCAATAGCCTCAACTTTGAGCTTGTCTATCCACTCTTGCTTGGTCATTGTGCTCCTAGGATTTTCTAAAAAGTCTTTCATATTTTTGATTTGCAGTTGCCCTTTACCTAGATTTTGTATGCTGAGATGTTCCCAATTGAGTTCATACACATTCAAACTAAAGTTTTTCACAATGGTTTTGTGATCACTGTTGTATATAATAAAGTTATACACTAACGGTTTATCCAAATGTATTAGTCTGTCTATGCTGATTAGATTAGGCATTTTGAAGTCTAATGCTTCGTCACTGCTTTTGTGATCCACATAAGTATCACCTATTGTGATATCTTCAATGCTACGTCTACTGCGTGGGTCTTCTACATTAGGAAAGTTCTGCTTTATAATAAGGTTGCAACGTTCTTCTATCTTGTCAGCAATCCCTCTTTGTTGTAGGTTTTTGCTCTCAGGATATACAAGACGTTCTTTTAATATTTGGTCTAGGTTAACTAACATTAGAATACATCAAATCCTATAAGCCACAACACTAAACAAATAGCAGTCCACCATCCTAGTACACAAAGGAAAAAGTAAAATGAATATGTTATGCCTCTGTAGCCATTGCTATCATAGCCAAACATGCCTTTAATTAATAACCAACCAGCCTTAACTATAAAGAATGTGGTTATTGCTATTAGTATTACATTAATCAAACTCATTTGTTTTCTCCTTTTACTGTATTATTATAACAGATTTGGAATAATTGTCAAGAAAAAAGGCCCGGAGGCCTTTTCCCTAGTTTTACAAGTTTAGAACCTGTAACTGTAACCAACGTAGAAGTTGTCAAGATCTTGTATTTTATCTGCAAAATCTTCATCATTACTGTCATGGTCAATGTAGCCCATTTCTAGTTCACCACCAAGTAGGTCGAAACCTTTTGATAATTTCCAGAATGAACCAGCATCGTCCCAATCACCGTATGCTACGTCTAGGTACTTTAATGCACTAGAGCTTACGTCCCAGTAATCACTTGCATCATCGAGGCCTACATGGTAACGAACTGCGAACAGGTCAAAGTCTGCTTTAACGCCTACTTCTTCCCAGCCTTCTGAACCGTCCATGCTAAAGTTGTGATCCTGATACATAACGTTAATATCAACGCCGCCTAATTCAAGGCCATATCCAATACCATAACTATGCATGTACTCACTATCATCCATTGACATTAACTTAGCACCAGCCCAAATACCGCTGTCGTGATCTAAATAACCACCTGCAGAGTATCCAAAACCGTCACTCATGTTAATACCTCTGAAATAATTGTCAGACGCAACTCCAACTTTACCACCTAATTCAACTGCATTAGCACTGAAAGAAAAACCCAATAGTGCCACTGCAAAGATATGAAATACTTTCATATTTTCTCCTTTTTTGTTATTATAGTTGTAGGGGGTGATGCGGGTCACCCCAACCCTGTTTCCTTACTTGGCTTTAACCCCTAATAAGTGAAGCACAATGATTGCTACGATTAATCCAATTAATCCACTCTCACCGAGTCCTGAAACTAGTGCTGTGATGTTTGCAACAACATTGCCACCAAAGAAATCGCTTCCAAACAATAAGCCTGAAAGTATTCCTAAACCTAGTAGTCCAACAAAAAGTGAACTTAGGCCGCTGACGAAGTCATTGACTATTTTCATAATACTATCCATATGTTACTCCTATATAGATAAACGGTCAGTTTAATACTAACCACTTTTATTTAGTATATGTAGATAAGAAATATTCTTATTGTGGCTACATAACATGGGTGTTAATCGATAAACAACTGTGTTTTTGTGCAATATTTACTGCTAAATAATATTGTATGATGATAATCAACCATCTAAAAAGTTGGAAGACACAAAAAGTTACCACGAGTACAGGGGCAACCTTCTACTCGTTTTTTTGTGACAAAAAAATGGGAGTACCCGAATGTCTAGAAAAGCAAGAAAGCAGAAATGCAATAAGTATCGAAAACAACAACATGGAGAATCATATTTGAGAGTAATACAAGGAGGCGTCCAACGCAACAGACAAAGTACAGTAAACATTGTACCAAGAAATTTTAACCAAGACAAACTATTAGGTCTATTAGAAAATCCAAACGTAAACATAGTGTTTGCAATCGGTCCAGCAGGAACGGGCAAAACACTCATATCAACACTAGCAGGCATCAAAGAACTCAAAGGAGGTGACATCGATAAGTTCGTAGTTACACGACCTGCAGTCAGTGTGGACGAGCAACATGGATTTTTACCAGGCACATTACAGGAAAAGATGGCGCCATGGACGAGACCAGTGTTTGATTTATTTGAGGAGTATTATACCCCAGATCAAATTGAATATATGATCGGAGATAACAAGGTTGAAATTTCTCCCCTTGCTTACATGAGAGGAAGAACATTCAAAAATTCATATATCATTGCTGACGAAATGCAAAATGCTACCGACAGTCAAATGAAAATGCTACTAACCAGAATAGGTGAAGGTAGTAAGTTAGTTGTAACAGGCGACTTAGCTCAGCATGATAGAGGTTATGAATCCAACGGCTTGAAACTGTTTATAGAAAGATTGCAAAGAATTGTATCTGACAGAATAAAGGTTGTTGAGTTTGCAAATACAGATATCGAAAGACATCCTGTAGTTGACGAAGTACTAGGAATTTATAACCAAGTTATATAATCAATCTTACGTGATATGTATCGGCGTATATGATTATGCGCCGATTCACCGTGTCCAGTTGTACGTGAACTAGCCCATTCCCATGGGTCTAACGGTTTACACTTTTTCTTGCCCAAAATACTTGCGGCTCTCAATGCCGCTACATCAGCAGTTCTTTTGTCTGTGGTTGCTGAAGTCCAAAACACATCATGTCCACTTTTTTGTTGTGTGAGATGTATTCCAAATTTTTCAGGGTTCTTACTCATTTCACTGTAGTTGTGTTCATTGCCCGGTATTCGATATAAGCCTAAACTGTTAGGTATAATACTTTTGAGCAATTTGTTATCAGCAATATGACTCATTGTGTCTATGGCTTCTTCAAGAGGTTCACCTGGTATACCCATTATGTATCCAGCACAGGTGTGCCAATGTGGGAAAGTATCTCTGATAAAACGCATAAAGTCGTATGCTTTTTCTTTTCTAATACCTTTGCGAATCATTTTACTTGCTTCTCGGTTCAGTGTTTCAATACCAAAGTAATGACCATGGAAGCCACATTCATCAAGTAATTCTGCTTGGTAAGGTTTTGCCATCATGATATCAAATCTATTGTATCCTACAATGGTAGGAACATAATCCAACATGCCTGTGGCAGTGTGCAATGTTTGTATCTTGTCGTCGTCCTCATTAAAGGTATCGTCTACACAACTGAATGTGTCTATACCGTAACGTACATTTGCTATTCTAAAGAATCTTTCCAGTTTTGCTACACTGGCATCGCTTACTTTTTTAGCATTTCTAAATTCAAAATTACAGAAAGTACAATTAAATTTGCACCCTAGTCTTGTTTCAAAATTGATAATGTCATTTTTATCCAAACAGAAATCATTGTGTAGTTCAGGCACAATAGGATCTTCAAATACTTCATTACTTGGATTGTGAAATTTTTGAACACCATTAACAGTTTCCACAGTGTTAGGCAAAGGCTCACAGCCATCTAACCATCTTTCAAATAAATGTAGACTTCTGCCTTGGAATACAGCGTCAGGTATCACACTGTCCAAACTGTAATCTATTAAATTTATTGGGCCACCAATAATAAGTTTAATGTTGTATTCTTTTTTCACATGTTTTATAAATGCTGTTACAGTGTTGTCACCACTCAGCATGTAATTGTTAAACAGTGTACTGCAAACAATCACAGGATTTTTCACACTCATTCGTGTGACCCATTTTTCAAACATTTCAATAAGGGTAACAGGATGCCAGAAGTCTGTGTAATTTATTACAGTGCTGGGTATATTACGTTTGTGAAATACTTCGTGTAATGCAAAAGGTGCAAGTGGACGTATTGTGTGAGCTCTATATTCGTCTCTTATGTTAGTGTTAGTACACTCAAGTATAAATGCACCGTCTATCTTAGGCCTCATTACATCAATTTGCGTAGTTGGTAATCAAACGGTTCAACTGTTTTTATTTCAAACGGTTTGTTAAATATGTCTTTGCCAACTATATGAGTAGATGTTTTCTTTGAGACATCCTTTAACATGAATGTTTTTTGACTGCGTCTGATAGTTTTTAATCCGTCTTGGTGTTCAATGGTTTCAGAGTGAAACCATACAATTAGTTCGTATTCTTCTTTGAATAGACTAAGCCACCATTGCCATAGTCGTTTGTACCAAGGTAATTTCTTGATTACAACTTCTTTATCTTCAACTATGGTTTGTTTATTGTCAGCCATGTATTCTCCCGTGTAACACTATTTATCGACTACATGCTGTTTAAGTGTAGTTCTATAAGTGTTGCACTGAGATTAATTTCTGGGTCTGCACATGATACGCTCTTGACCATACCATCTCTAATAATAACAACTGCTTGGTCTTGTTGCTGTTCTGTTGTTCCCCACAGTTCCAAGTTCCTGTACATAATCTTGTACACGTCATCATACTCTTCTGGTCTTGCCTGGCTAACAATCAGTTCACGTGCCTGCTTGTATTGCCCTGCTTTGAACATTTCAACAACTTGCAACATCCAGTCACTTGCACTTTGATCACCCTCTTGTGGCTTTTGTAATGCATTGTCTACTACGTTTTGTTGCACTAGATTAATGCTTTTACGTAAGTCTGGATAACTTGCTTGTACATAAGTGTCCAATGTGTCTAAGTCAACCTCAATGTTTTCATCTATACAAATTTTTGCAATCCTTGCAGTGAACTCATTGATATCTAATTTTTCAATGTGAAAGCCTTGGCATCTACTGTGTAGTGCAGGAATAATACGTTGTGGATAATTACATGTTAGAATAAATCTACAACTGGTGTGATACATTTCCATTACACCACGCAATGCCGCTTGTCCATTTGGCGTGATATAATCAGCCTCATCTAACAGCACATACTTGAGATCACCAAACGGCATAGTGCTGGAGAAGTTTGTAATCTTGTTTCTAATTGTGTCTACGTTGTTTTCATTACTTGCGTTAATTTCCAACACATCCATATCTGCTACATCTAGTTCTTTCAGCAATACTTTTGCCAGTGTAGTCTTACCAGTTCCAGGTGCACCGCTAAACAGCAAGTGAGGTAATGCGCCATCATTTACCCAACCAGCAACTTGCCTACGTTGGTTATCATCACGGAATACATACGTGTCAATTGTGCTTGGTCGATATTTTTCAGTCCAAAGTTCTTTCATTATAAATCCAGTTTGTTTTATCTCTTAGTGTCATATAGTTATGCTCTGCGATGGGTCGAACGTTACTTAAAAAGGTCTTAAGTTGTATGTTGTCTAATTCGCATAGTATTTTAATCTGCTCTAATATTTTAACATATCTTGTTAGATCGTCAACCTCTAAATCATAACTTTCGTCAATGAAAGGATGAAACGTTTTGTATCCTAACTTACGTAATTTTGCTAATGCACCAGGCACACCACATAAAACAAAAGGGTGCCCATATTGCATAGGCTTAAATGTTTTCTCTGTGAAGAACATTGGATCACCATTGCATGTATATGTTTCATTAATCACAGTAAAGAAGGATCGATTAATCATAGGCTGTAAAGTAAAATGACAAGGACCATCTAGTACTTCAGATATATTACGGTCTTTAAGCCACACATTAGACATAATGTTTGGTGCAGTATCCTTTCCTTTCATATTTCTGTCAACAACTAAGTTTTCTAAAAACTTTCCGTCATTGGGTATAACAACTGATTCGCTTGAGTTTTGCACAAAATCTATTACTGCTTTTATACTATCTCGCCAATTTATTATCTTTGTTGGTTTCCACGATGCAGGCAACAAACTCACAAAGCCTTTGTCTAAAAGATTTCTATACTTCAGTCCAAATATCATAAACAACCTGGGTACAGTCCATCTACCATTAAGTGATATAAACTTTTTCTCCACTGCTTCATTGTGGCACATTTGTTCTAACACAAAGTTTTCTTGATGATAGGTGTGCATGTATTCAAACCACATAAACCTATGCACAGAGACGCTCTCTGTGCTTCTAAGACCTAGGTTATTGGTTATTAATGTAACGTTTTTGAGATTCCAATCTTCAATAGCAAACATTATATCTTCGAATGCTTCTGAATATTGTATTACAGCAATGTCTTTGTTGTGAAAATTTAACTCTTGCCAGTTGCAACTGGTTAAATCTTTTCCGCCGTAGCAGAGTATACAAAATTTATCTTTGACTAGGTGTTTAATTGGTCCCCACCATGGAGGTTCAGTATCTAAGTGATAGATAGAACCAGCATGTATTCTAATTATCTGCGTCATCTCTGTACACTTTGTCATTTAATTTTACAGCAGTTTTTAACACTCCTAAATCTGCTTGTAGTTTATTAGCATAGTGTAACAGTGCTTTTGTGTCTTTTGGGAAACAATGTCCACCAAAACCAAACGAACCATCTGGTCCAGGTACTTGCATGTGTGTTTTACCCATACGTGGATCTGTTTGTAATATTTCTGTGAATTGTTCCCAACTGGAATTAGAACCACTTTGTGTAAACAAGTTGTGCAAGTCATTCATGAAAATAACTTTGGTTGCAAGCCAACTGTTTATAGTGTATTTGATTAAACTTGCTGTGATGATATCTACTTTGAATGTAGGCACAGTTTTTACTTTGCTGTGTCTTGCGTATGCTTTCTCCACTTTGTCGCAGTATTTCCAACTACCACCTAATACTTGCATGTTAGGGTTTATAAAGTCTGCATGAGCATTTGCTTCTGTGAGGAACTCTGGATTGTACACCAAGTTAAGTGAGAAATCCTTTTTTATTTTTGTTAGGTGTTTGGGTGTTATAGTGCTTTTGATTACTACTACACCTTTGTATTTTCTGTCGTACAAATCACTGCACACTTGTCGTACAGCATTTACATCTACGTCACCTGATTCTGTGTCTGGCGTAGGAACACACACAAAAAGAAGTGGTGGATCAAATTTGACAAGGTCATCAATTGTGTTGTCGTTATATTTTGGATCCACCACAAACTGGTCTACGGGGTCAGTATCAAATCCTTCTATTACTGAACCGCCTACAAAGCCGGCACCAACGATGCCTAGTTTCAAGTTCATTTATAATAAGCCTGCCACTACCTTGATTGCGTCAATTGCTTTAACTGCTTTGTTTTTGAGATCTTCTGTTGCTAAATCATCTTGAATCTTTGCAATGTCAATGATATCTTCTACAAGTTCTTTGTATTCACTTTCTGAGATGCCACCGCTTTCCCATAGATTCTTAAGTTCTCTGACTTCTTTTTCTTTGCTGGTTTGCCATTGTTCTACATTCATTTTCTGTCTCCAAATGTTGCCAAGGCTTGTTCTGATATGTTAGCAATACCCTGTCTTTTTATTTTACAATATCCTTCGCTAGGTTGTTTTCTGTCAACTAGTTCCTGTGTTAAGTCTTGTATTGCTGTGTAAATGTTTGTGATGTTGTCGTTCAATCTGTGTTCACTGTATACTGATAAAATTTTAGCATGGTGATGCATCATGCCAATGTCTGCTCGTCCGCACCAGTTCACACCATCTAATGGATGCTCTGCTAACACATGCAGTTCTGCTAATTTACCAAACTCAACATTATCAAAGTCACTTGGAATATACTTTGCTACGTTTGCACATCCTGTGACAAATAAAATTGATAGTAATACTGTTAATCTAGTATTCATTTTATCTCTCCCCCTAATTTTTTGAAGGCTTTATGATCCTTCTTTTCCTGTAACCATTCTTCCTCGCCATGATATGAAGGTGCTTTATCTAATGCTTCTTTGGCTTGGAAATATACTTCATATATCTTTTGTTTACAACCCCAACCATTGAATCCATCTATGTTTGGATCATGCATTACGCCTTCCCACTGCCATAGTTGTTCTGCTATTGCTTTGTTACCTGTCTTTTCTATATATGGCATTATCTTTTACCTACTTCGTGCCCTATTGCACTGATTATGAAAAATCCTGCTAATGCTAACCACCATGGATTTAGTCCTGCAAATATAACTCCTGCTAGAATTACATTGCCAGTCAACCCTATAGTTGTTAGACCTACTCTGTTATGTACTTCTGGAAATTTCATTGATCTAATGGGTTTCTGTACACGCCATCAAATGCTGTACTGTTGTTGAAGTTAATACTAAACCCTGGTTTCTCATCTTGCACTGCCATGCAACCTTCTGGATCTAGTCGCCAATATTCCACACCATCATGTTTGAAAGTTTCGCTCCAACGTCCATACTCAACGAGTACCCATTGTCCTGGTGTTACTGGTAACTTATTACTAGAACCTACAGAATGCACTTCAAACCAACGTGGCATAATGCCTTCGTTCTTTCCTGCTGTGCTTTTAATTAAAAGACCTGATTCTGTTACTTGATCACCGAAGTCACCATTAATTGCTACTATGTGATCTGCTATTGCTTTAATTGTCATTTTTAATCCGATTCAATGCTATTTGTGATTTGAGAACATCTTTGAGGTCCTCATCATTCTCAAATATATCTATGACAGCAAATACCTTTTCTAATGATTTTTCGGTCAACTCGTATTTGCCTACTCTCACTGGCAAGTCTTCAAACAGATTACCTGTGTTGATTGTAACATCATCATAGCCTGTTATTGTGGACCAGTCGGTGCTGTTGTCAGTTGTTACAGTGATATTATCACCGCTCCAGTAATTGTCGCTGTCGCACATGGTATATGTGCTAGTAGGAGTTGATATAGTTACTGTGCTGTTGAAATCTAAATCTAGTTCTGTTTGTTTCAAGGTGCGTCTTCCTCTCGGTAATAAGGAACCATTTCAATATCGCCATTCGGTAATTCTACTTCCTTAAAACCTAGAGGTTGTACTTCATCAAAGTTTTCACCTTCGGGTAAAGTGGGCTCATCAAATGATTCGGTGTCATGTTCTTGTTTGTTGTCAAACCCGGCACTAGCATCATCTAATACTTCTTTAACTGTTTCTGTAACTGATGGTTCAGCGGAGGTTCGTACATTTTCAGATGCTGTCTTTGCAGTCTTAACATCATTCATTGCAGGGTCAGTGTCGGGTGCTAACGTTCTGGTTTCACCTTTGAGACTGACTTGATCATTACTAACAGTTTCTGTTTTTGCGTAGGTTCTACGAACTCTTGCTTCAGCAGGTTCTACCACTTCGTTACGTGGACCAAGTCTATCGCCTTTAGCATTCACACCCATGTTTCCTAGTGCAGGACTACTTGGATTCTGTTTTGCCATAAGTGCATCAAAATCAATTGGAGCACCTCTGTTAGTTTTTCTTGTTACCATTATTTCAAAAACTCTCTTATATCTAAGTTATACTTTATACTGTCTACTTTATGTATGCCTAATAGGAACAGTACATAACTTGCAACACTACTACCTCTGCCAACACCCCATATGAGGTTGTTTTTCCGCATTGTGTCTATAATATATATCAAAAGTTGTAGAACAGGATTTAGGTTCCTGGCACTAAATTCACTCAATTCCATGTCTACTCTAGCGGTTATGATATTAACGTCTTGTCCTGACGTTGGAATCAAGTTCTTTACATACTGCTCAACTTCTAAATCTTTGGATTATTGCGGTATGTTGAATTCTTTGCTCCAATTACCTTCGCTTGTAATTGGCATGATGTTTAGTTCTTCACAAACACTGTTGTATCCTTTTACAACATCTTCTAAAAAAGGAACATCTTGTATAGATTTATTTCTATACAACATTTCAATACCGACTTGTTCTTCATTTAGAATTTGCATACTGTTATTATACCTTATAAATTCTGTTTTGTCAAATGTTTTTTTCAGGTTTCTTTTTACTAAAGTCAACTTTAATTAGTTCCCCTGGAGGAGATTTGTCAAATTTTTGCCAAGACTCTAAAATTTCTATTTCTATTTCTCTGAATGTTTCTGTGTTACACTTTTCTACTTCATCAAATTTTGATTGCCACTCTTCTAATTCTTCTTGTGATGTTGCTAACTTATCAGACGTACTAATATCATTCCTAAACCACCATGGTATCTGCCAGTAACTCATATCTGTTACCCATTCGTTGAGAGCAGGTAATTCCATGTAAGCATCTTCGTTGTCGTGTGAATACTCGTACATCATGTTTTCGTTGATGTCTTCTAACTTAACAATTTCAATTACTGTGTTTGGATCTGTGATAGTGTTTAACTTGCTGTGTAGCATTGCACACATAGTTTGTTCTGATGTATCTGGTAATGCCACAAAGTTATTTTCTATGCCTTTGAATATCACATCAACATCAAGTTGGTTGTCCTTCATGACATACATTATGCTTTTGTTTAACACACCTTCCATAAATGTAAGTGCTTTTGCAAAACTTACGTTTTGTTGTTTTTGTGCCTGCAATAAACTTTCTTCACTTATGTCTGACACACCTGTGTACATGCTAAACGTAAAATTGTATTCAACTATTTCAAATCCTTTCATTATATCATCAAGTAATATAAACTTTAATGGTATTGTTTTTTGTAGTGTAAATTTATTATCCATCCGATCCATCCTTACCTATGTATGATCTTACAATCTCAATCATTAATTCATCTTTGCTGTATTCTTCTGGTATGTAATCAACACTTTCCATCTCGCCGATGTCAATTACTTTATCCTCTACTTTGATTCTTGCTTTGTAAAGGGAATCTTGGTATGCTTGTTGTGCCATTTCCAGCATACCTTGTAGTTGTCCTGCAACAGGAGATGTTGGAGACGTTGCTAATAAACGTTTTGTTACTTTGTCAATTTCAGTAACAAGTTTATCTTCCGATAACTTATTAACATAATCATAATAATCAAACATCTTTCAAATATTCCTTTGCAATACTTAACTTACTTATCGCCGCCAAGTCGGGTGTCCTAAAGCGAATCTGGCCACTTTTTAATTGAAAATCCCAAAAATCCTGCAATCCGTAGTCAATGAGAATTTTGCGTAACTCTCTATCTGATCTACCTCTGATTAGCATATATCTGTTTTGTCGCCATTCAAGCCAGCATTCTGCAAAGTATGCAGTACGTTCTGTTATTGTTGGATTAAGTTTGCCAAATGCTTCTAGCATTTTCTCATCAGAGAACATATTGGCATACGTATTACTACGTGTTAAGGTATCAATATCAAACCCGTTCATAATGTGATAATATGTTGTGTTCTAGTATGTGTATGGTTTGCTTTCTCTGTCTAAATATCACATCTAATCCAGGTAATGCTTGGACTACTTTGTTTTCTATGCTGTATGATTCTTCGTTGCCAAATGCTAGGCAGTTGTAGGAATTAATTTTGTAATTCAATGCACCAAAGTTTTCTACTTTTGCATTGTACTCTTTTAAGTCACAGTTGTTAACAAGTAGACTTGCTGTAGATGCAAACACATCGTTGGTGTCTACTATCATTGCAGGAACGTTGTTGTTTCTACTGGTCCTGTCTATCAGTATACTGAATCTATTGTTGTTGCTCACCAATGTGTTATAGGTATCTCCCTGCTTGGTAAATTTGAATCCTATATCTTGGTAATGGTCCATCACTGATCTGTGATGTTGATTGTACACTATGCCTGATATGTGTTGAAACTCAGGTTTGGAATATGCAGGTAAGTCGTATACTTTGTGTCTTTGCAGTATGTTTCGTATCTTAGCATATTCATCTTCATCAACAAAAAGACTTCTAAAAGGTGTTCCATTATCAAGTATGTACATTGCCAAGTCGTCATTATAGTTAACAGGCAAGTGTTCTATTGATGACAGTGGGGTAACAAATCCTATCCCTGATATACCATCCTTTTCTGCATTGTCATCTCTGCTTAGTAAAATAATTGAATTACGTTGAGTCCACAGTTGAGCATTGTTTGTTTCACTTGATGTACGCATACGAAAACCCAAGGCGGCAAACTGCTCACCTATGCTCTCATCTGAATACCTGCTTGGATTGTATGTGTATTCTAAAAATGCGTATTCTGTTGTCATATGCTAAATGTTACTGATTCCCCGCAACCACATGCACTGTCTGCTAATGGTGCTTTGATTTCTATGTGTTGTCCAGCAATGCCTGTAACTAATTCTATGGTACTGCCTACTAGATACTGTTTACTTAACGTGTCTAAATAAAATGTCCAACCGTTGTATTCTTTACTGTAGTCTGTTAAGTTGATATCTGATATATCTTTAACCAATTTCCAGTCGTACATAAAACCTGCACAACCACCACCAGTTAAACTTAACTTGATACCAATAGCATCAGCATCTTCTGTTTGAGCAAGAAAATGATGTTGGGCACTTTCTGTTAGATTTACTAGATCCTGGTTAGGATCAAAAGTTTTTATTTCCATACTACTATTTAACACAATTAAAACATTGTTTAAGTAGTATGTGAATTAAATTCGCTTGGTAATTATTTCATCAACTAAACCAAAGTCTAATGCTTCTTGTGCAGTCATGAAATTATCTCTGTCCATTGCTAGTTCAAACTCTTCATAAGTTTTACCAGCAGTGTTGTGCTTGACGTATGCTTCTGTGAGTTCACGTTTGATACGCACAATCTCTTTAGCACGGATTTCGATATCACTGGCTTGTCCTTGAGCACCGCCAAGAGGTTGATGAATCATGTGTCTTGCTCCTGGCAACATAAAACGTTTGCCTGGTGCACCTGCGTTAGCAAGGAATGACCCCATGCTGGCCGCTTGTCCCATTACAATAGTAGATACTTCAGGCTTGATGTATTGCATTGTGTCATACATTGCCATACCTGCTGTTACAACACCCCCAGGTGAATTGATATAGAAGTTGATGTCTGTGTCTGGATCATCTGCTTCTAGGAATAGAAACTGAGCACAAATGCTATTACTTACTGCATCATTGACTTCTCCGTTGAGAAATACAATTCTTTCTTTTAGCAGTCTGCTGTAGATATCGTAACTACGCTCTCCTGCACTTGTTTTTTCAATTACGTATGGGACAAAATTCATTTTTATTACCTGTTTGTTAAAAGTTAATTGTATAACAATTTGTTAAGTATGTCAATCACTAAGTGCAATACTGTATATTTTATTGATAAATTTTTGAAATGATCGTTTTCTTTCAAACAACAAAAATCTTGTTATATTGTCAAAATCTCTAAATTTAATTTGTAAAATCTCTTGTTTAGTTTTGTTACCGTAAACGTCACAGAGTATTTTACCAATGCCATTAACAAACTTACTATCGGAAAGAAAAGTAAAACTAAATGTACCATCGGCATTCTGAGTACCTGTGATCCATACAGGTGAACTACAACCTGCTACATAGTCTTCTTCATTTCTTGATGTAACTTTAGTAAGTACTCCATCTGATATGGAGTTTAACCAAGCGACATAATCGTTTGGGTTATCAATTGGCAATGCTTGAGCATTGTATTCTTCTAATGTTGACATACTGATATTTATTTCCTGAATGAGGTTGTGGCCCACGGAAGTGAGCCACGAATGTTTTTTTACATTATTGGTTGCATAGCCACCCACATCATCCACATCGTGATAGAACTCAATAAACCCATTGCAATATCATCACAAAAGTGTCCGTCGTTGCAGACGCGGTCTTTGAACTCGATCCAGGTTTCAGAAATTGAGTGAGCAACCTTGGTTAAGGTTGTCATGTGTATTCTCCAGTCCTAAATTAACTTTAGCAACTTCGTTCACTGCCTCTTACGAGCACAGCTCAGTGTAAAAAAAGTTCCTTAACTTTTGTTGACCTTCATACACGTACATAGTGTAGGCACATGGGCCCGAAGCATCAGCATTTACATTGTTGTGGAAGGGAAGTGCCCTACCTTCCAACAGATATTTATCAAAAGTTAAAACATCAGTTAAGTTTTATGGTTATTTTTGATCCATTCGGATTTTTTGGTGTAATATTCTTTGCGGATTTTGTTTGCAACACTCAGAGATCGTTTTTCAATTTGGTGTGTGTATGTCATCATGTCAGGAACATTGCTCACAACACCATGTGCCATAAAGTTCAAGTATTCAAATGAACTCAACCCAGTTGGAAAATTCACTGACCTCAGGTAAGCATCTGCCTTGTCTCTGATAGCAAGTGCGGATTTAGAATCAGTCCATTCGTTCTTCCAATGCATTAATTTTTTACTAACTCTAAAGTCTTCTTCTTCAGTGATTGTGTATCCATATTTTTCAGGGTTTGCACTCATGTCACTTACATAGTTGTCGTCATAGACATCACTGTTGGGTTTGCCTAATTCAAGTACACTGATATACAATGCGTCTAATAATTTTTCATCTGCTATGCGTTTAATATTGTTGAGGAAACTTTGTTCACTTTCTCCTCTGAGACCTAAAATTATTCCACTGCTTATAAGTGTTTCTGGAGATAGTTGTTTGAGTTTCTTGAGTATGTCAACAGTCTTGTCTACGTTACCACTTTTGTTTGCTAACTTTGCACTGCTACTTTCCAATGTCTCTATACCAAAACTAACACCTGTTAATTTTAATTGCTCCCAAAGCTCTTGTTGTTCTTGCTTACCAAACAGCTCAACCCTATAAAACCCAGCCAACTTTGGATCAAAGTCTAAATTGTTTTTTACCTCTAACAGTGTTCTAAGTTTTTGGGTATCATCATTACAAGTATCATCTGCAAGATAAAAATGTTCAGAGCCGTACTTGTTATTCATGTGTTCCATGAATTGAGTTATGTATTCAGATTGTTGCAGTAATGGATTTTTTGTATTACGTAAATCAAAACTGCAAAAACTGCAATTAAATTTACAACCCAAACCTAATTCAAATCCCACAATGTCCTTGCTGGTAATAAAGTCGTTGTCTCTGAAGTAACCAATCACAGGCTTCTCAATGTTTACATCTACATTGCGATTTATAAACACATTAGGATAAGGTGTAGCAAACCTACTCATATCCTCACCATCAAGCCATGCTTCAAATATCTCCATACTTCGACCAACAAAGAAATAATCAACTAAATTTAAGAGCCCTTTTTCAAAGTATCTATTACCACCAAGTAGTATTTTGACATGCGGTAATTCTTGTTTAACTTGCAATAAAACGTTCTCAATTGAGTAAGTTACATGGTTACTAAACGGCGTACTTAATGCAATAATAGGATCTTTAGAGTCCTTAAGATAGGTTATTATAGAATCTTGTAATAGGTCTTTGGGCCAATGACTAAACCAATCAATGAGGGTGTTCTCTATTCCTCTGCTATCGAGTCTTCTGGCTACGTCTGTGGCTCCTATATTTCTGTATGTATTACCAGAATATAGATCTGTGCCCACAGTGTTTTCACTGAGGATTAGAACTTTCATATAGTGTATTTACGTTAAACAATAAAAAGCCAGCATAGAGCTGGCTTCTTAAGTTTGCAAACAAAAGAATTACTTCTTTTGATCTTTGATGCCTTTTTTAAGATCGGCAATCATTGTATCTTTGTTTTTTCTCTTGTCTAGCTCAACACCAAAATCACGACCTAATTCCTCAAGTTGTGCTTTAGTTTGTGCTTTGAGTTTAGCAAGTGTGGGCAGTTTTTTAACTTCTGCTTTAACGCCTGCTTTAGCATTTTCTACTGCTTCTTTGACATCTGCAACATCAACCTTTCCGTCATTGTTGACGTCAAGACCTTTGTCCTTGTTGAAGTAGTAAACAACACCACCCAATACTAAGAGACCAATAATGAATACAATTTCCATAATCAACTCCTAAGATATATATCTAATTGTTCTAAGTCCTCATAACGTGGACTATCGAACGGGTGTACAAGATTGAAAGGATTTGCTCGTTTGTAAGTAGTACTCCTCACTCTGTCAGCGACAGCCTGAACAATCGCTTTATCTTGCTCGTTAAGTAATTCCATATCGACTCCACCCCTCATAAGAGAGAACAGAGCGATATCGAACTCCAAGTAACTAAAACCAAATTGGTCTTCGTCACCGTCGGCAATACCTAAACCGTCTGTAGGTTTTGCCTCCACAATGCTTTGTGGTACTCCGAGATATTCTGCTAACGCAGGTATCTCCCAGCTCTTAGTCATTGCTTGGATAGGTGAGACGTCACCAACATCACCATGCAATGTCCAAAAACCTGCCGCAAGTTCTGAGAAGTTATCTGTACTTGCCACACAACCTCCTAGTTTACTTGCTAAATTATAAAGTGTAATCATTCTAAGTCTAGCTCGAATGTTACCCGTTCTAATGTTTTGTTCTTTCATGTTATCATCAACAAGTTCTTTGTTGAAGTCAACATCTGTGTCTTGATAAAATTCTACTAAGTTATCATAAGCAGAAGTAAGGTCAATCTTTTGCAGGTTGATACCTAATGCTTCACATGCTTCTTCGCCCCTAGCAGTTTCATCTGGATTTTGATGTATAGGCATTACTACACCTGTTACATTCCATCCAGCATTCTTGAATAGTGCGGCAGTAACAGCACTGTCTATGCCACCACTCATACCAAGTACAATAGTATCTATACCATATTTAATTTTGTACTTTGCTAATTCGCTGATAACAGATCTACTTAAATCTGCTATATTATTGTGATAGACTCCATATGAAATAAGATCTGTGAGTCTCTCTTGAAACCAAGGTGATAGAGATGGATCTCTATTGTACCTTTGAATATTTTCTTGTATGTTCATAATTTAATTTTATTTAGTAAAACACCTGTTATTCACCAACAGTAAATGGTTCGTACGTGGTGTTAAATTGTTTGCCATTGTTAACTTGCACAAAAGTAGTGCGTTTGCTGAGTTCTTTCAAACTCTTTGCACCAACATAAGTACAAGTACTGCGGAGACCGCCAAGTATGTCTCCAATAACGGATTCAACAGCACCTTTATAAGGTACACGTACCACCCTGCCTTCACTTGCTCTATACTCTTTTGTTCCACCATGTTTCTCCTGTGCCGCGGTCCTGCTCATACCATAAAATTCTATAAATTGTTTTTCAACTTTCTCACCTCCACCGGCACTGGTTGCTGGTGCTTGTTCATCAGTGATAAACGTTTTGGTAATTACTTCGCCACCACCTTCGTCTGTGCCTGATAACATACCGCCCAGCATAACAAAGTCTGCTCCTGCTCCAAATGCTTTTGCTACGTCACCTGGTGAACTGCATCCGCCATCGGCAATGATATGTCCGCCAAGACCATGAGCGGCATCGGCACACTCAATGACTGCTGATAATTGTGGATAACCCACACCAGTTTTAATACGAGTAGTGCAAACACTACCAGGGCCAATGCCCACTTTAACGATATCCGCTCCATTTAATATTAACTCCTCTGTGATATCCGGAGTAACAACATTGCCTGCAATGATAGTTACGTTAGGATGATTGTCTCTAAAACGTTTAACAAAATCTATAAACCTTTCTGAATAGCCATTAGCAACATCAATACACACATAGTCAATTGATCTGCTGAGTGATAATGTTTTATCAATGCGTTCAAGATCAATGTCTGTGATCCCTGTGCTTACTGCAACTGTTTGACGCACATCATCTTTGCTAGTATGATTATTTAACCAATCCCAAATTTCTGCAGGTTGGTAACTTTTTGCTAAACATGTAAACATTCCTTTTTTAGCCAATGGTAATGCCATATCAAATGTACCAACACCATCCATGTTAGCGGCCATGATAGGAATACCTTTGTATGTTTTACCGCTGTTCCTAAAGGTGTATTCTCTGTTTAAGTCAACATTCTTGCGACTGCCTATTTCACTTCTCTTAGGTCTAAACAGTACATCAGCATAATCTAATTTTACGTCACGTTCAATTCTCATTGTTTATTACCCTCATAATCATAGTCGCTATCAATCCATTTTGCAGAATTATAGTAAGCCCATTTTTCTTTGGTGTTAACCCATTTGCCCTCATGATACAAATCAATAATAGGACTGCCTCCATGAGCAATATCAACATCTTTCATTTGATTGAAAAGATCTAGTATTGTTTGTGCTAGTAGATTATTGTTATCTATATTCATATGACACAAACGCAAGTCTCTGCCTTGAAATTCCCATTTCACATCAGCATCTTTGTGCGGTGGTTCCCAACAGCCGTGAAAGTCACCATTATTCATGTATCGACTTGGTCTTCCTGATTCACCAAAACATACATTTTGCAATCCTGATATCACTGGTCCTGCTCTTTTTTCTACATCCACTACTGGAACGTCAGGCAAAAAAGGTATGCTAGGACCAGAGTTTCTAAATGGCATGACATTAACTAAATTGAAGTTGTGTTTTTTGGATAAATTTTGTACAGTATCAAAAACCATTTGTCCAAACATGTCATTTAATAAGATGTCATGACTGTACTTGAAAAATAAATTTATATAATGTTCAACACCGTCTATACCATCTAGCTCATCTTTCAAGTGTGAGAATTGAGGTGTGAGGAAAGCTCTAGTTTCATTTGGCTCTACTAATGAAATAATACGTTGTGGGTTTGTGTGTACAAAAACTACATTTTTAATTTCGTCACTTTGATTGATGTCAGCAATTAGATTCTTAAGTGACCACCATAGGTTTGTGCCACCGCGACCTTTTATTTCAACAGGACCTTTGTATAGATGTCCTGTGAGGGTGTCATCATAATCTTGTTCAGATAGATCAGCACCTGCTACTCCCAAGAAGTATTCTGCTAATAGACTAGGCCATGGCTGAGCATCTAAATGTTTTGGGTCACACATTTCTGTGTTAGTAGGATCAGCAAAACTATCACCGTATATGCACAGTTCAAGTGAATCTTTCCAGGCATCAGTTGTTGCAGAGTCTTCGTGATGGACTGTATCCAATGCCCTCTTAGATTTGTTTAACATTAATTACTTCCTGATAATTTCTGTTCTATTACTTTTTCAATTGTTTCGTATTCGATTCGATCGAATGCACCCTCAGGAAATTGAGGAGGTGTCCACTCTATAGTTCTTTCTCGCCTGTACACATATTTAAGCCACACTCGCTGTTCGCTGAGTGTTTTAATGGGCCGCCATGCAAATACTTTTTGCCACTTGGTGTACTTGGCGTCTGTTGGTCCTGGTTTCAAATGAGGGTACCTAGTTAGGGCCGGATGGCCGTACATTGATGTCATTCGTCAAAGTAGCCATCTTCCTCTAACTTTTCAACAGTATAACAATCAAGTGGGTCATGCCACTTTCTATTCACATAACCAACATGAGCATAGTATGCCTTGCCAGTTGTGTCATTGTAATCATAGTTTGATTCAAGTTCTTCTTTGCCATAGAAAACAGTTTCAACAAGATCTGCAAGGTCACTTTCGCAACTGCCAAATCTCAATTTCTCTGCATCAAAAGGTTCATCAGTGTCTAAGAACCAACATGCAAAACTGCCTTTCTCTGAACTGTGAAATGCTAACACAGGCACAGTTTGATCTTCATACTCTTCGTCAATCTCATCTGAACTGTAACATTCTCTGCTGTACATGTGTGTGGGTTCAACTTCAAATGAATCCTCGTATGCCCAATCGTCTGAACCATCTGTTGGTACAGGCGTAATTGACCATGAGCCATCTGAATAACAACCATTTTGATGTTCTAGGTCATCAATGTCATGCCAGTAATTATCTAGCATAGGTGGTGTGTCAGGATTCTCTAATGCATCCGCTGGTTCATCATCATCCATATCATCAAATGATATTACTTGATCAATGAGGTCTTCTTGCTCCTCATGTTTCCAATACTCTACAAATTCTGCTGGCACTTCGCCGATGGTAAGTTCGCCGCCGTAGTTACCTGCTTCAATTCTATATCTAAATTTAGCCATTTAATTCCACTCCTTGGTATCACCATTTGCTTCTACTGGTGATGTTTTGTATGAATTCAAAAGGGTTACCCTATCAATAAAATACATATATGCTGTGACTTTAGCAGATGATATATTAACTGATATTTTTTTCCTATTATAGAAATCTGGATACCCTTCAATTGCATCTAAGTATTCAAAGGTTTCATCATCGACAGCATATACTTCTCCTTTGATTTTATACTTGCCTTCTGTGACAGCAGGAAAACTTCCCAAGTCAAAGATGTCATGTATGTTATCCGAGGTAATGCCTTCACCCACAAACTCGGCACCTTCAAAATATTGCATTCCTCTGGTTGTGTTACCGGTTTTGAGAGTTCCGTAGACGAAAACTAATCTAGGTTTTTTCACTTATCTGTTCCTCTAATGCTTGGATTCGTTGATTCATCAACGTCAGCAATTTACTTGCATCAGCATCCATAGGAACCGCTTGACTACTTATCGCCATGCCCTCTAACTCATCAATACGATCGTTGAGGTCGGCTATAAGTATATCTTTGTTTTTGATAGTTTCTATCAATTCAGACTTTGTCATTTGCGTAGTGCTTTTCTTCATACTGATACTTATATTAATAAAACAACATTGTAGCATTTTTCTGGTGTTTGTCAACCTTTTTACAAGGTATTCACAACTCAGTTAATATAACAGCAGTTAATGATAAATAAAATCGTAACACGATTGTAACATTTCAGTTGCATAAACGTAACAGTACTCATTAGAGTTGAAGTTACCGTAACTGGTGTGCAATGTGTTAAACATTACAGGAGAATAACATGGCGAATCCATTAGGAATAGTAGCCAGATATACTCGTTCATTCAATGACACGGCATCTGACTACTTCAAAAAATTTAATGACCTCATGAAGAGTGGCTCTATAGACAGAGTTGCAAATCGTTGTTTCTAAACTAGAAATAAAAGTTAAGTATAATAGGCGTTTGAGGTATCTGTGTGATCAGTAATATCTTTAACGCCTTTAATATCAGGCACTGCTTTCATAATGGTGTCTTCAACAACATGTTTTAATGTTGCATCAACAGCACTACAACCTTGGCATCCGCCACCAAAACTGATAATGGCAACATCCTCATCTGTGATTTCAACAAGTGAAACCTCACCACCATGCATCTTGACCATTTCATTTACTTCATTGTATAAAATATAATTTACTTTATCAGTGAGTGTAGCATCAGGTCCTAACTTAGGTAACTTACTGTTAGGTGCTTTGATAGTTAGTGTTCCACCGGCAAAGTCAGCATCATAATTAATTAATGCATCATCAAGATATTTCACACTATCACCAACAGCATAAACATCAAGTGGACCAAATGACTCTTTTACATCTGTTTCTTCTATAGTAGACTCTTTGGCATAGGTTAATAATGTTTCTGCACGTGGTGTTCCGGGCTTGTCTACAAACAACCTCACACCAATTGCTTCACTATTTTTACTGAGTAAGTTGCTGAGATATTCTCTTGCTGATTCTGTTACTGTTATATTCATACTTTTATTACCTCAATGCCACTGTCGATTAAAAATTGTTTACCAGTGCCTCTAGCGGCTTGGTATTCTTCTCGGTAGTATACAGTGACTATACCACTTTGATGAATTAGTTTAGCACATTCCATGCAGGGCAAGTGTGTGCAAAATAATTCAGAGCCTCTACTGCTCTCTGAACTTTGTGCTACTTTAGCAATAGCATTTGTCTCTGCATGTAGCACTTCTGCTTTTGTAACAGATGTTGTAGTGCCTAGTTCATGATGATGTATATCATGTTCACATACATTATTCCAACCAGAGGGCATACCATTATAACCAATAGAAATAATTCTATTGTCTTTCACAATTATTGCACCGACCTTTGCTCTGGTTGCAGTACTTAATTGTGCAAATCTTTCTGCACAATCCATAAATGCAAAAACAAATTTATCTTTCATCTGTGTCCTCAATTTTTATGTCTGTGCCTGGGTATTTATTTTCTTTTAACCATTCTAGACACTTACCACAATTAGAACCAATCTTCTTTATTAACTCTGGGTTTTCTTTTAGCATGGTTGTGGTAATTGCATTGCATACACAAATATACATACTAGCCTTTGTAACGTTCAGCCAAATACTGTTCGTGCTGTTTCCATTCACCATTATCAAAAAATTGATTGATTGCAATCATATATGTATCAGCATTCATCTATCTACTTCTTCTTGTCTTGTTGTTGCTTAATTAATTCTTCAATACGTTTAGATAGTTCCTCAATCTCTTTTGCTTGATCCTTTATTCTTTTCTCTTGAAACTTTAGTTTATCAGTTTGATGTTCTTGTTTCATCCTTTATATCTCTCTGCCAAGTATTGTTCGTGCTGTTTCCATTCGCCGTTGTCTATAAATCCCCATTCTCTTAATTGGGGGCCTGGAATAAAAAGAGTCCAGCAATCAACGCCAGGTTCCAACTCAATACGGTGTAGGCTACGACTGCCAGCAATGCGTCCTTGACCAGGGGACCTCCATTTTCGCTCGCCAGTCTCAAGGTGCTCCCAATAGCCACCTTTAAGGATAATAGTGAAATAAGGCCAAGGGTGATCATGTAAATCATCTGGGTCTCCTTTGTGAAAATTATGAAGGAATATGTTAAATGGGAACCACTTGCGTTCTTTCAAAAACAAGTAGTATCGTGTCAAATATGGTTCGTTACTGAGACGATCCATTATGATTCTTTTACGTCCTAATCTTTCCAGAACTGTGAGTACTATATTCATACTATAAGTATACGCTCTTTTACTGTGATGTCAAGTATTTGTTGTTTGATACAAGTCTTTTTACACCATCAAACAATGCTAGGAACAGCATTGTACTAAGTAATAATCTAAAGTCAAATACCATTGCTTCTGCACTAAACGGAGGATATCCATGCCCTGTGACGTACACAGCACCGTTTACAGCAATGTGCCAAACCAGTACACTCAATGCACCAGACATATAAATATTCTTGTTAAAACTGCTTATAATAGGTGCTAGACCCATGCATAGGTACACTATGGGCATTACAGTATAGAAACCCAAAACAATGTCTGTTAAGAATAATATTGATATTGGGAAAAGTACTTGCGTCAACCTGTTTGACATCATTTGAGGAATAAAAATGGCTGACGCAAGTAAGGGTGTAAAGTTTGCTGGTAATTCAGCAAACCTACTCACCAAAATTGCACCAAATAAAAGTGCAAAACTATTTAGGTAATTGTACAACATCGCTCCTTGAATATTTTTCTGCTTCAGCAACACGCCTTCTTAAACTTGTACTACTAAAACTGTGATCTCTACCATTGTAAACTATCTTACTTCCACGTTGTTTAGCAATATCTTTACCTGTAAAGTCTTTGTTTTTGTATTCGTCTCCTAGTATCCTAACATCAATTGGTAATGTCAGCAACAAGTCAACGAGATCTTGTTCTGTTGAATAGATAACAATCTCATCAACATATTTAACAGCACTGAGTTGAACTTGTCTTTCTACAATAGACTGTACAGGTCTGTTTTTACCTTCTCTGTCTAGTGTAGGGTCTGTTTGTAAACCAACAATTAAGTAATCACAATGTCTTTTTGCTTCTTCTAGCATTGTGATATGACCTGCATGTAGCAAATCAAATGTGCTACATGTAAATCCTACTGTGCCTACGCCTTTATAATCTAGTTTCATTTTCAATGCCTAATGTAATATTCGGATTGGTATTTTCATTTACAAATTCAAAAACATGTTGAATATGTTTGATATCATCTTCATTTACAACTCTGGTTACCTCATTGGCAAAGTGTAACTCTACACCATTGTCAACTGCCATTTTGAGTAACTCATAACGTCTAAATGGATTGTCTGGTAAACAATAGATACTGCATAACACAATACCTTCAACACCATATCCAGTTATCATTTTTTCTAAGCCTGGGAACCAATAGAGATATTCATTTTCAAATAGATAGTCATTATATTAAATGCCAAACTTTTTTCTATAATCTTCTATGATTACTAGTTGGATTGGGGTGGGGGAGGG
>JAAHTG010000600.1_pt1 | contig 30201 bp, 32 predicted proteins | sample 6116081 | NCBI WGS metagenome assembly JAAHTG01 (sample SAMN13939989, study PRJNA603662) | sponge metagenome | isolation source: marine sponge | host: Mycale hentscheli | place: New Zealand | collected 2005 | reverse complement strand
CCATGAATAACCGAAATACCGTTCAATTCGTCGCCGTGAACCGCCGACGTTAGCAAAAGCTTTGGTCCCGCCGTCGCGCCCTTCGCCACCAAAAGAGGTACCCATATAGCCTCGCCAGTGTTGGTGCTACCTGCATTAAATTTCAATCGGTGAAGTCCAGCTTGCATCTCCGACACAGTAAGAGATGTTACGGCCGTCGCTTGGGGTACCTGACCATCAGCAGCTGCATCGTCGCCAGGCACCGCTGGTTGCCCAGTGACCAACGCCGCGACACCCGTCCCCATAAGGGTCAGTACAAAAGCTACAAGCGTTAGAGTTTTCGTCATAAAATCGAGGTCTTTTCTACTGTCGCTCTTTGCCCTATCAGGGCTCTTTGCGAGACAGAATTTGCAAATTTGGCTGACATAATGATTGTTATATACATTAAATTGCAACGACATAGTTCATTTTGAGGTTGCGCCAAGCGCGACAAATGGGCCAAACAAGACTATAGTCTGAATTTCAAATGGCCAAGTTGGCTGCTGGAACAGGCTAGGCGCAATCAAGGGATAGTCAATGGGTGCACATTGCTGCAACGACGTAAAGTTTGACGGAGTTGATCCGGTATACAAACGCGTGTTGCTGATTGTCATCGCCATTAACGCCATTATGTTCCTGGTTGAAATGCCAATGGGTTTTGTTGGCCAGTCACAAGCATTGAAAGCCGACGCGCTGGATTTTCTGGGCGACACACTAACCTACGCTATTTCATTAGCTGTCATCGGCAAAACCGCAACCCTGCGCGCCAAAGTGGCACTATTAAAGGGCATCAGCCTTGCCGCCATGGGCATATGGGTTTTGGGTTCCACCCTTTATTCGGTGTTTTATATGCAAACACCGACCGCCATGATTATGGGGTCGGTTGGGTTCGCAGCGCTGGCAGCAAATGTTATCAGTGTGCTTCTTCTAATGCGCTTCAAAGACGGCGACGCCAACGTGCGCTCAGTATGGCTGTGCAGCCGTAACGACGCCATCGGTAACATTATGGTAATGGTCGCCGCATCAGGCGTATGGCTATCTGGTACCGGATGGCCAGACCTGATCGTGGCCGGTTTTATGGCCTCATTATTCTTGTCAGGCGCGTTCACAATCATTCGCCAGGCGCGCCACGAATTGGCCCACAACCACGCACCAGCGGAATAAACGGCATGGAAGACGGCATGGGAGAAAAAGGCAAACATTTCCTGTTAACCCGGCGGTTCTTACCACTCTTTCTAACTCAGTTTTTAGGCGCATTTAACGACAATCTGTTCCGACAGGCTGTTATCATTTTGATCACTTTTCGTTTTGCTGCTGAAGTATCAGTGGCACCGCCTATCCTCACAAATCTAGCGGTTGGGCTGTTCATTTTGCCGTTTTTTCTATTCTCGGCATTAGCAGGCCAACTGGCCGACAAATTTGAAAAATCCAACCAGATTGTCTGGATAAAGCTGTGGGAAATCATCCTGATGATCATTGGAGCTTTCGCTTTTTACGCCGAAAGCCTAACCCTGATGATTATCGTTCTGGCGGGGCTTGGGCTGCAATCCACCTTCTTTGGCCCGATAAAATACGGCATTTTGCCAGACCTGATGAAACGCACGGAACTGCTGTCTGCCAACGCATTGGTTGAGGCCGCAACCTTTGTTGCCATACTTTTGGGTTTGGTCATCGGCGGCATGCTGGTGCTCAGCAAAGATGGGCTGACCCAGGTATCACTGTTCATGATCGGGATCGCGGTTATCGGTACGCTGACCGGACGCATGGTGCCCAAGACCGGCCAAGCCGCACCCGATCTCAAAATTAACCTGAATATATTCGCCTCCACTGGCCAGTTACTAAAATCCAGCTGGTCCAACGACATCAGCCGTAGAGCGATCATCGGCATCAGTTGGATATGGTTGCTGGGCACAATTTTTATCGCGCAAATCCCTGATATCGTTAAAAACCGCCTTGGCGGCGACGAGCAAATAGTCACCCTGTTTATGGCATGCTTTTCGTTGGGCATAGGTGCAGGCTCGCTGATCTGCAGCCGCCTGCTGAAAGGCGTGATAACCGCCAGACTTGCAACACCAGCGCTCACAGCGCTGACCATTGCTTCAATCGCGATGGTTGCCATGTTGCCCGCTACTGGCCCTGGCGCAGTTGTTGGGTTCGAAGCGTTCCTGCAGTCGCCGACGAATATCATGATCACTCTTTTGATGATTTGTATCGCCGTGGGTGCGGGCATAGTGATTGTGCCGCTTTATGCCATTTTGCAAGACAGAACCGACCGGCAAATGCGCTCACGCACCATGGCGGCAACCAATATTGTTAACAGTGGGTTTATGGCGGTTGGCTCACTTGTGGCGGCAGGCCTGATTGGTGCAGGTATCAGTTCGCCGCAGGTGCTGCTGATTACCGGCGCAGCGAACCTGATATTTATCCCAGTTATTAAGCGGTTGCAGCACAGTCTGTAGACCCGTCTGACAATAGCGGCATAGCCTCGCTAAGCTACAAGATAGATACATTTGAATCAAAGACTTGAGGCATCTGGCCAACCGGGATTATACTGCATCGAAAGGGGAACAGACTTGGCTCGTATTTTCCATCGCCGCAAACAACCGATCGTCGAAGCCATTGGGCAGTTAATGGTTTTTTTGTCATTTGCCGGCGCGGTCTTGTATGGAGGCGGCTGGTACCCTGACGGCCTATTATGGCAGGTGCTGGCAAAAGCCAGCGCGGTTAGTTTTCTGATATTATTTGTTTTAGTCACCTCTCAGACAACCAATCATTTACTGCTGTTGCTGGCGCTGACAGCGTCGGTGCTAGGTGATGTTTTGTTGGCAATTCCCGCCGAAAACAGTTTCCTGCGCGGCCTGCTGGCCTTTTTTATTGCCCACGTATTTTATGTTGGTCTGTTTTTGAAGAACCGCTTGCCGTTTGAAGATGTGTCCAACATCCGGATGCAGATCAGCGCACTGATTATCGCGGCGGCAGGCATCGGGGTATTTCTACTCTATAGTGGCAATCTGGGGTCCATGCTCATCCCGGTTATCGCCTACAGTGCGGTACTAACGCTAATGACCGTCAGCGCCCTGCTTAGTCGGTTTCCATCCAAATTGGTGGGAACAGGGGCGATATTATTTCTGATTTCTGATTCTATTCTCGGTGCCCAGACATTTCTCAATGTCAATTTGGGTGGTTCCCTAAGCGTGTGGATCCCCTATTTTCTGGGACAGTTGTTTCTTGCACTGGGCGTTATGCTATATGATGAGCGACCCACCAATTTTGGTGGCTACCGATTTGACTAATCGGCTATAGTCACTCAATAAACTTAACCCCAGATAATAGTGCCGGAACATGCTCGTCGTGGAACAAGATAAAAAGAAGCTGCAAAAGAAAGCCGCCATCCTGGTGGAGGCGCTGCCTTACATGCGCAAATACAGCGGCGAAACCTTCGTCATAAAATACGGCGGTCACGCTATGGGAGATTCCCAACTCGCGCGCCAGTTCGCAGCTGATATCACTCTCCTTCGTCAGGTGGGTATTAACCCGGTTATTGTTCATGGTGGCGGCCCGCAAATCGGTGAAATGCTTGGCAGACTATCAATTGAAAGCGAATTTATTGACGGCCTGCGGGTAACCAACAAGGCAACCGTAGAAGTGGCGGAAATGGTCTTGTGCGGATCCATTTGCAAATCAATCGTCGCTGACTTGAACGCTGTTGGTGCGCGCGCTATTGGGCTGTCTGGCAAAGACAGCTCGCTGGTCACTGCAAAAAAGGTCGAGCGCAACAAGCCTGATCCAGACTCCAACATCGAAAAAGCGATTGATTTGGGGTTTGTCGGCGAACCGGCAATTGTTGATCCAACCATCCTGACCCAAAGTATCGCCAACGGTATTATACCAGTGATATCACCGATCGCGATGGGCGAAGATGGCAACACATATAATATCAACGCTGACACTATGGCCGGGGCCATTGCCGGGGCACTGGGTGCGCGGCGTTTTGTTCTTTTGACCGACGTACCTGGGGTTTTAAACAAAGACGGCGACATGCTGACCGAACTAACCGGCGATGATATTGCTGACCTCAAGGCAGACGGCACCATCACTGGCGGCATGATTCCGAAGGTCGACACCTGCTTGCATGCGGTTGAACAAGGCGTACGCGGCGCAGTTATTCTGGATGGGCGAGTTACTCACGCCATTTTACTGGAAATCTTCACGGAGAGCGGTGCAGGCACGCTGATCAGAGGCCCGGCACCAGCCTGACTTCGCCACTAAAGGCTGACCGAGAACCGCTAGTCCTGATCGGTGAAATAGCTCAAATGCCATTCCAGCTCATTATCGTTTATCGGGTATTTATTGCCGTCTTTGGCTGACAATAACTGCGCTGTTGGCACCAGCGCGAAAGCTGTTTGTACATCATAAGCCGTTCGCATTGTCAGTCCGGCCTTCCAGCATAAGGCCGTAACAACACGGCCACTTTTCGACACAATAACCTGCCGCACTGTCTCTGGTGGCAAATCGGCCATCACGGCCAAGCACTGCATTAACAGTTCACGCCTGTTACCTTCAATTTGCTCAAGAACAAATTTATCATCCAGCATACCGCGTTCGAAATAATCCTGCGCTTTCGCCGCAAGTTTGGCCTGCTCATCATCTCCGACCTTTTCGTCAGCCAACCGTTCACGAACCTTGTCCAGCAATTCGTCTGCCTGTTCCTCGGACAGCTCGCTTTGCTCCGTCATCGCGTGCACCAAAGCAGATGCAACAAATCCAGCAATGCGCCTCATAGCCCTGATAGATAATTGCGGCCTCAGCGACAAAGGTTTGTGCAAATCTTCAACGCTTGAAGCCTGTGAAATTATCTGGTCAAGCGTATCTTCGCGTATCTGCGCATTTTTGTTAGTTAGAAGTGCCGCTACCGCCGGAACATCCAGCGTTCCCGCGATATCGGACGACACCTGTTCAGATACCGCCTCACGGCTGGCAATGGCTTCCAGCGCGCCCGAGCTGACACCCGCAGCGATGATTTCGCGTAGGTCATCGTCATTCAGCAGCGGTGAGTACTCCAAAATAGGACCGCAAACAATGTCCTCAATGTCGCGAGCAAGCCGGTCAACCAGTGCCTTTGGTACATCTGCGCTGCCTTTGATTTCTTCCGCGACCATGGCCCGTACTTTAGGTAATTGGTCCTGTGCCAGCGTCTCAAGAACCTTGATCGATTTATCGCGGATAATTTTCTGATCCTCGGACTTCATGCCGGGGACAAGCCTGCCAATTTTACGGGCTAGTTCTGCCCGCACATTTTCGTCCGAATCGTTTTTGAGAATTTCATCGGCTTGGATTGGCGTCGAGGCGTTGCCAGCAATTAACATACGAACGGACGGCGACTGGTCTTCCGCTAGAAAATACAAAACTTCCGGACGCGCATCCGGCCTGGCGGCCAATTGTTTTTTCTGATCTTCTGATCCAGCCTTCAGAATTGACTGCTCTTCTTCCAGCGACAGGGTTGCAGACAAAGCTTTTTCGCCGCCAAAAATGGATTTAATCTTCTGCAGCATCAGGCCAGTCCTCCTGCCATCACTTGTTTTGGCCCCTCGGCTGCAGGTGCGATTGCCACATTGCTCCGTCCCGCATTTTTAACTTCGTAAAGAGCCGCGTCGGCCCGTTCAGCCATGCCCGCGAACTTCAGATCCAATCCGGGCGTGGACGCACAAACCCCAACAGAAGCGGATAGTTTCAACTGATCCGCACCGATCGTTTCTCTGACTTCCGGCATACCATCAATCAACGACCTTGCTTTCAACGCTGCATCGTCTGGCGAAATATCTTCCAGCCACAAAACAAACTCGTCTCCGCCGTATCGGCCCACCAAATCGCATGACCTCACCAGAGCTTGCATCCTGTCCGCCACCATCTTAATCGCGGTATCGCCGGCCTTGTGTCCAAGCGTGTCGTTGACTTCTTTGAAATGATCCAAATCGACAAACAAAAGGCAACCGGACTGGCCCGACCGGCATTGATGGCGTAAGCGACGCTCTACCGAATCGACAAAAGCGCGTCGGTTCAAAATGCCCGTCAACTCATCGAGCGAGGACAATCGCTGCAATTTATTGATAAGTTGCGCTTTGCCAAAGGCCGCCGCGAGCGAGCCAGTAATATCCGCCAGCAATGACTTTTCGTGCTCGGCCCAAGGGTAAGTTGTTGTGTTGCGGCAAATTACAAACATACCGATCCCGCTACCGCCTTCTTCCAAACGCACAGCAAGATGATTGTTGTCGCCGTCCTGGACCTGAATGATCGGATCAGCTGCCAGCGCCAGTTTTTGCCAGATCTCTTCAATGTTTGGTACCACCGGAGATTCGCCGCAAATAGCAGCCGGTGTAAGACCTTCCGGGAATTTGACAACAGACCACACAAGATCAGCCCTCAGCACATCCATCAATTCATTCGAGGCGCTGTCCAACAGCATTTCAGACGTATCAGTGGTATTGATCAAACTGACAATCCGCTGCTGCACGCTCAGTCTCAGGTTATCCAACCGTGTCTGACGGTCAGACGCCACTTGAGATGAGACATCCCGGCACACGCCGCGAACACCGGCCCTTTTATTGTCGCCCACCTGGACGGGTTCAACAGTAAAGCTGACCCAATATTTCGTACCCACGCCAAAATCGATCTGCACCGCATCAAAAGTATGAACTTTTTTCGATGCAAACGGATTGCGCGATGGCACTTTGCCGTTCGACCAGAAAATTTCATCGGCCGACCGGCCAATCCAGTCCGCCAGTTTTTGGCCGAATGCTTCGTCCGGCGATACAAAACGGAAAACCCCGTCACTATCCACCTCAAAGCAGAAGTCAACTGCCCGGTCGAGCAGGCTCTTGAACATGCCGCGACTTTCCAAAAGCGCTTCGGTCATCCGATCAGACACCGTTGTATCGCGCGCGGTAATCATCACACGGTCGGCAAAATAAATCCCCGTCAATGAGTAACGGGTGCCGTCAGGCAGGGTCATCCGCTCTTCCGCTACCGATCGGTTCGCTTTTACCTCTTCAAAAAGGGATACTATCTCAGAGGCTTGTGCTTTCCATGCCCTCAACAGCGGAAAAGCGTTGCTGCTATTGTCAACGACGCTGCCACTCAGGCCTATAGAAACAGCACAGACAGTGGTTTCCGCCAGCCTCGTCGCACTTTTTGAATCATTTTTTCTGAACTTCAGCATTCACTTTGATCACACAACTGGAAACTATCTTGTGCATACGGTAAGACCACACAGTTAAAGTTGTTTTAACATTTGCAGATCATTCAAAGCTTACACGGGACACCACATGGCCGACCAAACCGCAGCCGATGACAATATGAGCACTCATCATCCAATCTTTTCCGAAGACCGCGACATATTCATATTTGATCTGGACAACACTCTGTATCCAGCGGAAAGCGACTTGTTCTCGCAGGTTGATGTGAAAATTGGCCAATATGTTCAAAGTTTGCTGGGTCTCGATCCTGCCGCGGCTCGCGAGGTGCAAAAAAGCTATTTGCTGGAGCACGGCACCACGCTGGGCGGGTTGATGGCAAACCATGATGTTAACCCCCAGCATTATCTGGACAGCGTGCATGACATCGACCTTTCACCGATAGCAAACGACCCTGCTCTGCGTGAAATGCTGCAGTCCCTAAAGGGGCGGCGGCTTGTGTTCACCAACGCAGATCAACCTTACGCGGAACGCGTGCTGGACCGCCTTGGCATCGGCGATCTTTTTGAAGACATATTCGATATTCACGCCGCTAGCCTGGCCCCAAAACCTCGGCCGCATGTTTATGATACGTTTCTGGAAAAATACCGCGTGGACCCAACGTGTGCCATCATGTTTGAAGACATGGTTCGAAACCTGATTCCGGCCCACGCACTGGGTATGGCAACCGTTTGGATCAATACCGGCAGCATATGGGGCGAGGCCGACTACGACGCCAGTAAAGTGCACGCCGAAACCGAAAGCCTGCACAGATGGCTTGATAGCCACATCTCGCGCCAAAAATCATAGGTTTTCACACGTCGGCGCATTGACTTCAAAGGCTGGACCGCTATTGTTTGCCAACTTTTCGACCACCATGCCACGCTCGTCTTATCGAGCGCTTTATAAAGGGTTCTGTAATGGACTATTCCCAGCTAGAAGCGACAATAACCGAAGCATTTGATGCGCGCGAATCCATAAGCAGCGACACCAAGGGACCGGTTCGCGAAGCCGTGGATACCGCCCTGGGTTTGTTAGACAGCGGCACCCTTCGGGTTGCCAGCAAAGCCGCCGGTGGTTGGCGGGTGCACCAATGGCTGAAGAAGGCCGTATTACTTTCTTTCCGGCTGAATGACATGGCTTTGATAGCAGGCGGTGCTGGCGAAAATACCAACTGGTGGGACAAGGTTCCCAGTAAATTTGAAGGCTGGGGTGCAGCAGAATTTCGGGCCGCAGGTTTCCGGGCAGTACCCGGTTCAATTGTGCGTCGTTCAGCTTACATATCGAAAGACGTGGTTTTGATGCCGTCTTTTGTAAATTTAGGCGCCCATGTGGGCGAAGGTACAATGGTCGACACCTGGGCGAGCGTTGGTAGCTGCGCGCAGGTTGGAGCTCATGTTCATGTCTCCGCAGGTGCAGGCATTGGCGGCGTGTTGGAACCATTGCAAGCCAACCCTACAATTATTGAGGACAATTGCTTCATCGGCGCGAGGTCGGAGGTCGTTGAAGGCGTTGTCGTCGAAGAGGGTTCGGTTATTTCAATGGGTGTCTTCATTACTGCGTCAACTAAAATCATCGACCGAAATACTGGCGAAATTTTCAGGGGCCGAGTGCCCGCATACAGTGTTGTCGTGCCAGGCAGTCTACCAGGGAAACCTTTGCCAGACGGCAGCCCCGGTCCAAGTCTTTCCTGCGCCGTAATCGTAAAACGGGTTGACGAACAAACACGCGCGAAAACATCTGTCAACGATTTGCTGCGAGACTGACGCGTGCCACTGATCGACCCCATTGAGCTATCACAGGCGCTGATCCGTCACCCGAGCGTAACGCCTGACACTGGTGATGCGCTGGATTTGCTGGCTGAACATCTGACAGAGATGGGTTTCGACTGCCATAAACTGGTTTTCGAGGAAGAAGGCACTGACCCGGTGCCTAACCTTTATGCGCGGCTAGGGATAAGTGCACCCAATTTTTGTTTCGCAGGCCACACCGACGTTGTACCGGTGGGGGCCGCTCACAACTGGAGCGTTGACCCATTCGCCGCTGATATAAAAGACGGAAACCTATACGGCCGCGGCGCCTCTGACATGAAGTCAGCCATCGCGGCCTTTGTCGCCGCAGTGAGCCGCTATCTGGAGGACCAAGTTCCCGGAGGGTCCATATCACTTTTGATCACCGGCGATGAAGAAGGCCCGGCGGTGAACGGCACCAAAAAGGTGCTGGGCTGGTTACAGGAACGCGGCGAAACCATTGATTATTGCCTTGTGGGCGAGCCAACCAACCCACAAGAACTTGGTCAAATGGTCAAAGTTGGCCGGCGCGGCAGCCTGCACGGCATGCTAACCGTAAACGGCATTCAGGGTCATGTGGCTTACCCACACACTGCGAAAAACCCAATACCTGATTTGGTTGCTGTACTCAGTGAACTAAACAAGGAACCGCTGGACGGCGGTAACGAGCTATTTCAAGCCTCGAACCTGGAGATCGTCAACATCGACGTAGGCAATGACAGTCACAATGTCATCCCGGCTGAGGCCAAAGCCCGGTTCAATGTAAGGTTCAATAATGAGTTTACCCCTGAAGACCTACAGGCAGAGCTAACCCGTCGAATGAAACGCGCAGGCGTTGACTATCACATCGATTGGTGGGTATCGGGCGACAGTTTTCTGACCGAAAAAGGCCCGCTTTCTGACGCAGTTGTCAGTGCGGTGGAACAGGCAACCGGCAAAACACCCGAACTTTCAACCACTGGCGGCACGTCAGATGCTCGCTTCATTAAAAATATGTGCCCGGTGGTTGAATTTGGTCTGGTCGGTGCGACCATGCATAAAATCGACGAACATGTTGCTGTTTCCGACATCGAAACACTCTGCGATGTTTATCTGGATGTTATTAAGCGCCTGGTCTCACCGAAGTAACCTCAGCAAACAATCCAACCAAAACAGAATTTAGGGCGAATAATGTCGCCACCAGAACAACTATAAAGTTTTAGTTTCCTCTTATGTGTGTATTTGATATAATCACCTCAGTTGGTCAATAAATGACCTGCGAGCCGTGGTTTTCATGGTTGATTAAATTGTTTGGCATTAAGCACTTCAGGCGTTTCCAAAGCGACATATATATGGTCGCTGGCGGTGTCGCTTCATCACGGCAGAGCAATTTAACCTGATTGAGAACAATGCGGTTACGAAATGACAGGACCTGCACCCCTGCGCCTGTCTTTTCCGCGGGAACCAATGCACCAACAGTGGTGGCGACCGTACACCCCCATGCTGGTATAGCAGTTATGGTCGCCGCCATTTCCCAGCTACCTCAACCACTCGCTATGTTATCTGATCGATTGAGGCTTCCCAGTTTGCGCCGTCAAAATCAGTGACGGTCATGCCTTCCAGCGTCGCTCTATCAACACAGCGTGCGTTAACAGACCATCCGTCTGGGTGGCTGCGCGGCACATAAAAGGGCTTAACGCCGCAGGTTTTGCAAAATAAATGCCGACCGGTACCTGTATTGAACCTGTATTCGGTAAGGTTGTTCTCACCGGCGGTTATGCGAAACGCGTCAGCCTCAACAATAAGATGCAAGAAACCCATCATCGCACAAATGGAACAATTGCACGACAGCACTTGCGGCGTTGCTGGCGCATCCACCTCGAACCGAACTGTACCGCAGTGGCACCCGCCTTTATGGGTAACAGTATCCATGTCTATCCCACCTCGCCGCGCGCACGCAGCGCCGCTGCCAGCGTGCCATCATCCAGGTAATCTAACTCACCGCCCACCGGCACGCCGTGCGCCAACGCCGTTACCTTTACGCCGCTGTCCGCTAGCCTTTCAGCCAGATAATGGCTGGTAGTTTGCCCGTCCACCGTGGCATTAAGTGCCAGAATAATTTCAGTAACACCGCCACTTGCAGCGCGGCTAATAAGCCCAGCAACATTCAGATCGTCTGGCCCAACGCCGTCCAGCGCCGAGAGCGTGCCGCCCAGCACGTGGTACAGCCCTTTGAACGTCTCGGAGCGGTCCAGCGCCCACAGGTCGGCCACTTCCTCAACTACACAGATCACCGTTTGGTCGCGGCGCACGTCTTCACACACGTGGCACGGGTTGTGGGTGTCCACATTGCCGCATTGCTCACATATCTGCACCCGTGCTGCCACATCGTTTAGGGCCGCGGCCAGCGGCACCATGACACTGTCTTTTTTCTTGAGCATTTGCAGCGCCGAGCGCCGGGCAGAGCGCGGCCCAAGCCCGGGCAGTTTCGCCAGAAGCTGGATCAGTTTATCAATATCGCTGCCGTGGGAACGGGGCATCAGCTTTCCTTTGCCAAAAAGTCTTCCAGAAGCTTTTTGCGGAATTTCCGGTCGCGTTTCAAGTGCCATTCCCGGCTCATGGCGTCTGAGCGGTTTTTAAACTCTTCAGTGTAGAGAATGTGCCATTGCCGTCCGCGGGTTGATTTGGCCCCTGTGCCGTTGTTGTGGGCAGTCAACCGTTTCTCCAGATCATTGGTCCAGCCCACATAAGTTTTGGGTGCACCATCGATACTGCCAAGCACGTAGGTGAAACAAGAATTAACCACTCGGATGCATAACCGTTTGGGCAATCTCAATCGCTCGGCCCCAACTGATCCCCGCAACAAAATCATTGTATAATGGATGATCACTCTGATGAGGAATTAACCGCGGCCTCGCTCCATTGCCCTGCCATTCGACATCACATGCCACGTTCTCAAATTCCTGATCTTGTGTTGTTCGGTCATAAGCCTGTATCGTTACCGTAAGCCATCCAAAGCTACCGTCCTTAGACTGATCGTTATTGAAAGACTCGACATAACGCTCAAAACTTTCTTTGCTCTGAGACACCCACAAGCCCCACGTGAACGGCTCTTCAACGCCAGAAATTGGTATCTCTAAAATTGTACGAACATAGTATTCTTCACCATCGATCACACACGTATCGCCGGAAAGTTCCGCACGCTTTTGACGTTCGTCTTCCAGCAACCAACCATACTGAGTTGGGTGAGCATAGGAGAAAGATGGCGAACCCTTATGAATTTCGCCGCAACAGGCACACTGAAATTCAAAGGTCTTTGGTTTTTTGCCAAGTGCAAACCAATTTTTCAACACATTCAGTTCCTAAAAAGGCATCTTGAAGCCATCGGGCAAGCCCATGCCCCCGGTCAGGTCTTTCATCTGTTCAGCGGCGGCGTCAGCCACTTTGGCCTTGGCCTGATTGTGGGCTGCGACGATCAGGTCCTCCAGCACTTCGCGGTCTTCAGTGGAAAACAAGCTGTCGTCGATCGAGACATTTTTCATCTCGCCGGTACCGTTCAACGTCACTTTCACCATGCCTGCCCCCGCTTCGCCCACGATGGTCATGTCGGCAAGGCCAGACTGCATGTCGCCCATTTTGGCTTGCATTTCCTGGGCTTTTTTCAGCATTTCGGTGAGATTTTTCACGGGGTTTCTCCTAACTCTAAAAATCGAACTCGCTTTTGTCTTCGCCCACATCATCGTAGGTTAACCCATCATCTGCAGCTGCAGCTTCTTCCAGTTGCTCGTCCAGCGTGCGCTTGTCACGCACCGCCAGCAACCGGGCTTCAGGGAACACCTCCAGCAGGGCTTTCACCGCCGGGTCCTCCATGGTTTCGTCTCGGCGCTTTTTATTTCGGGCGTCATGCTGTTCTTTCAGCGTAGTGCTGGCAGGGGCTGCACCGTTGTCGATCGAGATCATCCAGTCATTGCCCGTCCAGGCCTTCAGGCACTGTTTGGCGCGCATGACAAAATCATTGGGTGTGCGTCCAGTGGTAGTGATCGAAAAAGCACCCGGCTTATAGTCCACAATGCGTACATGATCGGTCAGCACAGTTGCCAGAATACCTTCTTTTTCAGCTTGAAACAGTGCCACCATTTTCTCAAAACTAACAGGCATCGGGTGCTGCGGATGGTCGCCCACTGCATCGGCTCGCAGTGCAACCACATCGGCAGAACGCGGCTGTGCGGCTTGGGTTTGTTGCTGCATTGGTGCAGCCGCAGTTGGGCCCGAAGCATGTGCGCCCGTCGAACCACTTGGGGCCACCGGTTGCGCCGGATTATTTTGCAGCTTTTTCACCAAATCCGCCGGGCTCGGCAAACCCGACGCATAAGCCATGCGAATGAGAACCATCTCGGCGGCGGCGATCGCGCTGGGCGCAACCCGAACCTCGGAAAGGCCTTTCATCAGCATCTGCCATGCCCGTGTCAGGTGCGGCATGCCAAGGGTTGCGGCCATCTTGCCGCCCTGTTCTTTTTCGGCCTCTGACACCAGCGCGTCGGTACCAGTATCAGGCGTTACCTTCAAACGGGTCAGCCAGTGAGACACTTCCAGTAGGTCATTAATTACCACAACCGGGTCAGCGCCAGCGTCATACTGTGTGCGCAGCGTGGTCAGCGCGTCGGCGATCTCGCCTTTCATGATCTGCTCGAACAGATCCAGCACTTGCGCCCGGTCTGCAAGACCCAGCATATCGCGCACCTGAGCTTCGGTTACTTTGCCTGCCCCGTGAGCGATGGCTTGATCCAAAAGCGACAGGCTATCGCGAACCGAGCCTTCTGCCGCGCGGGCAATAAGCGTAAGCGCGCCATCTTCTGCTGTACAGTTCTCGTTCGCTACCAACTTTGCCAAATGGTCAACCAGTGTCTGGGCCTCAACCCGCTTCAGGTCAAAGCGCTGGCAGCGGGACAGAACTGTAACCGGCAACTTGCGAATTTCAGTGGTCGCGAAAATAAATTTCACGCTTTCAGGCGGCTCCTCCAGCGTTTTCAGTAGTGCATTAAAAGCTGACTTGGACAGCATGTGTACTTCGTCGATGATATATATTTTATAGCGTGCAGAAACCGGCGCATAGCGTACGCTTTCAATAATTTCGCGAATATCATCAACCCCGGTCCTGGACGCAGCATCCATTTCCAGTACGTCCACATGGCGGCTTTCGCTGATTGATTTGCAATTATCACATTCGCCGCACGGCGCAATTGTTGGGCCGTCAGCCGCAGTGCAATTCAGCGCCTTGGCGATGATGCGTGCAGTTGTGGTTTTACCAACCCCGCGCACCCCGGTTAGAATAAACGCATGCGCCAGGCGGCCAGTATCAATGGCGTTGGAGAGCGTGCGCACCATGGCTTCTTGCCCAATAAGGCTATCAAAGTCTGCTGGGCGGTATTTGCGCGCAAGAACGCGGTAATTTTGCTCTGGTGCCTGCTCGCTCATCAATGGTGGTCTCTCTGCTTGACGTGAGTAAGAATTGAACCCCAATGATTAGCAGGATTGCCGCCTTCATGAAAGCGTCTTCAACCATCAAATATACAAAAATCCGCCGCCCAACAGCGGGCCGGGTGTCATGAAGTAGAATGTTTTGAAAGGATGGGAGAGCCGAACGACCCAGGCACAACCCGTTACGGCTGCTTCCTCTCGGACCTGACCGGATTGGCGAGCGGCTTGTCCGCCAGCTCTCCCGAGGGTTATATGGCGATTCTTAAAAGCACTTGCAAGCGAAATAGCACGCGCTAGGTATAAACACAGTACAAACACAATATAAAACAAGCGGCATTCAATAAAGGCTACCTTATGGCTCTTCAGGCAATTCAAAGCTTCTTTTCCGGCAACCCCCTGGACCGGGCCGACCATTTGCGCAAAGAACCGACCACCATGGTCGACATGCTGCAGTCGACTGAGGCTGGCTTCATGCTCATGTTGAACGGTGAAATTTTGAGCGATCAGGTAGGTGCGATCCATTGGCTTAGCTACCGCCAATGCGCCTATTTGCCGCTTGGCACCCAAGTCTTTCTTGGCCTGGAGGACGGCGCCCCGCGTTACGCCGCCGAACTGGAAGGCGAGCCAGCGAATTTTGACGGTCTGTTCCCCGACGCCAAATTTCGCGACGCTCGGGCGCTGGGTATGAAGGCCGGATTTGCTCATCCTGAACTGGGCATTGTCGCCCAGGCTAAGTCGATGCTCAGCTGGCACGACAGCCACCGATTCTGCGCTAAATGCGGTGCGGAATCTGCACTGGTTAAAGCAGGCTACGAACGCCTATGCCCAACCTGTAACGCTAGCCATTTTCCGCGCACGGATCCAGTGGTTATCATGTTGGCCTGTCACGGCGATGAGGCTCTGGTTGGGCGTGGTCCGCAATTGCCGCCCGGGTATTTTTCAGCCCTTGCAGGTTTTATGGAACCCGGTGAAACCATCGAAACAGCCGTAGCCCGCGAATTGATGGAGGAAGCCGGCGTTGAAGCAACTTCAGTACAGATCATCGCAAACCAACCATGGCCGTGGCCGTCCAGCCTGATGATCGGCTGCACTGCGGAGGTAAAAGATAAAAAACTTACGCTCGACGAAACGGAAATTGACGATGCCCGATGGATAACGCGCGCCCAGGCAACAGCGGCACTGGTAGGCGAATCGAGTGATTTTATGGTTCCTCCACCGATCGCCATAGCACACGATTTAATCAAATATTGGGCAGCTTAAAGACCAAGATATTTGGTCGTAGTAATTTTTGATTAATCATTGACCGCTATATTGATACCGCTTAATCAAAGACAAGGGGGTCGGCGGAGATAGCCGATGAAGATGGGCGATGTTCAGGATGAAATCCTGCGATATTGGCTTAAGAACTGCCCTGATGGCAGTGGAGTTTATCCCAGCCGACAAGATATTAAAGTTAGCGATCTGCGCCGCCGCATGGCCCATATCGCCATTTTGGACGTTGAGTCGGAACCGACCGATTTTCGCTACCGCCTCATCGGAACGCGATTGCGCGATTTCCTCCACCGAGATTACACAGGAGACTCATTGTCAGAACTGGAAGGCAAGGGTCCTGGCAGCGAAATTTGGTCAATATTCGATAAGGTCCGACAGAGCGGGTCCCCCCTATACTGCCAAGTCCCCTATGTCGGCCCAAAAGCAGATTTTAAGCAAGCCAGCAGTTTATATTTGCCGCTAGCGTCTGACCATAAAACCATCGATAAAATTATGGAGGTCACGCATTTTGAGCGTGCACAGCCAGATCACGCACCATTTGATTTCGACTGGATGAAGTCCAGAATATATTCTGTTTTACCAAATTAACTGGTCAAAACCAAAAACATCGACGCCGATGATCAGCAATAACTCTCCATCGCCGTCGCCATTTGAATATCGAGCTTTGTGACACCGCCGCCTTCATTGTCGGTATCGTGTGTTGTCAGTTTAACCTCGACTTTATTGTAAACATTGAACCATTCAGGGTGATGGTCAATTTTTTCCGCGAACAACGCGGCTCGGTTCATGAACCCCCAGGCTTCGCTAAAGTTGGCAAACCTAAATGTCTTCAAAATCGCTTTTTGACCTGCATCATAACGCCAGCCTGACAAGGCGCTGAGTGCATTGCCGCGATCTGATTGTGATAATATTGCGGGGCGTTCCGCCATAGTGTGTTCCTTCAGGTCATTACGCGAGTAGTTCTTCTACTAGCAAGGGCACCAATGTTCCGGCTTCCCCGTGCCGAGTTTCTGCAAAATGACTGGCGCCGTCGCTCGGCTCCAGATTCACCTCAATTGTGTGAGCCGCGCCAATCGCGCGGACCAGCGATACAAACCCCGCCGCCGGGTACACACTGCCGCTGGTGCCAATTGAAATAAACAGATCGCAGGCCCCGAGCAAGCTTTCAATGCGATCCATTTCAAAGGGCATTTCTCCGAACCAGACAATGTGCGGTCGCAAAGCCGGTTGATTAAAACAATTTGGACACTGGCTGGACTGACTGCAGTCACCCGGCCACAGAAAAACATACCCGCAACAAGTGCATCGCACTTTGCCAAGTTCGCCGTGCATATGGATGATGCTTGTGCTGCCACCGCGCTCGTGCAGATTGTCAACATTTTGGGTAACAATAGTTACCTGGCCGTCCAATCCGCTTTCCAACGCACCGAGCGCTATGTGCGCAGCATTGGGCTCAACATTTTTCAACTGCGCCCGCCGGACATTGTAGAAATTCTGCACCATATCCGGATCGCGGTGAAACGCTTCCGGAGTCGCAACGTCTTCGATGCGGTGTTGCTCCCAAAGACCGTCATTATCCCGAAAGGTAGACACGCCGGATTCCGCCGATACGCCCGCCCCTGTCAGCACAACAATGTTTTTATAGCTGGCCACTCTCACTACCTTCTGGCACATTTCTTTCTGGTCATTTAACCACAACCTAGTTTTTTGGCCATGAAACACAAGCAGGAGATACGTGTGACCGCGGTCCTTTTTGTATGTATGGGCAATATTTGTCGTTCGCCGATGGCCGAAGGTGCCTTTCGCCACACCGCCGAAAAAGCCGGATTGCTAGACCGCTTCACCGTCGACAGCGCAGGCACCATTGGCTATCACGCCGGTGCAGCGCCGGACCCGCGCGCGCAAGCCGCCGCAATGGCACGGGGTGTGGATATCTCAGGCCAGCGGTCCCGCAAAGTTACCGACAACGACTTCGAAGCCTTCGACTATATTATGGTGATGGATCGGGAAAATTATAACGACCTGATAGCCAGATGCCCTGACCGGTTGCAAGACCGTATCCAACTATACCTAGGCTATGCCGCACGCGTGCCAATTGATGAAATGCCAGACCCTTACATTGGTCCCACCAGTCAATTTGACAGCTGTTACGATGCCGCCATCGACGCTGCTGAAGGTTTACTTGATGCCCTCAAATCGCGGCACCTGTAGCCACGATGGCCGGTTCAATCAGCGAAAAACTTGAAACAGCCCTTGGAGCTGCGATTGTGCGTTCTAAGCCGTTAAGCGGCGGCGATATCGCGGATGTGTCGCTGCTGACGTTGGCGGACGGGCGACAAGTAGTTGCCAAAAGGCCTAGGATGGACCAGCCAGACACCACAGCAGTGGAAAAAATGATGCTTAAACACATAGCATCCAAATCGTCGCTGCCGGTGCCGGACGTTTTATTTCAAAGTAAAGGCGTTCTTGTACTGAGCTATTTGCCCCACAGCGGAGCGGCAAACAGCGAGGCAGTGGCAACAGATGCGGCCCGCCATATTGCTGGACTGCATGCCGTTCGACCCAAAGGCAGTAAGCCCTTTTTTGGCTTTAACAAAGACACATATATCGGTCCGCTACCGCAGCAAAATAAACCGACTGACAACTGGTGCAAATTTTTCAGGGAACATCGCTTGCTTGCAATGGCAGGCTCATGCGCGCGCACCGGCAGGCTGCCGCAAGCAGTGATGACGCGCATTGAAAATCTGGCTGACAAACTCAACGAATTCCTTCCGACGACACCGGCTTCCAGCCTTTTGCACGGCGACTTGTGGGCGGGCAATATGCTGATGGACGGTGACCGGGCAGCCGGTTTTATCGACCCCGCCATTTCTTATGGCCACAATGAAATGGATTTGGCGTTCATAGACTTGATGGGCGGCTTGGGCCCGGTTTTTTTTGATGCTTACAGCGAGTTAACACCGATTGATGATGGCTTTTTCGAAAACCGAAAATTGATATACCAGCTGTGGCCGCTGTTGGTACATGTCCGCTTATTCGGCGGGGGATATGTTAGTCAGGTGGAACAAATCATCGACGATTTGGGGTTTTGAACCACTGAACCGACATTACAGTCACCGTAATGTGAACTGAAATGACGAGCCAAATCCAGTACTCAAGAAAAAACACGGCACCGCAAATCGAGGACTACTGGAAGGACTACCGGCCAGATGGCAACAGTTAAGAAAACTCTCAAATCCTTCAAATTTTGGCTAACACTTCTTGTGCTGCCGGTGGTGCTGGTAGGTTGTGCTGGCATTTTTATGGATTTCGAATCTGATTTTGTCAGTGACCAATATGTTTCCCGTGAAACATTACAGGTGGATGTTGTTGATGGCATAGAGCTTAGCTATCTGCGGGCGGGCGACCCCGGTGGCCAGCGAGTTATCTTTGTTCACGGCACGCCGGGCGACGCGGGCGGCAATTGGTACAATATGCTCAAAAGCGTGCCGGACGGCTTCGAATTTATCGCCGTAGACCGACCGGGTTTTGGCTTCACGCGGCCAAAAAAACAAGTAGTTGAACTGGACTCACAAGCGGCAGCACTAGCACCATTGCTTGTCACCCGAGGAGATAAGAAAACCATCCTTGCGGGCCATTCGCTAGGCGGCCCCATCGTTGCTGCAGCAGCGGCCAATTACCCTGATAAGGTCGGCGGCATTTTGGTGCTTGCCGGTGCACTCGATCCTGAACTGGAAGATGTTCTATTCATCCAATATGTGGGCAACATCCCGCCCTTCAGCTGGTTGCTGGATAAGGTTCTGCGCAACTCGAACCGAGAATTGATAGCGCTGGAGGACGAGCTCAGGTTGTTGCAACCGAGACTCGCTGACATCAAGCAACCGGTTACCATCATACACGGCACCGAAGATGACTTGGTGCCCTATGCCAATGTTCCCTTTATGGAACGCACCATGACAGGCACCCGTAAACTGAAGGTCATCAAGATTGAGGGAATGAACCATTTTCTGCAGTGGCGGCAGCAGGATGTGGTGATGGATGCGGTACTGGAGATGGCCAAAAGCATGACGCTTAAAGCGAAGGCGACGGACGAAACTTTCTCAGCAAGCTAAAGCCGCCTATTCAGCGCTAACCGCCGCCCATTCCTGATAGAACTCACTGTCAGAAAAATCGCCTGCACTCATATCGTGGCCGTAAGCATGAAATTCAGCCTCGTGACGGAAAAATGAACCCTCGGATGTTCGTTCACTGGAAAAAAGAACAAACCGATCAACGGTCATTGCTGTGGTTTTCAAATTCTGATTACTGGTTAACCAGTCCCCGACCCGCGCTTCTGCGCCTCTGCGAAAGCGCGCCAACGTGACATGCGGCTTATATTTGCGGCGGTCAATTTCCACATCAATTCTGTCCAGCGCCGAAGCGATTTTTTCGTGCAAATGCTGCAGCGGGGTTTTATCCGCCACACCTGCCCACAGAATTTTGGGGAACTTGGGTTTGCCGAACATACCAACACCCTCAAGCGACACTTCAAAGGGATCGAACCGTATACCCGCAAGCGCATCCTCAATTTCCCGCGTTACTTTTCGCGGGGCATCACCAATAAATGCAAGAGTAAGATGCAATTGATTGTCGCGCTGCCAATGGGCGCTTTCGACGCCGCCCCGGGCCTCGGAAAGGTCCTGGATAAGGGGTTCATGGATGTCCAAGCCGACGAAAAGACGAGCCATCTGCACCTCCTGAAATTTGCCTAAAGATTGGCAATGAGGCGATTCTAGCGTGGAAATTTCTAACGCGAAAGGGCTTGTTTCACATAGGGGCCAATTTTTTCGATAATGACGGCTACGCCTTCCTTGGTAGGATGCAAACCATCCGACTGATTCAACTCAGTGATTGTGGCAACACCATCGAGAAAAAACGGATACAGGGGCACACCGTATTGTTCAGAAAGCTCGGGATACAGTGTATTGAACGAAGCTTCATAATCCGGCCCCCAACTGGGTGATGCCAGCATGCCCGCAACCAGAGTTGGAATATCTCGTTCGGTCAGGGTTTTGAGCATCGCATCCATATTTACACGGGTAATCTCAGGCGCGACGCCGCGCAGAGCGTCATTGGCACCCAGTTCAAGAATAACCAGATCAGGCTTGCCCGATTTTATCGGCGACAAGGCCCAATCAAGGCGCGAACGGCCACCCGAAGAAGTATCACCTGACACACCGCCGTTAATTACCCGCACCGCCTGGCCCAGTTCTTTTTCCAACCAAACCTGCAATTGATCGGTAAAACCCTCGCCCGCAGGCAGGCCGTATCCGGCCGTCAGGCTATCGCCGAAGGCCAATATTGCGATGGGCTCAGCGTCCGTATCGGCTGTTTCCTGCGCGTTTGCCGCAAAAAACATGCTTCCTGCCGCAAAAATGAGCGCAAATGCCGCAAAAAGCTGCAAAGGTAATATTTTGGTGAGACGATTGACCTTCATGATCCGAATACCTAGCTATAGACGTAATTAACAATAATAAACTTATAATTGGCAGCGAGGAACAAAAATACAATGGCAAAGCCACACCCAATCATTCAACTCACGAATGTGTCACTGACACTCGAGTCCGGTGCTGGACCGGTTAACATCCTGAAAGAAATCAATTTTGGCATCGAAAAAGGCGAAACTGTCGGCATAGTCGGCCCGTCTGGATCAGGCAAATCTTCTTTAATGAGCTTGATGACCGGGCTCGAACAAGCCACATCTGGCAATGTTCTGGTTGACGGTTTGGCTTTTGAAGGGGCCAATGAAGACGATTTGGCTCGCCACCGGCTTAGCCGCGTGGGCATCGTTATGCAGGCTTTTCACCTTATTCCCACCATGACCGCACTTGAAAATGTTGCGGTACCACTGGAGCTGGCAGGCGTGAACGACGCCTTTGACCAGGCATCGCGCGAACTGGAAGCGGTTGGTCTTGCACACCGCATGGATCATTATCCGGCACAAATGTCAGGCGGCGAACAACAGCGTGTTGCCCTTGCCCGGGCATTGGCCCCGCAACCGGCCATCCTGTTCGGCGACGAACCTACTGGTAATCTGGACGGTAAAACCGGTCGCGCCATCATCGATCTGATTTTTGATTTGTCAAAAAGCCGGGGCTCTACGCTTATTCTGGTTACCCACGATCCCGCATTGGCTGATCGGTGCGACCGGGTTATTTCCATGTCTGATGGCCGCATTGTTGACGACACGGGCGATACCCAGTCCGTTAGTGGCGATAGCAACCTTATGCCAAAAGCTGCGCAGTCATGATAACCCGCGACGCAAAAACACCCATCGCGGTGAAGCTGGCACTGAGGGAGCTTCGCGCTGGCCTGAACGGTTTCAAGGTTTTTATGGCCTGCCTGATCTTGGGCGTAACAGCCATTGCAGCCATAGGATCATTGACGCGTGCCATCCAGGAAGGCCTTGAACGTGAGGGCCAGGCAATTCTTGGCGGCGACATTGAAGTTAATATTTACCAGCGTGAGAGCACGCCTGAATCGATTGCGTGGTTTCAGGACCAAGGCCAGATGTCATCATCTGCCCGCCTGCGCACCATGGCGCGGGTAGACGGAGTGCCGTCATCCACTCTCGTAGAACTGCGCGCTGTCGACAATCTGTACCCACTGTATGGGTCATTTGAAACGTCGCCCACGCTTGAAAACGACGCATTATTTGCTACCAATGGCGACACATGGGGGGTCGCCATTGATCCGCTATTAGCTAACAAAATGAATGTTGGCGTTGGCGATACGCTGGTGTTTGGCCGGATAAAGGCCGATATTCGCGCACTTATCGACCGCGAGCCTGACAAAGCCAACCTAGGCTTCCAGCTTGGCCCCACAGTCATGATTGGCCGCGATGCGCTGGCTCAAACCGGGCTGGTAACCACCGGAAGCCTGGTGAATTTCTATTATAAAATTCGCCTGCCAGCAGGTGCAGATGTGAACGCCGTGCGCGAACAAATGAAGGAAGTATTCCCTGACGAAAACTGGCGCGTGCGCGACCGTGGCACCAGCGCACCGGGCTTGCGCCGTTTCATCGAGCAAATGGGCATGTTCCTGACACTTGTTGGCATATCTGCATTAGTTGTCGGCGGTGTTGGTGTTGGCAACGCGGTACGTGGTTACATGGACCGCAAAACCCGCACTATTGCCACGCTGAAGATTTTGGGCGCAGACGGCAATACGGTTTTCGCCACCTATTTCATCCAGATACTGTTGATTGGTACGATTGCCATCGGCATCGGCCTGTTTGTTGGCGCCTTCCTGCCCGGCACGCTGGCGCAGTTTCTGCCTGACACATTGCCGGTTAAACCTGAAGGCGGGGTTTATCCCGTGGCGCTTCTTCTGGCGGCGATATACGGCCTGATGATCACGGTTGCTTTTGCGGTTTGGCCGCTGGGCAAAGCCCGCGATCTGCCAGCCGTGCGACTGTTTCGCGCCATTGTTGCTCCTGAGGGGCGTTGGCCTCGGCTGATTTATACGGCGATTATTTTCGGTGCGGCAACCATTGTGGTCTTGCTGGCGGTTGGTATGTCCGACAACAGAATTTTGGCCGCAGGCTTTATGATCGGCGCAGGCGCTGCACTTGGACTGCTGCGCTTCACCAGCTGGTTGATCGAAAAGGTAGCGGCCGCTGCACCGCGGCCAAAGAACGCTTTGGTACGCATGGCTGTTGCCAACTTGCATCGTCCAGGTGCCGCCACTGGCGCAGTGGTTATCTCGCTCGGCCTTGGACTTACATTGTTTGCGGGCCTTGCCTTGATCGAAGGTAATCTAGGCAAACGTTTAAGCGAACAGGTGCCATCCGAGGCACCCGCATTTTTCATGCTGGATATCCAGCCCTATCAAGTGGAAGAGTTTGAAACCACTGCAACGGACATCGACGGTGTACAGGATGTGGTTACCATTCCCAATCTGCGCGGTAGAGTAACGCACCTGAACGAGGTTCCGGCAGGTGACGTTGAAGTTGATCAGGAGGTTCGCTGGGTTCTCCGCGGTGATCGCGGCCTGTCCTACATGCGAGACCTTAACAAAGGCAGCACACTAGTGGAAGGCGATTGGTGGCCATCTGATTATACCGGCGACCCGGAAGTCAGCATGGGCAAGGAAGTGGCAGACGGGCTTGGCCTTTCAGTTGGCGATACAATCACTGTGAATGTGCTGGGCCGAGATATCACGGCCCGCATCCGGTCTCTGCGCACCATTGATTGGGGCACGTTCGGTTTTAATTTTGTAATTTTGTTCGACCCCTACACCCTGGCCCAGGCACCGCATACATTTATGGCAACCCTGAAAGCGTCCGGCGAGGCCGAGCAAATCGCTCATTCAACAATCACCAGCAAATATCCCAATATTACGGCTGTGCGGATGAAGGAAGTACTTTCGTCGGTCAACACTATGATTGCGCAAATTGGAACGGCCGTTCGCGCGACAGCATTAGTGGCGATCATTGCCGGTATATTGGTGCTGGCGGGCGCGATTGCCGCCGGGTTCCAGCAACGGGTATATGAAAGCGTGATTTTGAAAGTTGTCGGCGCGGTTAGAAGCCAGATACTGCGAGCTTACTTACTTGAATATGCGCTGATCGGCATTGTGACAGCAACGATTGCTCTAGGCCTTGGCACCCTAACCGGTTGGATTGTGGTTGAGTTGGTGATGGAGATGGAATTTGCGTTCCTGCCGGTACCCATGATCTTCACAGTTGCCATAAGCCTGTTTGTGACCATGTTGTTTGGGCTTGGCTCCAGCTTCAGGGCACTTTCAGTGAAACCAAACGCGGTGCTGCGGACGGAATAACAGAAAAAGCAATCGGACCCACCGTTCGGTTCCTGTTGCAACTTAAGCCTTAAATGCCCATATTAAGGGCAATGTTAGTAACCTCCATGGGGAGTTAAAATGGTAGAACGATATAAAACTGCATTTGGTGCAGGAACCTCGGCGCAAGCCGCTGAGTATGACGAAGGCCTGCGCGCCTATATGCTGAAGGTCTATAATTACATGGCCTCTGGTGTATTGCTGACTGGCATTGTTGCACTTGTACTTTTCACAAACCCACAGATTTTGGGCATATTCTATAACCTAGTTGACTTGGGTGGCGGACAAGTTGGCATTCAGGGTATGACCGGTCTTGGCTGGGTTGCCATGCTGTCGCCTTTTGCCTTTATTCTTGTGATGAATTTCGGCATTAACAAATTGTCTGCAACGGCACTGCAAGGAATTTTCTGGGCCTTTGCAACCTGTTTCGGTATTTCGCTGACAACGGTTCTTTTTCGCTATACCGGTGAGAGCGTTGCCCAAACCTTCTTTATCACAGCTGCTTCTTTCGCGGCACTTAGCCTATATGGCTATACAACCAAACGATCCTTGTCAGGTTTCGGCACTTTCCTGATGATGGGCTTGTTCGGTCTAATCATTGCGATGGTGGTCAACTTCTTCCTGCAGTCATCGATGATGCAGTTTATTATTTCCGTTGCCGGTGTCCTGATTTTTGCTGGCCTTACCGCCTATGACACCCAGCGTATCAAGGAAAGCTATGCGATGATGGCGACCGGCGAGGCCGTTGCCAAAGGCGCAATTATGGGTGCCGTTAACCTGTATCTGGACTTTGTGAACCTGTTCATGTTCCTGCTGCATTTCCTAGGCAACCGCGAATAGCAGCAACGAACATTTAAACTAAAATGAAAAGCCCGGTTTACGCCGGGCTTTTTGTTATCCGCATCACAACAGTTGAAAAAATTCAGCTTTTACCCCATATTAACTGGGTGTTTGATAACAATTAGCTCGTGCAGCCTATCGCAAAAAAAGGCGATTTGCCGCACACAGGTTGTTACAAACGCCTGAACAATTCATTCTATCATTTGAATAAATAGGGTTCAAAAAAACTAGCTACAAAAAAGACGAAGAACGATCAACGATTCTATCGTCATAAAAAATGTAATCGACAGCGAGAGAAACAGGAGCGTAAATTGCTAAAAAAAATTAGCCTAATTGTGCTGTGCCTTGGCTTAACGCCTGCGGCATCGGCAACAGACCTACCAACAGATTTTGATGCCAATTCCAAATACCGCCTTGACTATAGCGACCTGAATGCGGTGCTGAGGGGTTCAGTTTTGGATATGGGGCCGTCCACCCACAAACGAGCAAAAAAAGCCCGCGGCTCCTCGTCGTCCAGATTAAAAATCAGCAACCCGTTACCGTCCCGGCTTGAAGGCAATCGGGTGATGTTCGACAGGTTTGAAGACGCCCAAATCGGCTTCCTCGCTAACATGCGTGACGACCTGTTGGCTATTCCGGGGCAGGTTCCTATTGAGCGCCTAACCCGCAACGAGCAACTTTCCTATTGGTTCAATTTGCATAACTCAATTGTGCTGGCAGAAATTGCTGATCAGTACCCGATCACCAGACTTGCCCCGCTGTTCGAGAGTGACGACCCGGATGCATTTTATCGCCAGCGGAAGTTTGACATGAGCGGGACTATGATTTCGCTCAAGGATATTCAGGACCATGTTGTCAACAACTGGGATGACCCCGTTGTGATATACGGTTTCTACATGGGGGCAATTGGCACGCCTAATATTCAAAATACTGCTTACACAGCACGCACGGTTTATGAACAACTGAACAAAAATGCCATCGACTATGTAAACAGCGTACGCGGCACTCAGGTTTGGAAGAAGAAGGAGCTACGCGTTGCGACATATTATCAGCGCATGGCGCAGAAATTCCCCAACTTCGAGCAAGATCTGCTGGCCCATGTAAGAAAATATTCCAACAAGGGGTTTCTAAACCGTTTGGGACAAATTGAAAAAATATCGCCGCGTATTAAAGACTGGCACATCGCCGACCTTTACAATGGAAACTTGGGAAGTGTTGGCGGTTCTGCGGCCAGCACATCAAAGGATGCGCTGGGAATATCAATCGTCTCAGGCTTGCCGCGCCATGTGGTTGAACTGCTTCGCTACCGCGACGAGAAAAATGCCACAATGAAGCGTGAAGGCACGGTTGAAGTGGAAGAATATGCCCGCAACGGCACCAAGAAGTAGACTGGGCACATAAAAATCGAAAGCTCGGCTGTTTCTTTCAGCCGGGCTTTTTTATTGCAGGCGGTTCATTTAACGTTCAGGTTACAATCATTAGTGTTTACCCTACGGGGGATAAACGGATGATAAAATACCTGACCAGCATTGCCATCAGCCTACTGATGGCTTTCAGCGCAAGTGCCGCTGACCTTGAAACACGCCATACCCCCAACTCACAATATTATATCGATTACAGCGACCTTGATGCCATCCTGAAAGGGTCGGTTCTGGATATGGGCCTATCAACCCATAAACCTCCCAACGAAAAATTCGTCAAAATTACCGGCACCCGACTTCAAATAGGCAATACGAAAGTTACTCATCAAGAGGGCAACCGTGTGATGATCCAGGCATTCAGGAAACCGGAACTTACATACTTACGGAGGATGCGAGATGATCTTCTATCAATTCCTTCTGGCCTCCCCCTAGCGGCGCTCTCAAGAAACGAGCAATTGGCCTACTGGTTCAATCTCTATATCTCAATCGTTCTCACGGAGATATCTGAAAAATATCCAATCACCTACCTTGAGCCTTTGTTTGACAAAGGCGACCCAAAAGCTTTCGTCAACCGAAGGCAATACATGCTTGGTGAGGCGATGGTTTCACTTGCCGATATCGAACAGCATGTGATGTCAAACTGGGCTGATCCCGTAGTTATTTATGGGTTTTACATGGGGGCTGTCGGCACGCCCAATATTCGCACGTCTGCCTATAGCGGTGGTACGGTCTACGATCAGCTGCATGAAAATGCCGTTGATTTTGTTAACAGCATGCGCGGTACACAAATATGGAACCCGACGGAGTTGCGCGTGTCGAAATATTATCAGCGCATGGCCCAAATGTTCCCAAATTTTGAGACCAGCCTGCGCACCCACATCGAAAAATACGCAAAGCCCCGATTCAAACAGCGTTTAATTCCCGTACAAAGCATATCCGCCGAGATAGAAGACTGGAACATTGCAGACCTGTATAATGGCAACCTCGGCAAACCCGCCGGAAATTACCCTGGCATCACGAGAAATGCTGAAGGTGTTTCCTATAGAGTTTCGTTCCCAATCCATGTGGTTCAGTTCCTGCGCGAACGCGAACGTAAAATCAGCCGCCAGAAACCATCTGTAGAGATAGAAGAGTTGCCTGAAGCAGACAAACCAAAATGATTCTACTACAAGGGCGAAACACAAAAAGCCCGGCTGTGTCTTTCAGCCGGGCTTTTTTTTGCAGACGGTTCATTTAACGTTCAGGTTATAATCATTAGTGTTTACCCTACGGGGGAGAAACGAGTGGCAAAATACCTGACTTGGATTACCATCAGCCTACTGATGGCTTTCAGCGTAAGTGCCACCGACCTTGAAACGCGCCATACTCCCAATTCGCAATATTATATCGATTACAGCGACCTTGATGCTATCCTGAAAGGGTCGGTTCTGGATATGGGCCCATCGACACATAAGCCCCCTAAGGTCAAATTTGCGAAAGTTACCGGATCACGCCTCCAGGTCGGGAATACTTCGATTACGCATCAGGAAGGCAACCGCGTGATGATCCACGCATTTCGGGACGGCGAATTGGCTTACTTGCGGAAAATGCGCGATGAACTGCTCGCAATTCCTTCCGTCTTACCGTTGGCATCTTTGTCCAGAAACCAGCAGCTGGCTTACTGGTTCAACCTCTATACGGCGATTGTGCTCGACGAAATCTCTCATCAATATCCTATCACCTATCTCGGACCTTTATTCGACAGGGGCGATGCCGAGGCTTTTGTCAATCGTCAACAGTTCATGGTCAATGGCGCAACAATTTCGCTTACCGACATTGAACATCATGTGATGTCAAACTGGAATGACCCAATTGTTATCTATGGGTTCTATATGGGTGCAGTGGGTACGCCCAACGTTCGTACTTCAGCCTATAGCGGCGACACGGTTTACGGCCAACTGCGTGAAAATGCAGTTGATTTTGTCAACAGCATGCGCGGCACACAAATATGGAATCCCGCCAAATTGCGCGTGTCGAAATATTATCAGCGCATGGCCCAAATGTTCCCAAATTTTGAGGCCAGTCTTCTCGCTCACATACAGAAATACGCGAAACCATCTTTCCGTCAACGGCTGATCACTATCCAGCGACTATCGCCCGAGATTGAGGACTGGCATATTGCGGACCTTTACAATGGCAACCTCAGTAAACCGGGCGGCAGATATCCAAAAATTACTCAGGGTGGTGACGGTGTCTCCTTCAGACTTGGACTGCCAGCTCATGTGATACAGCTGTTGCGCGAAAGGGAGCGAAAACTAGGCCGTCAGAAGCCATCTGTAGAGATAGAAGAGTTGCCCAAAGCGGACAATCCAGACTAAACCTCTTTCGATTATCGTCTCATGTCGATGGAATCAGTTCCTTGTCCCGCAGCACTTCAAAAAACGTATCGGGTTCAGGCCTGACTCGGTAATTGTCGGTGGCGTGAACCCACTGAACCACACCTGCGCCGTCAATGATGATAACCGTGGGTAACACTGTGTCACTGTCATAGCCCAGCGCCTGCATCCCGAAGGGCGTGCCAAACTTGCTCTCCAAACCCAAGGCTTTCGCTGCAGCGTTATTATCGTCGTGCATAAACTCCATCGCCGCATCAAATTTTTTAGCCAATGCGCTGGTATGGCGTTGCGGCTGAGGTGATACCATTAATACCCGTACACCCAAATTGCTCAATTCCGTGTAACGCGCGGCAACCTCTTTGATCTGTGCTATACATAGTGGGCACCAGTTGCCGCGAAAGAACATCAATATTGCCGGAGAGCCAGCCAGGTCTGCAGTGGTCACTGTTTCGCCGCCCACTGAGACTAACGTTATCGCTGGCAATGGCTGCCCAACAGAAACCCTTGTGCCGCCGCGTTCCAACCGCGAATACCAGAAATCATACAGGAAATAGAGGCCCGTCATCGCCGCCGCCGTCAGCGCCTGTGTCGGACTTCCCGTTCCAATCAGAAAGGCGTAGAGGCTTAGGCCAGTGCCGATGATCGCCAGCACCATAACCACCCACAACCGGTCACTTGTCCTGGCACGGTTTTTCAGAAGCATAATAGAGCCCACAAACTTCGCTATCGGGCCGCTGGTTAAAAAGACCCCAATGTCGGCCAGCAAGGCGGCTCCGCCAGCAATTGCAATGGCGGATCGTACCGCCACAATAGTGGCGATGGTTAAATATGTGACGACAAAAATTGACTTGAGCATGCGCATCCCCTTTTTCACGGGATCCCCCTACCCGCGGCCTCAGCAGACCAACCAATCAACTTTCCGGGCAGGTGCCGGGCGGGGGGGGGGGGGGGGGGGGGGGGG
>JAAHTG010000598.1_pt1 | contig 30235 bp, 42 predicted proteins | sample 6116081 | NCBI WGS metagenome assembly JAAHTG01 (sample SAMN13939989, study PRJNA603662) | sponge metagenome | isolation source: marine sponge | host: Mycale hentscheli | place: New Zealand | collected 2005 | reverse complement strand
GATTCTGGGAAACTCTTGATTACACACCCGAAAGTTTTGCTGCTGAAGATGATTATAATGCTAAGAATCAAGAATATGTAGATGACCTACTCAGCAAATATCCAAACATTCCCGTAGTTCATGCTAAAACTATTCACGACATCACTGATACAGACACCATTTATCGCATTGATTTTCCGCTTACTATGTATCGTGCCACCAGTTCAGATTATGGCACAGAAAAAATAGGCGAAATAGGGTATCTACAAGGCACAAATAAAAATTATGGAATGTATTTTGATAAACATTTTAATGATGGCGAACACATGAAAGAAATTGATTTTGCCACAGTTCCAGTTCGTAAAGTTTATGGTGCTTTAACAATGGGCGCACCAATAAGGCAGTATTTACCAAAAGATGCAGGAGAACTTTTGGCAATTGATTTGGAAGGCTATTACATAATTTCTGTTAGAGGAGATTTTTGGTCCAGATATTTCAACAAGATAGACGAACACGCAGTTCCAGCCGTTCTGGGAGATGTTCAAGCAGAAGATGTTCTTATGTTATTTGAGCCAACTATGATGTCGGCTGAAGACAACTATGATTCTACTTATGGAGTCAAGCAAGCCAAGATTCGTAGGAAACTCAAAAACAAAATTAAGAAACAAGCCATCATGGGAACAAAAGCGGGTCAATGGTCTGCTCGAAAGTCTCAAGAATTGAAACGCCAATATGAGGCTGCTTGTAGTAAGAAAGGTTTGAAACCCTACAAAGGGCAGAAAACTAAATCACAAGATAACTTGTCAAAATGGAGTAAGCAAGGTTGGAAAACTGCATCGGGCAAGAAATCATCAGTCACAGGAGAACCTTACTTTCCTGCTAAAGCCGTTACTGCACTCAAACAGAAGAATCTTTATGCTAAAGCCAAGCGACAAAAGCAAGCCGCTACTAAGGCTGGCAAACAAAATGCCAGATACTCTGATGACATCCGAGCAGTAGTCAAACAATATCGAGCCGAAGATTCGGAGTGTGAAGTTTGTCGTATTCCACTTAGCCCTGAAGAAAAATCTTTATGCAATACCTGTTGGGAAAGTTATGAACAAAGTTTGAAACCAGAAAAAGAATGGTGGGCAGAAGCCCAAAGATTCTCAGCACCCTATCAACCCAACCAAACTTTGTTAGACTATTCTCCCTATGAGATGGCGACCTCATCAGTAATCACAGGAGATTTCTTTACAGACTCCCTCAAGTATGGTTTCGGACCAGAAAGTAAGTCCTCAGAAAATGTGCGGTGATATGCGTGAAATCAGCATCAGTAGTATTCGTTTCAAATGATGGCCGAGTAGGTTTAGGACTAAGGAGTAATCGAGTTAGCCAACCTTTGACATGGGCAGCCATTGGAGGATTTCAAGACGAGGGCGAAAGCCCTGTTCAAACTGCTTATCGAGAAGTGTTTGAAGAATTAGGAATGAGAGTCCCCACCAGATTACAATATCTGGGGCGAGTTGGACCCAATGAATTATTTGTTTGCAGAGTTCCAGAGACATTTCAACCAGTGCGCCTAAATTGGGAAAATCTTGACTTTCAATGGAAGCCTTTATCAGAGTGGTATGAGTATAGATTACATCCAGAACTAACACAAGTTCTGCGTGGGCGTGATTTTTTGGCAGAAGAATATAACCCTGATTACAAGCCTAAAGGCTTCAATCCATTTAGTCCCAGACAGGCTGCCTACGAAGAAATGAAATGGGGCGATTCAATGAACCATCCCACTGAGCCAAAAAATTACAAGGATTATTATCCAGATTACAATCCACAAACTAAGACATTTAGAACGCTACCCAGAATGAATGTTATAAATTGGGGAGTTATTTCCAGTAGTGATTTTAGAACTTTATTAGGTCTTCCCAGTGTCGCCGTCAAAAAAGATTGGGACCGAGATTATTACAGTCCAGATTGGGCGGAAGCATTTAAGTGATTCATATGGATATGCGATTTTGGCTTGACCCACGGGCAAGAAGGACTTTTCCCCAATGGGAGAAACTATTCATTTACACCTTACACCCAGTTCGTCCAGACCAATTTTTGAAGTGGGATGCTCAAACTTTGTTTGATAGGGCTAAAAAGACATATTCTGAAGCCGTTGATGAAGAAGAGGGGTTGGGTTCTTTATTTGGACCACCACCAACTTCTGAAGAAGTTTTTGGCCAAGAGTTTAGTGAACATCAAGTTATGCAGTTTGCAGTTTTGACCCAAAGAATCTGGGAGACTACCCTACATACTATGGGTAACCCACCATTTTATCCTATGAACATGAATCCTTATTACTGCTTACAACTTCTAAAGCATGAGCCAGATGAAACTGGAACTCGTTATATCCCTTACTTTTGCCCAGAGTGTCGTAAGTTCGGAGAATTGATAAGCGAATTGCCACAAAAAGGCAAAACCAACAAAATCCTGTTTGAATATAAGAACAATTTATATGATTGGTATTGTAAGAGTTGTTTTGATGAAGAAGGTTTTGAAGGTTTAGGGTCATTATTTGGCTAAATCCCAGAAAAACGATGCACTGCGAGCCTGTTTCTGGAAAATCTCTGGAATCTGGAAATCTCCAAAAGGGACTTGAAGCCCATAGTTTTAGGAAAGTTGATTTTTTACGATTTTGCAGGCAGAAATCGGAATATCAAAAAACTGCTCACCAGTAGAATAAACAGTATCAATAACTTTTTGTTTCGCAGCCTTAACAGCATCTCGGTGAATAATCACTGCATAAGAATAATCATTATTGAATATCATAAATTGCGTAGGTAGTATCAAATCAGCATACTTACCTTTACGACCCGGAAGATTAACGGTTCCGAATGGAAACTTTTCACCCTTCCAAGCAATCTTTCTTTCTACTTCAACATAAGAAATAAACTCACCATTCAAAGTGCCGATTAAGTCCACAGCATATTGGTCTGGACTATCTTCTAAAGTATCAATACCTAACGCACCTTTGAAACCCTCGGCAGCATTACGACAGGCTACATCATTTTCATCAAACAATTTTTGACTAAACTGCTTACGCATAGTCTTAATAGGAGTAGCCACCTATTTTATACTATGGGTCTTGAAGTCAAGTTGTTAAGATAGTTGGGCGAAACCAAGAGGGAGGCGTAGACTTCCATTGAGGACCCTTACCTTTATTCATATATTGTTTTCCAAATGTTATGTATCTTTGATATGCAATCACTGGGTTAGTATGTTGGTAGGTTTCACCCATAACTTGCACAAACGGAGTTCTATTTCCTCGTGGCACAATATCCATTTCACCGATACAACTTTCAATTACGGCTTGACACTTGTGAGTTTTACCATACCTGCGAGTATATTCTCTACATAGTTCCATACCATGTTGAGCCAACCAAACAAAGTTATTTCGAGTATCCCCTGCCCATAAAACCGAAGGATGTTTAGCATGAGTTGGTTTGTAAATGGTATCTTCTTTACCATGACGATATAACACAGCACATAGGATTTGGGCTGTTTCTAATGGCATTTTAATGATATGCCTATTGCACAATTGGCGTGCCGCAGCCACAGGATTTTCATCAACAACAAATATATTCATACACTCACTCTCATTATCTTATAGTAGGTTTCTACTTATTAAACTTTATGATGGATTCGCCACTAACCAATTAACATACTGCATTAGTTCTGGAAGCATTTCGTTTTCTAATAATTTGTAATCTCCATAGCGGTTACGAATGCACATCCAAATATGAGCATAAGCATTACGACCTTGGGGGTGTCTGGGACTACTTGGTAGCAAAGGTTGAAGAAGGTCTCCAGCCTCACCAATATGTTGAACTAAAACGCACTGTGCTTCATAATCCATAAAATCACCTTTGGAAGTCTGGACACCACCATGTTGTTCTCTTATCAGGAGTCTTATCACAAATCACTTGATAACCATCAGATGAAACTCTTTGAGAATAAACTTTGAACTTAAACTTATAGTCGCCCGTAGAACCATCAGGCATAACATAATCACGAATAGATGCGCCTCGACAATCATAAGAAGCATTGATTACCCAAAGAGTCTGTTCATAAATGGCCTTAAGTTCCGTTTGAGATAAAGTATTCACATCACGCCACGGACTAATGCCTGCACCATACAAAACTTCAGCCTTAATATAATTACCAATTCCAGATACAACTTTTTGGTCCATCAGGGCTTTGGTAACATTCCAATGGTCTTTCTTTCTCATTCGCCTTTCAAACTCTTCAAAACTTGGAGGAGCCGATAGCATATCAGGTCCAAGAGTCGTAAGTTTCTTTTCTAAAGTAGAATTATCACGATGAAATATCTTAAAAGTTCCGAATCTACGAGAGTCTTTGTAATACCATTTCTTATCTTCACCCGTTACCAGACTCACCATAACATTCTTCTTAGGATTATAACTTCGCCAAGTTCCACTCATGCCCAGAGTATGCCAAATCTCCCATTCACCATCATTAAGACTAAACCAAATAAACTTGCCCTTGCAGTTCACACTATCAATAGTCATTTCTTCAGTTTCTAACTTTTGCCTCAAGTCGGAGATTTGGTCTCGAACCTGCTTATCGCAATAACTTTGATTCTCAAAGTTAAACGCCCGCAATTTTTTGCCCGCCAATCCTTTGTTCAATCTTTCCACGATTCTCTTTACTTCTGGACCTTCAGGCATACATTAGATAGGGTGAAGCACTGATATAAACATCTGCATACATAACTTTATATGACTGATAATACCTATGAGTAGTGTCGAAGGAGGTTCTGTAAGGATAACGAAGTATTATGAGTAAGATTCCCAGAATTGGAAAGTAATATCAAGTTATCATTAAATGCTCTCGGCGGCAAACCGGGCGGCTTTTTCAGACATAAATAATGTATTCTAATTGGAATACCAGAAAGAAAACATAATATAACCCGGTAGCATGAGGGAGAGTAAAAACAAACTCATGTTGCCACCTATTCACTACATCACTTAACATTAAATAGTTAAAAACCCAATAATAATTCATCGGAGTCTTAGAGATGCACCCTGATATTGATAAAACCTACAACATTCTATTCCACAACTGGGATGGAGCCAGTAATCGAGTAGAAATCTGCGATACCGTCGCCACAATCATAAAAACTCATTTCGGAGTTCTTGAGATGAAGGTTTTGGATTTATCAGACATGGTTCAAAAATACTGGTTCACTCAACGAGATTTAACCGATTTTGTAGAACTCACGGACCCAACCATTGAGTTAGAACACATTACATTTTGTGTAGATAAAGTTTTGAAACAAGTATTAAACTTAGATGCTGAAACCCGTGAACACATTCGGGAAGCATTGGCTGGATTGTGAACTTATGTCTACCCATATTCGCAAACCCACAAAAGCATGGCGTTCTGAAAAGAAGGCCACGCACGAGGAAGATTTTGAAGCCCTTCAATTTGAGATTTTAGGCTTGTGTCGTTGTCCTGATTGTGAGCACCCCTATCCCAGAGATTTGCTAAATTGCCCCCATTGTGGTAAAAAGACCGTTTAGTTCATAAGGGTGATGTGACATACCTTTAAGTATGGACACAAAGATTGTGAATATGGTAGCCAGCGCAAGACTGACAGATACAATAGATTTGCACGAAGTAGCATCCACTTTGGATTTGCACTTTGAAGCAGAACAATTCCCCGGCATGGTTTATCGTGTAGGAGAAGACACGCATGGTGCAGGAGCACCCAAAGTTTGTCTACTTTTGTTTGGTTCAGGTCGTGTGGTTGCCACAGGTGCAAAGTCATATGATAATGTAGTAGTCGCTATGCGCCATATTGTCGAAGACTTGAAGAACCACGACTTTGAACTATGGGATTTTAATGAAGACGATATTCTGGTGCAAAACATTGTGATGACTTATGATTACGGACACACACTCCATTTACATGATTTGGTCTTGACACTGCCCTTTGACCGTTGTGAATACGAGCCAGAGCAATTCCCCGGACTTATCTTCCGATTGGACAAGACTTCAGGTGTTTGTTTGATTTTCAGCAGTGGTAAGTGTGTAGTTACAGGCACTAATTCTCCCGAAGAAGCCCTTGCCGCAGTAGATGAACTCAAAGAAGTGCTCGATGAAATCCGTGGTATTAAGATAGCATAGTCACCAAAGAGTGGTTATAGTAATCTTTAAGTATCAGTTCTGTGCAGTATAATTGATGAAGTTAAGTAACTCCAGAGCAAAAGACGATAAATCAGGTCTGACCGCAGTTGTTATTCAAGTATCAGGCAGTATGCAAGCAAAGGGTCGTCGTGAAGCCATGTTTAATGTGGCTGCTGATTTTGCTCCTTGTGATATTTACGGCAACGATGAAGGAAAAATTATTTATTGTGGTCGTATGGACACTCGACACGGGTATGGTAATTCCCAGACTGTAATGATGCCGATGACTGGTAGTGAAGACACCGACCCAACATTTCATTTGATTGGATTTGCTTGTGATTACAAAGAAGTTATTTTCATTGATGATGGCGATAATACCGCAGGAATACTCACAAACTGTATGGATGTTGCTCGTGCCTTAAGAATAGTCAGACAAATCTCACCGATTTCAGGAGTTATAGTGCGTGGTAGTCGTAGTTTAACACCCGCCATTATGGAAATGCACATCACCAAAGCACGCCAAAATGGATTTAACATAAGTTTCTATGAAGAACCAGCGTTTGTGCTGTAAGCGTAATCTTTAAGTATCAGTTCTGTGCAGTATAGTCTATGCTAACTGTTGCAGGAACTCTAATTGGATTCGGAGCCTTTGGGTATTCCGTTGTTAAACTCACACAAAAAGACTGGCGTAGTGCTGCTATTACAGGTGTTGGCGGTATCGCTGTTCTCTCACTTGTTGGCTGGAATCTTCGTAAGATGACAGGTTTCAATGCACCAACTCGTAACTTTATGAAGCGTTCCGAAGTCGAAAAGATTTTGGACGCATCTCAAGGAAAGATTGTCGGTGTCACATTCGTCAAAAAGGACGGGTCCGAAAGAACCTTGGTCGGTCGTATTCAAAAGCGATACTCACCCACAGGCACAGACCCATTGGGTGGTAAGGCAGCCCGCCGAGCCAGAGGACTCTTTACTATCTATGATATGCAGAAAGGAGCATTCCGTATGGTGAACATGGACACAGTTCTTGGAATCCGTGCTGGCGGCAAGACCTACTCTGCTTGATGCTCAACTTTATATGAGTCATACGCCTTATGAGAATTGTTGGCGGGGATACCTGCCGATGGAGATGGCTGAATGTCCCTTCGTGGGGGATAAGGCACTGCTCTCGTAGGAACATGATTCCTGCCGTGGACGGCCAAGTGGCATAGAAGCGAGCCTGTAAATGGGTGGTTAGTAGGTTGGAGTCGTGAACGCAAACGGAAACTGCGACGGCTGCATGGAGGTATGTCCAAATCCTTCTCTCACCCTTTTTCTAAAGTCCCTTAGTGTAGTGGTCCATCATGTCGGGTTTTGGTCCCGGCGACCTCGGTTCGACTCCGAGAGGGACTACTGTTAAATAGGTGATACCGCATAGATTAACTATGAAGAAAGATGCTTTTTGGCAAACCCGTATCAATGACTATGTAGAACTCTATGCTTTCTTCGTTAATCTCATGCAAAAGAAAGTTCCTAATATGCGTTTAGATGACATAGATTCACATTGGCATCATTTTATTGACGATATTTGCGACTGTGATGGTTGCCGAGAAGATGATGATTGCACTATTCACATAGATATTTCAGAATTAGACGACGAGGATTTTGAACCTTAACTTAATAACACTTGTATGACATATCAAAACTGGTGAGCAGATGAAAGAGATTCGAGGATGGAGTCCAACCAGAATCCATAAAGAACTTGCTCTTGACCCCAGTTTAATTGGTAAATCTTGGCAAGCCGAGGCCAAAGATTATACTGGAGATTTAACCACTGGTGTTTCTGTTGGAGAAACCGACCAAACAGGCAAGATGGAAGATATTATCAATTTGTTTCAGAATCGTTTAGAAGTTATTGAGAAAATCCTTAGAGAAGAATTAGGGTTTCATAAGTTTGGAGATATTCGTGAGGTTCTAAAGAACCGCAATAGGTTTGTTAGAAACCAAGTAGCCGTTATTGGATTAGTTACCGAGATTAGGCGTAGTCGTAGTGGTGGTCGCATTGTTGAACTTGAAGACCGCACAGGAGTTATGACAGTTTTTATTCGCAAAGATGACCCCGCCGCAGGAACATTAGTGACTGACGATGTAGTCGGAGTAGTAGGGAACTTTGCACAAGAGGGAGATATGTTCTTTTGTAATCGAGTGCAATATCCAGAAATCTTACATACTCATCAAAATCGAGGAGGTTTAGACTTTGACCCTGTATCAGTAGCCTTTGCTTCCGACATTCACATGGGTTCTAAACAATTTCTGGAAAAAGATTGGGATAAGATGATGACATGGATGAACTCTGACGATGAAACTGCTAAGAACATCAAATACTTTGTTTTATCTGGTGATGTAGTAGATGGTGTAGGTGTCTATCCCGGTCACGAGAAAAACTTAACCATGTTGGATGTCTACGACCAATACGAGTATTGTGCTCGTAAATTAGATGAATTACCAGACCACATCACACCAGTAATTCTTCCCGGCAATCACGATGCAGTTAGACCGGCTGAACCTCAGCCAATGCTTGAGCCTTTGATTCGTCAAAGGTTTAACTCCGCCGTTCACACAGGAAATCCTGCAAGGATTTATTTAGACCACGCTGATGAATCAGACCCTTTCGAGATATTAAGTTATCACGGTAAAGGTATTGACGACATGGTGCCACGAATGGCTCATGTAACTTATGAGGCTCCAGCCGAAGCCATGAAAGAAATGATGAAAAAGCGACACCTTGCTCCTATGTGGGGAGAACGCAACGCTTTATCCCCCGAAATTGAAGACCAAATGATTATCCGAGATGCACCCGATTTATTCGTCACAGGACACACTCATGCTCACCAAGTAGAATGGCATAGAGGCACACCGCTAATTGTTTCTTCTACCTTTCAAGGAGAAACAGATTTCATGCAGATGTTAGGTTATCAAGCCAAGAAGTCTTTGCTCACTGTGTATAACCTACAATCCCGCAGCACTCGTGTCATTCCCTTCGGCGACCCATAAGCATAAAACCGTTGCACGCAAAGCCAATCTTTAAGTATCAAGACCTGTTAAACAACCCTATTCCGAGAACAGTTATGTTCGATGGAGGCTGGCACCATGAGTTCTACAATGATAGCATATACACAATTTGAAACACTTCTACGGAATCTAAATTGGGACCTCTCCCAACCATGCTGGTTGAGTTCTCAGGCTTGCGCCTTTGAACATCTCCGCCGGTTTGGTTTAGAAAAAGTTCCGATTCTTAATACCAGATTAGAATGGTTAAAAACTCATCAATCATAAGTAGTTTTATATCAGTGCTCTGGTATATGATTTAATATGGGTATTGCACTACGCTGTTATCATTGTGGCGAGTGGGTTCACCGACCAGACAAAGGATTAGCATTTTGCCCCAAACCTTGTCGTAAGTTAAAGATTGAATCTAATAACAAAGTTCGAGGACTTTATACCGAGTTCTGGAACGAAGATAAAGACATTCATATAGTTCACGAACACCCCAGAGGTGTTGAATAGTGAACGAACTAAAAAAGAAGCAAAAAGAATTGTCTGATTTGCATGAGCGACATCAGCAAGAGTTCGTCGTGCTCTTTCGAGAACTAAAAGAATTATTGAAAAGTTTAGCCCGCACTTGTGAACATGATTTTCAATATGAGTTCGGGAGTTCTGTTTGTATCAAGTGTGGCATAGATAAAGATTATTTTACTGGCAGGTCGTGGCAATAAATGGTAAAGATTTGCTATTGCGGAGATACTATCAAAAGACCCCTTAATGATTCAAATTATTGTTCGGGATTTTGTAAATCTTATGCCTCCAGTGGAAAATCTTGGAGTATGGTTAGAACAGGCCATACAGAAAGTCTAAAGTGTGATTGGTGTGGCACAAACTATCAAGTAGGTTTCGGACAACGGAATGATAAAATCTTTTGTAGTTATGATTGCTCTTTTGAAGCCCAATCCAGAAAAAACTGGTTGTATTTTAATTACTGTCGTGTTCTTTCCAAAAATCCAGAGGGATTAGGAGTGCGTGAGATAGCCAGATTACTTGATGAATATGGTTTTCAACAAGCACCCAGAACAGTTACCGCTAAAATACGAAAGTTAGTATCACGAGGAGTTATTTTTAGAAAAGAAGGGAGTTATACTCTAAATCATCCTAATGCTTGTGGAAAGGTGTGGTTATCATGTCTTTGAAAGCCATTCTTAGACCATGGATAGGCTTTTTAGCCCTCCAACCTCTGACTATTCTCTGGTGTTATTTTTACAACATTGACTACTGGAGTAATCTTGGTATTTTTAGTATCATTTGCACAATATATTTGATACCGATTTACGAACTCTATGAGAGGCTCTATCCCAAATCTTTAAGTATCAGTGCTAACCAAGATGATACATGAGTGGTTTTTTCGTTAGCAATAATTTAGGAACTTTCAATGCTGATGGCACAAAGAAAGTTTTTAATGCTACTATGAGTGGATGGGGTGGAGGCTCATCTTCAGGAACATTGGTTGAAGCCTTAAGAGGTGGAAGCCATAATGACTCTTGGTCCGATGGCTCCTTGGGGAAAATGCCACACTTTTTTAGCCAAAAAGATTCAACAACCCAGAATACAGGAACACCGGCATATTCAGTTTTTCCGACTAATGATAGTATAGAGTTGAAAGGCGGCCATGATTATGGTTTCAATGTTTCTGGAAGTAATGATGCTGAAGCCATTTTTGAAATTACAGTCCCACCGGGTTGTCTCTTAGGCGGCTCAGGACACATGAGTCCAATTGTAGCATACGCTGGTGACGGACAACCTTCTCGTAATATATCACTACTAACAGCCGCAAACTCTTCTTATTGGCCAAACATCACTAAAGTTTCGGACCGGTCAGTTCGAGTAAAATTGACTAAGAGTTCACATTACATTTCATTAGACCCTGCTGCTGAAGTTCCGGGCATAGGCACATTTACAGTTAATACTTCAGATTCAAACGGTCGTGATTATAAGTTTGAGAGAAACAATTCTTCTGGCAGTAAATTATCTCGCTCAACAGTCTGTCCCGGTGGCACAGGATATGGCACACCTATGACTATTAAACTGATTTCGTGGACTAAAATCAACAAAGGATGCACATCAACTGATGCCTCTAACTTTGGCGGAAATGGCGAAAATTGGGTAGATGATGGCAGTTGCGCTTGGAATGTAGCACCTATTACAACATTTACTATCAATAAAACCAATGTGACTCAAGGAGTTTCAACTAATGTTGAGTTTAATTTTACCTTAGATAATTCTGCTGGCCAGAACACCTCTAAAACAACTTTATATGCTACCAACTCAGCAGGAACGAACCAAAAAATTAAGTCTTGGGGCAAAGGTGTATTTGTGGCTAAATATCCTTACAATACCAAAAACTTGCCTATTGGAGTAACAACTTTCAAATTAGTTTCAGAGTGGGACAAAAATGCAGGAAACTCTCAGTCATCCCAAGTCTCATTAACTGTCAATTCACCACAAACTTTGATACCTTGTGATGACCCAAATGCCAGCAAATACCAAGAAACCTCTACCACTGGAGATTGCGGAAGTTGTAATTCTGGATATTATCTTGGTGACGATGGACTTTGCACAACCTGTGATGACCCTAACCGAGATTCTGACTCTGATGGCCGATGCACTACTTGTTTGAGTGGTTACGCCGAACACACCGATGGCACTTGTCAAAAAGTCGGTTGTATGACTTACGCCGATGGCTCATCAGCATCCGATGATTACGAATATGACCCAGATGCAGTAGTTAATGATTCTACTATGTGTGAAGGAAAAGAAGATGAGGACCCAGACCCGGTTCCAGAAGATATTGATTGTGAACTTTCAGATTGGTCTGATTGGGGTGATTGGTCGGAATGGTCTGATGCTGCCACCTCATCAGGCACACGCACACGCACACGAAACCGAACTATTGTTACGCCCACCTCTGGTGCTGGTGCAGTGTGTGGGGAGAACGAAGAAACTGAAACCGAAAATGGTGAGTTAGACCCAGACACAGGCGAAGTCACGATTACTACTCAGACCACTGGTAGCACTACCACTGATGAAACTGAAACCAGTTCACCCGTAGTTCCAATTATGATTGGAGTTGCTGCCCTTGGTGCTTTGGCACTATTGATGAGGAGATGAAGACATGGCATTATTAACAGAAGGACATAACTATCAAGATTACCTTATCTCGAATACATGGTCTGCTGATGAAGACAACACTGCTCAACCAGCAGAAGAAGGTATTACAGGAATGCAAGTCAAACCAACCTCACCGGGTTGGATAGAAGTTATTAAGAATCTACCTTGGGTTAAAATTGGATTAGTAGGTTTGGGTCTGTTTGGACTTATGCTTGTTAATTCAGGATTATCGCCTGATGATGAGTAATCTTTAATACATTGATTCGTCTTATTTATTGCTATGACTTCGTGTGCAACTTGTTCTAATCCAGTGCACCATCGAAACGGCGGTCGTAATAAGTATTTTCTGAATTATTGTTCACGATTTTGTTATGAGGTGGTGCAACAAAAACTTTCACCTAATGTTGAGACAGTAAAGGTAAATTGTTCTATGTGTGGAACTCGATTTGACATTACTAACAAACACAACAACACTCAACATTCTAATCTTTGTTCTACCAGATGCCGTCAAAGGAAAGATACGATATTTGGGCGCAAATCTCAAAAAAAGTATAACATTTTAATGATGCTCAAACTTAATGGTAAATTATCTTCACCAGATTTATCTACTCGTATGTCTCATGCTTTCCCCACGATGTCTCGATTATCACCGTCAGCCATAGGTGCAGTTCTTAGACCTTTTGTGCTACGAGGTTGGATTAGAAAAGAAGGTCAAGAATATGAATTAGTCTATGATGTTCCATTAGAGCATTTAGCCACATCTTTAATAGACTGATACACCAATATCATTGTTATGAGTCGCTTAGAAAACCTCCGATGTTATCTTGCTGGACCAATCGACCACGCCGAAGACGACGGCGTAGGTTGGAGAAAAGAGATTACTAAGTGGTTGGTAGAAAGAAATGTTACTGTTTTAGACCCTTGCGACAAACCTATTAAAAACACCAAATACCGTGAAATTGATGAAGAAAAAGTCAAGATGATGGAACTCAAGTCTACTGGCCGATACTATGAACTAACTCGCCGCATGAAAGAGATTGTGCACATGGATTTAAGAATGGTAGATGTTGCCGATTTCTTAATTGTTTATCTTAACCCAAACATCACAATGTTTGGAACAATTCACGAGTTGATTAACTCTCTCAATCAGCGTAAGCCTACTTTGGTAGTGATTGAAGGTGGCAAACAGAACGCCAGCAATTGGCTTTACGGACTCATGGATTATAACTTTATGTTTGATAGTTTTGAGGATGTTAAATCATTTTTAGACCAAATCGACAACGAAACGATTGAGGGCGACCTCTCTCGGTGGGTATTCTTTGAATAATAATCTTTAAGTATCAAGGAAACCAACCTCTATTTATGCCGGAGGAAACATTGGATGTCGAAGCCATTACAGACCTTGCCGAAAAAGCGCAGGTGATTGCTGAAGCCACAAATCGCCGCCAAGAAGATGTGTTAGCAGATTTATTGGATGATGGACAAGCAAACATGAGTGCGGGTGCAGATGCCGCCACGCAGGATTTCTTAGATAAAGCCCAAGAACAAGCCGAGAAACTTAAAGGATTACTAACCACTTTGATACCTATTATACTACTACTTGGTGGTGTCGGTGCAGAAGGATTAGGTGTTTTAGACTTAACAGATTGGGGTTCCAATTCTATGTGGGAAGATGATGAGGGTCCTAAACAACCACCGAACTCAGTTCGTTGGGGTTGCACCGCCTATGATGCTGCCAATTATGACCCAAATGCTAACGAAGATGATGGTTCCTGTTATTGGGACAATCAACCACCCTGCAATCCACAATGGTATTATGATGAATACGGATATGTTGAAGAAAATAATTTAGAAGTTAGATTTGCATTCCAAGATAATGCTGGATGCAACATAGAACATTTCGGAGGACACTTTATTATTACTTTGTTTGAAAGCGGAGAACAACAAGACCAAGAGTTCCTTCGTAACATAGATTTTGTGAATGGTATTAGTATAGAATATACTTTTGAAGACTTAGCCGAAGGCAATTATCATTACCGAGTAGAGTTCCATGTAGTAGAATGTGAAGATGGTTCTTGCGAACATGGTGATGAATACTACTTACCATCCACTAAGCAATTTATTATTGAATCACCAGAAGAACCCGAAGGTTGTGATGCTTATCTTATCAATCAACAAGCCTACCTTCTGGAAGATGATTCCGAACAAGACGCTGTTAGAATCAGTGCCGATGTAGACTTGGTAGACGAAGAAGAGAATTGTGATGACGAACAATTTGAAATCACTTGGAGATTGTATCAAGACGGAGAAGTAGCCTACGAAGAAAAAACTTTTGAAGACGGCCAAGTTTCTGACCCAGACGGTGCTGATTACACCTACCACACATGGGATGGTGTTTCAGTAGGAACTTATGAACCCAAAATTATTCTTAGACTCAATGGAGAAGTTTTGGATGAAAAGTTGATTGCTCATTCTATTGACATATTAGAACAAGAAATCTGGGGTTGCACCGATTCCGAAGCCACTAATTACAGCCCAGATGCTACTGATGATGATGGCTCGTGTGAATATCCCGAACCTGAAACTTGTGAAATTAACCTATTTGATATTGCACTACAAACCAATGCTACCCATGCTACTGTAAGTTTTGACTTAGATTGTGGGCAATCTGAAAATGATTTAGACGGCTACAATGTATCGGTTCAATTCTTGATTTTTCCACTCAATGAGACTTCGCAAGAAAACATCGTAGTTTATGATACTTGCTTGCACTATATTCAAGGATATGTAGATGATACTCATACTATTACCCTTACTAATTTTTCAGATAACAATACCACGCACTATGACATTTATTGGTATGCGGTTTGGATAGATGCAGACGACCAGCAACAGTTTATTGAACAAAAGTGGCTCAATCGAGAGATGAATCCATAAGTGAGGCATCATAATGATAGTAGATGGTATCAAATGGTTTTTCAAACCAGATAGTGTTTTCGCTACCGAAAGATTAGCAAAAGGTGAATGGCAAGTTATTCCAGCCCTGCTTAAAAACTCTTTCAAAAGAGCCATCTTTATTGCACCCGGAGTATATCTGGCAGGAGTTAATGGCAAAGAATTAGCCGTAGCATCTGTGTTGGGTTCATTAGGTGTTTCTCTATCATTGGTTGCTTATTTCTTAATGACTCCTGATTATACTACCGATTTATGTTAGGCTTAACTTTAAGTATCAGTTCCGAGCACTGATGATTATGCGTGACCCAATCCATGTTACTAAAGAAGCAGTTATCGTCGGGGCATCCATTCTTGCGGTCGGTAGTGTGCTAATGATTCTACCCGTTTCGTGGAAAGACCACCCATCGTGGCCTTACCTCGGCACATTTATCGCCGGTTTTTCTACTCATTGGTTGTTTGAAATTATCGGTGGCAACGATTACTTCTGTCGTCAGTTTTGACATCACAAAGTTTAAGTAGTCGTTTGGAACAAGAATCTGTATGGGTTGGACCGCAGTAGAACCGCTATCACCGGGCTTCTTTCAAATTGACCCCAGTGTTATCCAATTAGATGCAGAAGGCAACCGTGTTTTCAATGTTCCCATTGTAGACCGACTCGCTAAAGAAATAGTTGAAGAACTTACTGAAAAACTTCAGAAAGAATTAACTGAAGAAATTACAGAAAAGGCCACCAAAGAAATATCCGAAGAAGCCACAGAAAGAATCACTCGTGAATCTATTGAAGAAGCCTATGAAAAAGTTCAAGCAAATGCTATGGAAAAATCAGGTCAAAAACTTGCAGGTGCAGCCCTTGATTCAGCAGTTAAGAAAGAAGCAGGTGAAATCGCAGCCTCTAAACTTGCTAAAGAACTCGGCGAAGAAGGAGCAGAAAAGTCTGCTAAAGAACTTGCAGAAGAGGCAGCCGAAAAAGCATCTAAGGAAGCGGCAGAAAAATCTGCCAAACAAGCCAAAGAACTTACCGCCTTCCAAAAAGGAGTTAAAGATTCCGTAGATAAGTTCGCCAAGCGTGGTTTAGTAGTTGGTGCAGTTGGAGTATTTGCATGGGTGTTAATTGCACCTATCTTTGGCACATTCAATGGTGCTCTTGATGATTTCCTAAACAATCTTACTGGAGCCAACTGTCGAGAACAGGTTGAAGAGAATTATCCACAAGACCCAGACTCATGGGATGAGCGAACCGAAGAGTGTGAACGCAAGGCTCAAAACAAAACTATTGCTGTTGCTGCCGCAGGAGTTTCATTAGTAGCCTTATTTGGAGCATTGATTATTACTCGTTTGATTCCTAAGCGCAAAGCCAAAAAAGAACCCGAAGAGGATGAGTGAAAACCATGGCAGCATTGAACGGCTGGACTATGAATGATGAAGCCATTTTTGGACAATATGGCGCAGGGTCTACATCTGATAAGACCAATCTCAAGACCGTAGTTTATCTTAAGCGTGATGGTAAGAATCAACCCTCCACCGTAGCCACTGCCGATGGAGGAGGTAAAGCCGTGAACTTTACTGACACCAAGAAAGGAGATGTTATCGACTGGAGAGTTGAAACTTTATGTGACGGTGACCCAACTTCAGACCGAGTTAATGTAACTTTAACTTATTATGACCCAGTGTATATCGCAGGATTATCCTCAAAAGTTTTAGACCAATTATCTGATGCAGAACTTACTCAAGTTCTCAATGGAGATTCTGCACCCGTAGAAGCAAAACTTAAGCCATTACTTGATGTAGGTTTGGCAATTAAACAAGTTTATTCTACTACTGTGATTACTGATTCCGAAGGCAAGGCCGCAGGAGAGATACCAATTTCTGATGCTTATCCATGGTCGGACTATACCTTAACTATACATTATGGCTATGCTGGATTAGCAGAACGAAGTGATGATGACAAAGCATGGGAGTTCTTTATTGAAGAAGTAGTTATTGGATTAGGAGAAATAGTTCTTATCGTTGCAGCCATAATTCTTTCAGGAGGAACATTAGGGTTTGTTTTAGGATTGGCTGCCACAGCCGCAGGATTAGCAGAAATCGGTTTGATGGCCTCCAGTTATTTAGCATCAGGATTCGGTGCGATTGATGAAAATCGTAAAGGATGTTTATTCCCAGCCATGGGTTGGAATCATACTTACAACTTTGTGTTAGACGAACCAGTAGAAGTTATTGACCCCGAAACAGGAGAGCCTGAAGAATCATCACAAATAGAACAAGCCATTCTTGCTAATGTCAGTCCTGATGTAGTCGCTAAAATTGATGCTCTCAAAGAAACTTATGGTTTTGGAGCATATAGCACAGGAACAGTTCTTGGAATTGTAGGATTATTCACAGTAGTCGCAGCCGTTATTTTGTTACGAGGAGGAGGAGGTGACTCGGATGAGTAAAACTTTTAAGGCTTCTGCCGATATTCCGGGTTCTTCACCTAACATTGAAATAGACCTACGACTTGATAAGACTAAAGAGCGAGACCCGGGTATGTTCAGCAAAGGAACTGGATATGCACCCACTGGACTTTGTGGCTCTAAGCACGCAGTTTGGATTGGCATACAACCGCCACCAACCGGCGGGCCAAACAAAATCATTCCATTTGAAAACAACATTGTTGTAGCATTTTGGGCTAACGATACATCAGGCGGTGGCATCCTTGACCCCGGTGAAATTATTGGTGGAATCGGAACTATGATTACCGACCCCGAAGAATACGAACAAACTGTGGCTACTGGTTTTGACATCGTATGGGACAAGGCTGGCGATTGTTCAGGCTTCGGAGATTGTGCAGGAGATTATACTGCTGCTACTATTTATACAGGATTATATGTAGTCACCGCACCTGTGCGAGTAGTTGCTGCTGCGGGGAATGCTGTTTATGATTATGTTAGTGACCCCTGTGTGCCATGGGTCAATTGTGCAGAAGAAGATTTAACTCAAACTTTCAATGTTGATTATTTAGGAATGGATTACCACAGTGCTGCCGCAGATTTCCATAAAGTTTCAATTGAAGTTACTTGTCGTCAGAATGGAAAAACCCGTGTAGTTCACGATACAGAACTTTCAGGCACTTCGGCTGTCTATGACGGCAATAAACCTAAACCAGCCTTAGCGTATTTCGTTATTGATTCACCCGGCCAATGGAAAGTGCGAGTCAAGTCTATGGCATCTGGAGGATGTGCTGACCCACGCTTAGATGTCGTAGAAACTTTTACTGTTGCCGAACCTTCCACGAACTCTGCGAGTTCTGCGGAAAATCACACCCGGCAAATTGTCGGACCCACGGGAAAGACTATGAAAGTTTCACCTACTGCAATAGTTATGGCCTCTTCAGAAACAGTAGACAACTCCAGTTTTAATTTGAATCCACCTTTAGTTGGACTCGCAGCCTCTACTTTGTTTTACTTGGCTTACCGATGGTGGACTAAAGACGAAAGAGAATCATGGCAAGAACTTGCTAAGAAGTCTTAAGTAAGTGCTACACATTAGTAGACTTATGTTGTGCCCGATTTGTAATTGGAAAATGACAGAACGCCGTCAATGGAGTTCTGCGGGATATGCACTGGGATTATTTCATTGTAAAGATTGCGAATGTGATGTTTCTATCAAAGCCCCAATTAGTAAAGTTCCATCTTGGCCGATTCCAGATGCCGAAGAAGAATAAGAAGTCTTAAGTAAGTCCTATCACATAACCAGATTATGTCTAAGAAGAATCTTGTGTTAGTGGATGCAGGATGGTTTGTCGGAAGAAATGCTCGTCATTGGAGTCCCAAAGGAGGGATGAAGCGAGCACACCGCAAATGGATTATTCGTCAGAAGAAACCAAATCCATATATGTTCGTTAAGGCTTGCCGAAAGATTGTCTTTAATGATTTTCAATATCTTGATTTGAGGATGACTCAACTCAAAGTTTCACCTAAGTTCGGTAATTCTGAAGTTATTGTTTGTTATGATGGTATTAACGCTCGTCAGCGTCGTGGTCTAATTTCCAGTGCTTACAAAGGTAATCGTGCTATTCTTACAGATAGTGCAACTTATGATGCCGAATCATATGTGATTCACGATTTGAGAGAGGACTTTCAAAAGTGGAGTATCAATCCAATGCACCCTCGTCATGGCTGGACAGGATTATACGATGATTACAAAGAAGCCGATGATTTAATCGCTGAAAAAGTTTTAGAAGCCTTTGAGGATGATGAAATTGAAAACATTGTTATCTTTACTGGTGATTCCGACATACACCAAATCTATGCTTGGGATTTGCCTGCGGGTAAAACTTTACGCATTTCTAATGTGCAAAACATTATCAAACCTGAAGATATTGAAACCAATAATAAAATTAAGATGTCACAATTTGTAGATTGGAAGTCATTAACTGGAGATACTACGGATAATATCGTCAGCATACCCGGGTTAGGACCAGTAAAAGCAGCCAAACTTATCAACGAGTTTGGTTCACTTGATAATATCCCTGCGGAAAAGTTTATTCGTTATCAAGTTCAAGATGCCGAAGAAGTTTCAGCGTTTTTAACAGGTTATCGTGAAGATAATGATTTATCGGCCTATCGTGTAGAAAAAGATTACGGTTACTTTTGGAAATCATTAGAGTCTAAGAAGCGTGACCTCTTGACTGTCGAGGAATACGCTTCCATTTCAACTCTGCTTCCCGCAGACTTGTTTCAGCAGGTTGATTATGGTTCATTGATTCAGGCGAATCGTGTGATGATTCGTCTTCCTTTTGAAATGCCTGAATCCCTAACAACTGATTGAGTGCTTCTGGCAACCAATCATCAAGATTAGTGCATTCGTGAGGACTAATTGCTAAATAATAGTAATTATCCATCTCCAGATAGGCTTTTTCTTTGGTTTCCTTGCGTTTTCGATATTTAGGTGCTGCTTGACGAACCCATTCACTCACATTTTTCATTTCGTTGGGTCCGTAATCTAATCCCCAGTATTCAATAATGATACTTTTTTCAATTCCCAATTCAGGCGTAGGCAGTATCACCCAATCAGGAACTATTCTTTTATCTTCTATCCAAAATACAGGTTCATAAACATAGTTTAACCTATGAGCATACAACCAGTTGTCAATTTTGGCTTCAGAATAACTTTGAACCCAATAACCGGCTTTTGTTTTCGTGCGTTTAGACCCACTTTTATTACGATGGCGTTTAGCCATAATTAGGCTTGAGTAACACGACTACTTAATCTCTTCGTTATTTGGCTCAACTCTAAAGCAAAACTTTAAGTATCTGCTTAGAGAATAATTAACTTATGGATGACAAACCATTTCCGAGGCGCATTCTCGTGCCTATTAAATCTTCTGAACCCGAAGACTCGGAAGATATAGTTAGATTAGGATTGTTGAACTGGTTAAGTATTTCACAAAATCCTTCCATTTCGGGAGATACCATGAAAGCCTTTATTCCAAAAAACTTACATACCAATCTTCTTAGTGATGACGAAGTAATTGTGAGGAGGAATCCTATGTTATTTCCCACCCAAAATACCAATGCCAATACCTTAGAGGAATTACAATTATACATTATGAATCACATTGTTACGAGTGTTAAAACTGCTTATACCACTGCTACTACCTTACTTCGTGTGAATATCAACTTGAAGTGGATGGAAACCGTAGAAGGAACACAATATGAAACTTATTACAATTTAGTAGAACTTGAATCATCTAACACCGTGGCCAGAATTATAGTCTCACACCCAGAAACATCGTTTGAGAGTCTAAAAGATGGATTAGATATTTTCTTTGAAAATAATTTTGAAGTAGATACTGCCGCTACGGAATGATATGAAGTTTTAAGTAGTTCTTGGGAGATATGATATTTATGACCCTCAAAACCTTTGAGATGGAAAAACATAATTTGGATGAGTTAGTTGCGGCTTCAGGCCCGGGTGGAGTTTTTGAAAACCGAATGTTATTTCATATTTTATCACAAATACAAACTATGGGTTATGCTTGGCGAGATGAGTGGAGTGTTGTGCTTTATGATGGCGAGCATGAGGGTTTGACATCCGATTCTTATTCCGAATATCTTGACCGCAAAGCCAGTGGTGAAAAAGTTTGGTTTGACCCCGATGCTAATGACGGCAAAGGAAAGGTTCTGTTCACAGAACCAGTGATTGAGGAGGAATAATTCTTGAAACCCCGTCCTAAAAGTTTGGATTGCCCTGCTTGTGGTTCACCCTACCATCGACAAACATTAAAACTTAAAGGCTCAATGTATGAGTGTGGTTGTGGATATGCAGTTCTGCTCGGCAAGACTCGTCGCAAGACTAAACCCATCTCATAAGGTCATACTTCATATAGGTGCTAACACATAGTCTACCTATGGTTAGAGTAATTGTAGATTCTCACGAGCATGGCAGAATAAAAGCCATGGCAGAAATGGTTTTGAATGCTGAAGTTGAACCACTATCCTGTGGCGACTTTTGGGTTCAAGGTTTTGGATACGACGACCAAGCCGTCACCGTCATGGTAGAACGCAAAACATGGAGTGATGCTTATGGTAGTTTCAATTCCAAAAGACTTCAAGAGCAAGTCACTCGTTTGATTCAAACCGCAGCCGAAGATTCGTCTTACCGACCTGTTTTGTTAGTTGAGGGTTCACCCAGAGATATTTACGGTGTCAATGGAGATAGAATCCGAGCACTTCAGCAACATCTTAACCGACTATCGGTAGAAAGTTTGCCAGTGATTTACACTGAATCAATTGATGAAACCTTCCGTTATCTTAACAGCATTGTTCATAGAGTGAAGTCTAAAGAGTTTGGTTCATTGGTTCGACCCATAACCGTCGTTAGTTCTACTCGTAATCGTCATCATGCTTTGTTGGAACAAATACCCAAAGTAGGTCGCACCACAGGTAAGAAAATCCATGAAAAATATGATTCATTAGTTGATTTTGTTAATCGTTTCGCTGAAGACCCCGCTATTGGTTCACACACTAAAGCCTATGAATCCATTTGTGCATTCTTAAATGAAGTCTGGCTCACCAAAGAATCAGAAGCCATTACTAAAATGGAGGTGTCAGAATGAAACTTAGTGCGAAAATCCCAGTTACTACTATGAAGAATGTTATTTCTATTTTGGAAAAGGTATCTGAAGAAGCCATCTTTACATTTAATTCACAAGGTTTGAGAGTCAAAACCGTTTGTGCTAATCGGTTTAAGTTAGTAGATTTGTGGGTAAAAGACACGGCTTTTAAGAACTATGACTGTGAAGAAGAGATTAAACTTGGTATTGTAGTAGACCGTATCAAAGATATTACCAAAACCTTAACTGCTAAGGATGAACTCACCATAACCTATGAAAACGATAAGTTTTCTCTGGTGGCCAACGGTATTCGCCGTGTGATTAAACTTCTAAGATTAGAATACATGAATGAAGTCAAAGACCTTCCAGATTTTGAATACACCTTTTCTTTAGAAACTTCTTCCAAAGAAGTTAGAGATTTTCTCAAAACATTGGGTAAAACCGTAGCCTTTGATAGTATCATTCGTCAAGAAGGCACAGGTATGGAGATTATCTGGCGTTCCAAAAACGACGAAGAACCTGTGGAGTGGAATCCAGACCTGCAATCTAAAGATGATGATGATAAATTGATTCGCACCTCTACATTTGGCTCATTTTCATCTACTTGTTATACTACTGAAGAAGTTTTAGCCGCCGTTGGAGGCACACAACGCTCACAAAGTCTTGTTGTTCAAGGAGGACAAGATATACCACTACGATTTGACTGGGAACCCTATGAGGGTGTTCGAGTCATCTCATTAGTAGCAAATAGGAAGTGAAGAGATGAAAAAAACCAAACCCACAAATTATGAAGCCGCCAAGAGAACTGTTATTGTTGGTGAAAAAGTTACCGCCGAAAACATGGTAACACGACTTATCGAAAATCGTCGTCGTGAAATCCCAACTAAACGAAGTCTGTCTGCCAAGATGAAAAAAGACCCAGATTTTATCGTGATTGCTAATCAGCGTGGACCCACTATTTTTCAGCGTATCGCATAAAATCACTCGTCCAAAAAATAGCCGCAGCGAAACCTTAAGTAGTTGATACGAGATACATTAAAATCCGCAGGAGAACTTATTATGAGCCAATTTGAATCAGACCCCACAGCCTTCCATTTATCAGAGCATTTTATTACTAAGTTCAAGAGGAAAAAAGCCCCATTTGGATTTAACGGTTTAGGAGAATTGGTCTACAACAGAACCTATTCCAGACTCAAAGAAGATAATAAAAATGAACAATGGTGGGAAACTGTGCGCCGTGTGGTTGAAGGCACTTTTAATATGCAGAAACGCCACATTGATGCTAACGGCTTAGGTTGGAATGCTTGGAAAGCCCAACACTCTGCTCAACAAATGTATGACCGTATCTTTAACATGAAGTTTCTACCACCGGGTCGTGGTCTTTGGGCTATGGGCACACCCATTACCGAAGAAAAAGAACTTTTCGCTGCTTTGAATAACTGTGCTTTCGTTTCTACTGAAGCCCTTGCTTCCGAGTTTTCTAAACCTTTTTGTTTTCTCATGGATGCTTCGATGCTCGGAGTAGGTGTCGGGTTTGATACCAAAGGCGCAGAAAAACTTGTTCTCAAGGGTCCTAATCCCTCCCGTCGTGATGAAGAGTTTGTGATACCTGACACTCGTGAGGGTTGGGTAGAATCATTACGCTTACTTTTAGATTCTTATGCGTTAGGAACAGGTCGTTTAGTATTTGACTATTCTTTGATTCGTGAAGAAGGCGCACCAATTCGTGGCTTCGGAGGAGAATCCTCTGGACCAGCACCTTTGGTAGAACTCCACACCACTATTTCAGCGATTTTGGATGAACAAATAGGGCAACCTTTGAGCATCACTTCTATTGTAGATATTATGAATCTGATTGGCAAATGTGTAGTCGCTGGTAATGTGCGCCGCACAGCAGAAATTGTTTTCGGCGAACCAGATTCCGAAGAATACCTTGACCTCAAGAATTACGAGGTTAATCCTCATCGTGCCACTTATGGTTGGACATCAAATAATTCTATCTTTGCCACAACAGGTATGGATTACGAACCCGCCGCCGAGCGCATACGCTACAACGGCGAACCCGGTTTTGCTTGGTTAGACAACATGAAAGCCTATGGGCGCATGGCAGACAAACCCAATAATAAAGACCATCGTGCCAAAGGAGGCAACCCTTGTTTAGAACAAACTTTAGAGTCCTATGAATTGTGTTGTTTGGTAGAAACTTTCCCAACCAATCACGAGTCTTTAGAAGATTACTTGACTACGCTCAAGTATGCTTACTTGTATGCTAAGACAGTGACATTAGGTAAAACCCATTGGCCAGATACCAACCGAGTTATGCTTCGCAACCGTCGTATTGGATGTAGTATGAGTGGTATTGCACAATTCCTTGCGAACCGAGGCACAGGAGCACTTCAAGAGTGGATGGACAAAGGTTACGAACACATTCAGAAACTCGATAAAGAGTATTCCGATTGGATGGCGATTCCAGCATCAATAAAAACCACTTCTATTAAACCATCTGGCACTGTTTCATTACTTGCTGGTGCGACACCGGGAATCCACTTCCCTGAATCCCGATATTACATTCGTCGTATGAGGCTTGGTATCAATTCAAATCTTGTGCCAGCCTTAGAAAAAGCAGGATACAAACTTGAACCAGCCTTTGGTAGTGAAACCACAACTCTCGTCGTGGAGATTCCTGTTGATGTGGGCGAAGGTGTGCGAACATTAGATAATGTTACCATGTGGGAGCAACTTGGGCTGGCTGCATTAGCCCAAAAATACTGGGCAGATAATCAAGTTTCATGCACCGTAACTTTTAGCCCCGAAAATGAAGGCCAACATATTGCCCCGGCTTTGGACTTGTTTCAATATCAACTCAAAGGTATTTCATTCTTGCCAAAATTAGACCACGGTGCTTATCCACAGATGCCTTATGAAACTATTGACGAAGCCACTTATATTAGTATGAAGGCAGGACTTAGCAAACTTTCTTTTGGCCGAGTCAAAGGCGAAGAGATTGCTATTGAGAGATTCTGCGACAATGATATGTGTGAAATTGATTTCAATCCAGTGGATGTTGAAGAAATCCCTGAAGCGTAACTATAAATAACAGATACAACTATTATACTACTGGAGTCACCTACAACGATATTCACTTTTCTTGGTATCAACCTCCCCTCACTTCGTAGGTGGCTCCACCCCAATCTTTAAGTATCGGTAGTGACAACCAGTTAGTATGGCAGATGTTGTAGAACTCATGGACTTTTGGCCAATGGATGATGATGAGAACATCGGATTCGTTGCCGCAGATAGTGATTTCCAACTTTGGTTGATTGCTGGAATCGGAGTTGGCTTTGATGATATTTCTTACTCAGTCATTGATGGTCCTGACGGCTCAGGCATCTACGAACTAATTATGGATTTCGAGGATTATATGAATCTTGCTGATTTGTATTCTGAATACTTGGAAACCGGATGGGCTGGATTAGAGGAAGAAGATTTTGATGAAGTTTTCGCAGCACCATCTAACAAAATGATTCATGTGACTTTTAAGATTCAAGACGCTGATTATGCTACATTTTATCACACCACACTTGCACCTTCAGGACTCTCCGATGAGGAAATAGTAGACTATACTTTTGGTAGAAACGAAGCAAATGAAGATGATGAATGGTTTTACATCCCTTCTGATTGGGATGGTGTGGGTGAACATTACTTAGCGAAGATTATGAGTAAATCTACTGCATTAGATTCTGAAGAAGGTTCTACACCCGTTATGGACCCCATGGAGTTTGGAGAGCCTGTCAATTGGACACCTATGGATGGCACACCCTCACTTAAGCGTCGTAAAGATGCTGAATCAACTGGTTATGGTGATGCTTCGGGATATGTTACTTATTCATGGAGTTGGGAGATGACCCATCCAGAAGATTACGACCCATCCGAATGGGACATCAATGACGAACTTAAAAAAGCAGCCCAAGAAGGAGAAACAGGTTGGTATTCATTTACCCATGACGGTCACGAGGTTGAAGCATATATTACCATCCAAGACCCATCCTTTAGTGCAGAAAGTTCTTTTATGACTCCTGACTTACTTTGGGAAAACCTTGGAGGGTGGTGGAAGGCCGTTGGTATCAATCCAGACTATGATATGGGGCAATCTCAAGGCCAACAACAAACTGGTGGTGGAGCAGCCGCAGGTTCAGGCGAAGGTGGTGAATCCGAAGGCCAAGCCCAACAAGAACAAGAACAAGAACAAGAGGGGCATCGTGGACACGGAGATTCCTCACAACCTGTTAGCCCTTATGCCGCAGAAGGCAGTGGCGAAATAAACATCGGTCCAGTTTATGTTACCAAAAAAGTTCCAGTTTTGTTCAAACACGATTATGTTACCAGAGATTATGAATGGAGCACAGATGAACCCACATATTTGACAGACGACCAAGAATCAGAACTGGTTGAGATTGTAGAACAAATTGTCGAAGACTCTGATGAAGAAGAAGGCGACGAAACCTTTGATGAATATGATTACCAAGGTGAGGTATCATGGGATACTTACAAGGATGATGGAAGATTTTACGATTTAGGTGCTGAAGGTGCCAACCCATCTGCTGAATCCGATGTTTATTATTCGGTTCACCTTGAAACACTTGATGGAGATACGGTTTGGGGTGGAGAGTATTACCTTGCAGATTACCAAAATGAAAAGGGACTTCTTGAAGAGGCCGAGTTTGACCTTAACTATGCCGAACCTGCATGGAAAGTAGCAACTATCACCAAAAATGGAAAAGTTGTTAAAAAGATTGAGTATGAGGCAGAATCCTTTGAAGCCCGTGCTGAAAGTGCCAATCCAACAGGCGGTGCCACTGGCGACCAAATAATTGCATGGGAACACAACGGACTATCTTCCCCATCAGGACCACCATCTGATATTTTCTGGTCTGAAGGAGATTATGGAGAGTATCTTCAGATTGGAGAGTATGTTCAGATTTTTGACACAACAATTACAAAAAAGGGAATTGAGGAAAAACTTCAGAGGGCTGGAATAAAGCCTATTGAGGTATTTTCCGTTTATGAAGATGGGACAAAGAGCAAAGATATTTTCGGAGTTTATTTGAAGAAGGGAGATGCGACGGCATTTAGTAAGGAGTTTAACAAAAATGATTGGACTGGGCTATTTGATTTTGAAGGGGCGGTATCTTTTGCTGCTCACATGGGACACAGCAGATTCCAGAAATCAAATAATCCTCGTCTTGACATAGGTCCTACTCGTCGCAAACTTAAGCAAGAAATGTTTTCCGATGTTTCAGGAGTAGTTACGCTCAAAAATATGGCTATTCTGGGATTAGCAGGAATTACTGGATATTTAATTGCAGGAAGGAATTGAGATGCAAAACTTAGAACTCGTCTTGGCTTGCGCTGAATTGAAAACCAACCACATGAGTTATTTAGTTTCCAATGCTAATCAACGAGTCGAAGTGTTGCATAATAAAATCACTGAACTTGTTGCCCGACTCAATGATTAAATATCTTTAAGTATCAGCAGTAATTTAATACTGTTATGGACAAAGACCTACAAAAGTTTCAAGAAGAGTTGATGCTACTCATCAATGCTTTTATTACTGATACTTCTGAAGTCAAAGAAGTTATGGGTCGAGTTTCTACACAGTTAGAAGACTTAGAAGAAGATATGGCTTATATCAACAAAGTTGTTCGTGATGGTAACGGTCGCCCACCAGTTATGACTCGTATCGAAGTTATTGAAGAAAAACTTTCAACTTTGAAAGCAGTTCAAGACAAGTGGTGGCAAGTTTGGATGGCCGCAGTGCCGGGCTTAATAGCCTTGATAACCACTGGTGCAGTAGTAATGTAGGGACTTGAAGACAAAGTATTAAGTAGTTGATTGACAAATACATACTATGCCTCATGTAGTAACCGAAGCCTGTGTAAATCATAAATACCAAGATTGTGTAGCGGTTTGTCCCGTTGATGCTTTCCGTGAAATGCCAACCTATCTCGTTATTGACCCCGATGAGTGCATTGACTGTGGTGCTTGCATACCAGAATGTCCTGTTGAAGCCATCTTTGAAGAAAGCGAAGTTCCCGACGATTTAGTTAAATGGATTGAAAAGAATGAAACTGAATCTCTTGAAGCAGATGTGGCTGAAGGAGATTCCCCCGTTTTAGGAGAGTAAAAATATGCCTTATTCTGACCCCGAAAAAAAGAAACAATATCAGGATGCTTATAATAAAAAGTATTATCAAGATTACAAAAGTTCCAAAAACTTAGTTGGCAAAGCCACTCATGCTAAAAGTTTGCTTCGACAAAAGAAGCGAGAGTTTCTATTAAAACAATTAGGCCATCAATGTCCAATGTGTCAAATTACTGATACCACAGTATTACTTATCAAAACCACGCCTCAAACTTTTACTCGTAAGTGGGGAGATGCTTCTTACAAATCATTGTATGATTATTCTTGGGGCGACTTAGAAACTATTTGGCCGACTCTAAAGATAGTGTGTCAGGTTTGTGCTGAAAAGTCCAAACCAAAACACAAAAAAGCCTTGCAGGAAATGTTTGAGGAAAATCTACCCAGAGGCTATACCTTAGACGAAGATTTAACCCACCCAGACACGAATCTTTAAGTATCAAAGCAACGAGGTATAACTATGAGCCATTATGTTATTCAAGCACTTCTTGAGGGTAACATTGTTTATCATAGAGAAACCCCTGTGAGAGCAGGAGTCGAAAATCTTATTAACGAAGGCGTTTCACAATTATTTTCAGTAAGTGGTGGTAATCCCGGTAGAGATGCCATAGTTGAAGTATTGAGATATTATGATGAAGACCCAGTTCCCGAAGTAGAATTAGTTGTTTTTGCAGATAGTCACGAAGAATTATTCTTTGAAGCCGAGGCATTGACTAAGGCGAAAGGCAAAGTTCGCACTATGTCTGGAAAGCCACATACACCACGCAAACTTAAGCAAGATTCAGGCATTAGTCCTGAAGAGGCGGCTCGGCGTATTGCTTTGAAATCTGAATCCAAGATTTTTTATGCCGATACTATGGAATGGGACATAGATTATCTGGAATCGTATGAAACACCTTATGGCACCAAATTAGATGGTGTGCTGTATAATCCAACTACGGGTGAATCAGCCGAGTTTGAGGGCATAACTATTGAAACATCAATTCCTGACATAGACCCATTGTATGCGAACATGGAAGACATTCCGACTTACGAAGCCGAGAACGAAGATAACCTCGGACCCATGTTTATGGCCGAAGAGAAAAAGAACTGTGGTTGCGGTCAAGACCCATGTAAAACTTATGGTGCAGAAGAGGATGAGAGAGTAGTTTGTTTCATTTGTAACCTGACTCCTGAAGAATCTGATGGGGAATACGGTCCTATGATGTCCACGCTGGGCGGAGATGCTTGTAAGGATTGTGCCGAAGAATATGGGTATAGACACCCCAGAGATATGATTTATCTTGATGCAGATACTTACATTTCCAAGAAGATGAGGGAAAAGCATTTTGGCCCAAGAGTTCCAAATTGGAAAAAGATGGATGAATTGAGGACAGCATGGGAAAATCCTTCCGATTATTTTACTCCACGGATGGAGGACGCTTACTACGAGTATGTTGAAAACACTTATGGCCTTGAAGGGATGGATGACTTACCTTGGGGCGATTTTGAAAAGTTTGTGGAAATGTTCAGTCAAGCCCCTTATTTTGCGTCGCTTCGTGAAAAGAAAACAGTCGCACTTCCTAAAAGTGCTGAAACTTTTGAAGCCCCGAAAACCATGACAAAAACTCAAGCCAAGAATAAGTTTATTGCT
>JAAHTG010000164.1_pt1 | contig 30388 bp, 44 predicted proteins | sample 6116081 | NCBI WGS metagenome assembly JAAHTG01 (sample SAMN13939989, study PRJNA603662) | sponge metagenome | isolation source: marine sponge | host: Mycale hentscheli | place: New Zealand | collected 2005 | reverse complement strand
CATCCCTATGCATTAAGAAGGAGGTGTTATACCTATTTTTATTGTGAGCATAGATTTTTTGCTATATAGGTGCTCTTTATTAGATATACAGCGTATATACATTCTAGTACATATTATATTTAATAATAAATGAAAAGTACCATTCTAATCTCGATTCTGTGTTTATACGGAATCATGATATCGTGTAGCACCAAAAGGTTCCCACAAAAGCAGAGCGCCTGGCAAAGTCATATAGAACGCAAAATCACCCATACTACCCCTAGAAGTTCATATCATGACAAGGCCACACTTCGTCGGATATACCTAGTTAAGGGACATGAGTCGTATACCTCTTATCCCACTAAATAAAAAGCTAATACTTCTTTGATAATATCCATTATTTCAGTATAATATATATAAACATGATAGACTCTCTTATATATGGCATAATAGCATCTAGCTTCGTGATAGGCATAACCCGCAGCGTATTGCTCTTGTACAAGCGGTTTCCTCGTTTAGGGTTTGGGTTAGTATATGGATCGTTAGGCGTTAAGATGTTCGCTTTAGGAGCATTTACGCTGTTATCTAAGCCTTATATTACCAATGTGGTTATATATGCTGCTTTCATTCTTTCTGCTATTATATATAGCAATGTATACCTTCTGTTAAAACTTCACCGTAAATAATATTTATATTAAATGCTAACCGGATTAGGAATATACTTAGGAATTGGATTGATATGGGTATTAATATTAGAATATTCTGTATACACTTTACCGGATGATGATCTAGATACCCCAACCGTGATAATTAATTTGCTGCTATGGCCTATGATTGTGGTATATCTATTTGAAGAATTTAGGAAGCGTAATGGAAGATGAATGGGACAATTGGTGGCCTAACGAGGATTTATAATAAGTATGACCTGTAAGGGCGTACTAACGTACTAACCTTATATTTATATATAAAAGAAAAATCATGATTAAATTAAAATCGCTACTATCCGAAAAATATCTGGGTTTTGGTCTTGGAGCTGGTAAAGTTAAGGAACAACAATTACCTGATGCGTCTGCGACGGATTTAGCTCAAGGATTAAATAGAGATCCAAAGACCGGAAATCCATTACCTGGTGGAGCTGGAGGAAATATTAATTTAAATTATAAAGAAATTAATTTAGATCAATTAAAATTTGATGATCTCGTAAAAATGTTTAGAATTAAAGATTATTATAATGATGTTCATTTTAATAGAATGCAACCAGACGGCAAAGAAGGTCCATATTATAGAGATGGATTAAGTTTTCCTAATCCAAATGATACATCTTCAACTGTTGCAGATATGAAGTCATTGGAAAATTGGAAAGAAAGAACCAAACGAAGATTTGGTAATATTAAAATAATATTAGATCCAGATGCAGAAGAGCATTGGGAAAAAGTTAAAATTGAAGATGATAAGTTTTCACAAGATAAAAAAGATGCAGATCAAGCAAAAATGGATACATTAAAATCATGGGGAACAACAGTATGAATTGGATAAATAGCTGGAAAGCATATAACAAGAAAAGTGTATTCGAAATTAATATCAGAATAGGTACATTAACTATATTAGAAATAGTAACATCTCCTAAAGTAAAAATAATGATATTAAACTTTGGTATTGAATTATGAATAAACTACAAGAAAATATGAGAAGATTTGGAACAAAAAATCTTCAAGAGCAAAACGATCCATTAACACGCGTTGTAAAAGCAGTTGATCAAAGAAATCCAGCACTATATAGAAGTTTATCTGATTTATATGCAGATTTAAAATCTGGCCGACTTGACGCAAAAAGAATGGCAGAAATATTAAAAAGATCAGATCAGCCGGCTATTTCATTTGATAGAAGTCCATTAGTGCCAGTTGATCATCTAGATGGAAGTGGATCATATGAAGCGACAGGAATTATTTTTGGTAATGATGCAGAAGCAGTTATTCAAAGCGTATTTGCTGCAATTAAAGATAAAAATATGTTAAATAATATATTTAAAATACTAAATAGAACAGTAGAAGATTATATTGATGATGTTGGTGATGAACTTTATGATAAAAATTATCATAAACATAAAGTTCTTACAGTAAGACAATCATTACAAAAACTTGGATATAAAATAAATTTAGATAATATTGGATATGTTTATGGCGGAGGTGCACTAGGATAATATTACAAGATTAATGATTAAACTCAAAGACATATTAATAGAACAAATAGGATTTCAAGTTCCAGGATCTCCTAAACAAAAAAACATTGGACGTAAAACACGTCAGGAATTTGCTAAGTTTTTCAATAACTTTGAAGCAGGTAATACAAAAACTGCTATATCAGGTTATGCTGAGCAAATAATGAATTCAGATGCGCCTGATGAAGTAAAAAGAAATGCATCTGAAGTATTAAATGAAATGGAGAAAGTAGCAATAGATATCCAAGATGAATTACATACAAGGCAAATAAGTGACGATGAAGTTGCTGAAACAATATTTGATTATGTTAATTCTGAAATGGATGCTTCCGATTCAATTGAATTTGAACAATTATTATGGTACGACAATCAAATTGATTCGAGTATCAATTCTGGAATGATAGAAAATGCTGTTGCTATAATGGACCAGTTACTTCACCAATTAGAATTCATACGTGGTTTTATCTTACAAGAATTTCCAAAAATCTCTCCCGCAGGATTTAAAAGATAAAACTAATCTAGAAACATAACTATATGAAACATACAAGGTTTACTACTATCCTTACATACATACTGTGCGGAAAGTGCAAAAATAAATGGTTTACTAAAGGATATTTTGTTAATGAAATATGTCCAAAGTGTAAACATGAAGATACAACTATGAATTCATTATAAGTAATATTTATATAAAATGATCAAACTTAAAGACATATTATTAAGTGAAGGCACTCGCTGTTGGAAAGGATTCGAAAAAAAAGGCACTAAAGAAAAATATGGAAAACGTGTTCCTAATTGTGTTAAAAAAGAATCTAAATTACCCGAAGAAGGATTTTCAGATCCAGATCAAATGAGAATGTATGAAAAAGACATTGACGAAGATTTAAGAAGATGGGCAAAAGAAAAGTGGACAGATCAAAATGGTAATCCATGTGGTAGCTCTAAATCTAAAGGAGTAGTTAAATGTCGTCCATCTAAAAAAGTTTCTAAAAAAAGTCCAAAAACATGGAGTCAAGTTGATAAGAAAAAAGAAGTTGCTAAAAAGCGTAGGGTTGGAATGGGTAAAAGAACTAAGAAAGCTGAGGTTGTAATACCAATAAAAGAGAAAAAGAAAAAAGCTAAAAGAGATGCATGTTATCACAAAGTAAAATCTAGGTATGACGTTTGGCCATCAGCTAGAGCTTCCCAGGCATTAGTTACATGCAGAAAAAAGGGAGCTAAAAATTGGGGTAAAACTACTACCAAAAAATGATTAAGCTTAAAGATATATTAAACGAATCAATTGTAGGAAATAAAATTCAATGTGATAACTGTGATTGGAACTGGAAAATTGCAGATGGCGGAGATGATTTATATACGTGTCATAAATGTGGACATGACAATACTCCTAAGTTAAAAGAGCAAACATCTAAAATTACAGATTTATTTATTGGTCAAGCTAGACCCGAATATAATTCGGATTCGATATTACAAAATATTTCTACAGCTGCAGAAAAAGGAGCTTCTGCATTATTTACAAAATTAGGAGCTATTGATGTAGAAGTAACTCCTAGTATGAATACATCAACTGTTACTAATGAAATTAAAAAATTAGCTATTAAAGGATTATTACTTCCAGGAAAATTAAATTCAATAACTATATCATCTCATAATACAGGATGCGGCAAATTTAATTATGCTATAATGTATCCAGGAGGAACTGCTACTGAATTTTGGAGCACTTTAGCTAAATTTTGTAATTCAAATACAAAAATATTTTTAGGAGGATGTAGTGTAGCATCTGAGCCTAAGGTTGTTGCTAGAATATCTAAAGTAACTAATTGTGAAGTTACAGCACCTACTGGAACATATTATCCGGTTACTGGAGCTGTTAGTAAAACTAAAGATTCTTTTAATTTACCTCAACGATTAGGAAAATATCTTACATGCACAAATAAACCAGAAGGGGATGAAGGTAAATATAATAGATTTATAGCTAAACATGTTAAGGATTTATTTTCTGGAGCTACGTTATCTATAGGAAGATCAATGATTCTAATTAAAGCTTTTCGTGATAGTTTAAATTATATGAATAACAAATATTATGATTCTTTAAGAAATAAAATATATTTTCGAGAGCCTAATCAACCATTTAAATATATTAATGATACTGCATATAAAAACGAAATGTTAAAAGTATTAGCAGGAATATTAGAAGCATTAACTGTTAAACTAATTCAAGATTATATAAAGTCACTAGGATGTTATACATCAAAGACAAATCCTATACAAAGCACTAGAGGTGCAATATTCAAATGATTAAACTAGAAAACATATTGAAAAGTATTCCTAATCAAGAAATAGTTGAATCTCATCTTGGCCAATGGGAATATCCTGGTAGAATAACAAGAATACCAAGTAATACTATAACAATGCAACCTGATCCTAGAACAGGTAAAGAAATAGAACATATATTATTAATAATAGGAGATCAATCAGGAGAAAAGAAAATAGGTATTCCAAATGGACCAAACTTATCATTTCCTAATGATCAATCAGTTACAGAATACCCAATAAGAAAATATGAAGTTTATAAAAGTCGTAAAAAATAATAATTCTGCAGAGTATATAAATACTAATCATATAACATCATTTTATGGTAGTGATGATTCAGAAATAACAGTTATAAAGTTAAAAACTGATAGAAGAATTCATATACAAGAACATGTAGATATATTTGCGGATAGAATTTCCATGGAAAAGTAATAATACAATATTTATATTAAATAATAAAGGTATATAAAATGTCATCAAGAGAAATTTGTGAAGAAATGAAACAATATTGGGAAGTATTTCTTGAAAATCATGAACGATTTAATGATAAAAAAGTTAAAGCAGCTGGAGTAAGAGCCAGAAAGTCAATTAACGAATTAAAAAAATTAGCTACAAAATACAGAAGTACCTGTTTAGCTGAATCAAAAGACATATGAACGAGTCAATATTAAGAAATATTATACGAGATCATTTATTAGAAAGCTTGTCTGAACAAACAATTGAAACAACATTGTTTTCACCAGAAGAAGAAAAGTTCCTTTCTACATTCACAAAGCTAGGAGCAACCAGTTTAGGGATATTATATGCTAATAATATGATAGGAATCCGTGAATTTCTTAATAGAAGCGGCAAGGATTTCAATTTAACCCCACCTGTATTAAATAGTTTGCTTAAAAACAAGACAATTTCTATAGTTCCTTATGGTGGTTACTCCAGAAATGAAGATTATACCATTCAATTGAACATACCTTTAGAAGATTTAGAAGGAATTAAAGAGCCAGAAGGCGATGATGCAACTGGAGCAGCACCAGAACCTGCAGTAGCTGAAGAAAGCGTTCAAAGATTAGCTCAAAATATTGTATCAGAAGCAAAAAAATCAAAAAAAAAGAAAAAAAGTAAGGTTTATACCGGTAAATCAAGAACATTGAAGCGATTACCTAAGGGGTATGTTGGGTATTTAGAGAAAATTATCCAAATTTTAGGCGAAAAAGTGAAAAATGACATGGAAAAGGAGCATTTGGTTGCAGATATCCTTGATAACCTATCTCATAACTTCGGTTTAACACCTAAACAAGTATATCGTTCTTATATTTATTATAAATCACAAAATAGATTGACAAATATCATCAAGGATAACAATGATTAAATTAAAAGACTTATTAACAGAACAAGGAAGAACATGGAATACTGTAGCTCCTACTATTCCTACAAAATATCCTAATACATTTTTAAAATTAAGACATTCAATTAAGTCTGCTCAAGCATTATCACAATTTTCTGAAGAAGGGAAACAAAAAGTAGGTGACGAATTTAATAAATTTGTTGAACAAAATGGAAAAAATCGAGTTGCAAGAAGAGGTAAAATAAATGCCGCATTTGATCAGTTACCTCCAGAAGATGTTGTCGACACACCTAGAGATCCAGTTAATGAAGCATTTACAATTGATTGCAAACAATTATTTGGAGAAAACTTAGGCACATCTCCAACAATAAATCAAGATGTTATGACATCTGTATCTGAATATATTAAAAAAAGAAAAGCCGAATTAAAACAACAATATCCAGAGGCAACTACAATAGACATTGGATTAGTAAATTATAGAATAACTGCTACTACAAGCAGAGTACCATCTGCAAACCCTGGAAATGAAAAGTTAGCCGATCAACGATATAATTCAATGAAAAGTGCATTTATTGCAGCTGCTAATAAATTAAAAATACCTGGAGCTCCAGGAGAAGAATTGAAAGCAGTTAAAGGTGAGTCTGGACCTAAATATGTAAAAGATGATGCTAAATATGGGCCAAAAGGTAATAGAAATGCTACATATGAAAAAGAATTTGGTGAGCATAGACAATCATATATTACATTTACAGTTGATATATTAGTAGAACAACCACCTATAAGAGGAAAACAAACCCCAGGAGCAAGAAATGAAGTATTTTCATTTAGTTTAAAGAAACGAACGTTTAAAATTACATTACCTCCATTTAGATTGAATTTTAAACGATTTAAAATGTATTCTACAAAAGTTCCAAAACCAGGATTTTGTCCCGCATTTGATAAACGTAGAAATAAATTATAATATTTTATTTGGATTTTTCATATTAATTTCTTATTATAAATAAAAATAATAAGATATGAAAAAATTATGTTTATTAATTATATGTTTACCAATATTAGTATTTTCTCAAACTAATAATGAATGTTATCGTTCTAGCAATAAAGAATTTAAAGATTCATTAATACAAGAAATGTTTATTCTTGTTAATAATCATCGAATAAGTCATAATCTACAAAAATTAGAATGGTGCAAAAAGATTCAAAAATCTTGTCTTTCGCATTCTAAGTATATGGCACATCAAAATGTAATGTCACATAATGAAACAAATAAATCAAATAAATATTATACGGGAACACATTGTTGGAATAGATCAAAATTTGATGTGTGTGGAGAAAATATTTTAGCTAGACATGAATTTAGTTCAAAAGATTATAATCCATGGAATAAAAAAATTAAAAATGCTAAAGAAATTGCATTGGAAATGTTTACTCAATGGAAAACATCTCCTGGTCATAATGAAAATATGTTAGATCCAAATTGGAACTATTTTGCATTTGATTATTATGGTTATATAAATACTCAAAAAAAATATTGGGATCTTTTTTATGCAACACAATTATTTAGATAGTCTTTGAATAATGAAATATTTTCATTATAATAATAGTAAGTTAAATAAATAAAAAAAGAAAAAACAAAGTTATGGCAACATCACAAGAATTATTCGATCAGATAAAAGATTTATTTGTAGAATTTGAAGAAAATCACAATGGTTCAACTAAAGCTGCAAAAGGCAGAGCAAGAAAAGCTATTGGAGAAGTAAAAAAGTTAGTGACTGAATATAGAAAGCAGTCTGTAGCAGAAAATAAATAATAAACAATTAAAATTAATAAAAATGGGTTATTACACCGCAAAAGTCCAGTTAAGAGATGACTCTACTGGCAAAATGAAGAAAGTTACTGAAATGTATCTTGTTGAAGCAATGTCTGTCACCGAAGCAGAAGCTAAAGTAGTTGGAGATTTTGGATCTACTACCTTAGAATATGAAGTAAAGGCGGTGTCTGCAAGTAAAATCATTAAAATTATAGGATAATGTATAATCAAGGAGAAACAGTAATTGTTACAGAGTATATCAATAAGAAAGCAAACGAAGTAAAACATTCAGTAGGTGTCATAATGAGACCCTTTATTCATAAAAAACAAACTTTTTATGATGTTTTATTAGAAAGAAGGACCGGATTATCCTTTCTGAATACAGCAAAATCATCCAAGCAATCATTTATTAACAGAGAATTAACTACCAAACTAATTGACTCTGATAGTATCGAAACTACCATTCCGTTTAAGGCAATGTTAGAATTTGAAGAACTTCCTATAATGATTGCATAATGGCAAGACCAAAATTACCAGAAATAGACAAACTAAAGAAAAGAGTCAGGAAAAGATATCCTGGCTCTTATTGCGTACAAGATTCATTAGGTGAATACTATATAATGTGGAATGAAGACAATCTAAATGAAACATTTTTATTAGATAATACATCAACTGAACTAAAAGCGTGGGAACAAGCTAGTATAACTGCTAAACACGAACAGCATATTAATCGTACCCATCCGTTAAAGCAATTAATGTCTCAAGAACAAAAAAATTTAAATAAAGAACGTATAACAAAAAGAATAAGAAAATTATGATAACTAAGACTATTAATCAATCATGGGCTATACCAGATAATTTTAAAGAAAGATATGGAAGAATATGGTCAGAATTAGATTTTGAAATTAATCCAAAATTATCAAACTATGCGTTTGGTAATGATCCAATGAATACTGTTATTGGAACATTGATAATAGACAGAAAAAGAATTTCTGTTAAGTATAAGCAGTTAATTGGAGCTTTAAGTACCGTTGATCAATATGTAACAGATATATTCTTTTCAAAGCCATCAAAGACAGATGTTATAGACATAACATTATTTAATACACCACTTTCTTTAAGGAAACATGAAATAAATAAATTAGCTAATACAATTCATGATACATATGACACAATTATGAAATCTTATAAGCTAGGTTTATATTTATAATAAAGAAATATGAATAAATATAAATACTTTTTTAAAACTGACAAACTAAAAGAATCTGTTGGAAATGTTACTGCTAAAGATTTAAATGAAGCTTATATCAAAGCATCATATATTAAAAAATTAGCCCCAATGCATTTTAAAGAATTATTTGATGTTGAGCAAATTAATGGATGATGTTTTTGAAAATATTGTTATTAGCTTACCAGAGCTAAATTATTATAAATCATTAGATCCTACAGACAAAGTTGAATATTTTTTAGATTTATATGACATTTCAAAAAAATCAATTAATTATTCTGCAGAAGATTTAGCAAAAGGAGTCCAAAACTTTTTTGATGAATTAGAAGCTGATGAATCAACTCCAGAATTAGAATCATATGACGTTGGTTCTATTAATGGTACTGATAGAGTTGATGTTTTAGTTGATAATGAAAATTTAGTATTAGAATCAAATAGTTTAAAAGCTACAAGAGAAATACGTAATCGTTTTTTAGATTGTGGATATTTATTATCAAGAGACTTAGAAGTTGAAGATATGTTAAAACCAGACAAAATCACTAGATTTCTAAGAGTCTATAAAATCATAGGTAGAACTTATCATCTATGTTATAATTGAGTCACGGTAGGTCTCAATTTATTAAATTAATAACGGTTAGCTAATGCAACCATAAAACACAGGAGGTTTAAAATGACACATTTTAAAGAAACACTATTATTCAATGACTTCGATTTAGTTTGGAAAAACTTTTTCGATCACAAATCATCTTTTTTACCGGTAACATCAAATAAAATGAATTATCCAGTTGATATATTTTCAACCGATAATGGAATACAGTTTGAAATTGCTGCAGTAGGAAAAGATAAATCAGATATTGAAATTTTAACTGAAGGAGAGACGTTAAGAATTCGATATGATAAAGAACCAGAAACAAAGCGTGAATTTATTCACAAAGGAATTGCTAAACGGGCTTTTGACTTTGCTTGGAAAATATCTAAAGAATTAGATTTAACAAAAGCAAATGCAGTAATGGATAAAGGATTATTAACTATTGATATTCCATATGCTAAAGATAGAGCACCAAAGCGATTAACAATTAAATAAGTTACAATAAAAAAATAAGTTATATGAGACCTACCAACTCATTATGTTTTCTACCAACAATAGAATTTCAGCATAAAAGATTTAACGTACGAAGATTAGTTAAAGAAGATCCAAATGAAAATATAGAATTTTGGAAAAATATTATAGAACATGATACTGTTTTACGTAAAGATGGTTATTTATGGTTTTTAGTTGAAATAACAGCTGTAGAAATATTTGAAGAATGAAAAAAAAGAAATTACCAAAATATATACAAGAAAAATTTAAAAAACCACAATTCAAAGCCGGAGATGTTGTTAAATGGGAATTCTTAGGTGAATCTGGATGGGGAGTTGTTAAAAAAATATTAAATACAAATGATAAAATTACTTACATGGTTAAAACAGGCAAGTACACGTATCCTTGCGGTATTCAAATCAAAGAATATTCAAGCTACTATGCCGGATCAATCGATTACGAGACTTCAAAAAATAGACCAAATAATGGCAAGACCAGAATTTCAACAACTGAAACACGAAATGACAATAAAACAAGGAAACGACTTTCTGGATCTAATGGCAATACAATATCAGATTCAAGATCTAGATCTATCTCAACGAATGACATTAGGATTAGCAATGGAAAAAACATATCGACAGATACAGGAAGCCGAAAGTCAAATAAAAATCCAGAACTAGAACAAGAAATTCAAAAACAACAAGATTTTTTGCGTAAATTTACGTAAATTAATATTTATATAAAAGAAGTATAAACAATATAAAAGAAAGGTTATAATGTCAAAATTTGTATATAAAGAGCAAGTATTAGATTTAGTAGTCGATACTGCTGATATTATTAGAACAATTGGTCGTGGAGTTGAAAATAAAACAATAGACACCCAATCGGCACTACATAATTTATCATCTGCTTTACAAAAAATGGAAGCAGCTGCAGGATATTTAAGAAAATCATGAAACGATCGTTTCCGTATTTAGTATTAATAGCGGCATTAGCTCTGGCATCGAGTGCCGCTTATTATAGTGTATACGGAATTAGTAAATTATTTTCTGCACAAGCAGTTGCAGTGGCTATCATGGCCGGTACATTAGAAGCTTCAAAATTAATTGCTGCAACATATTTACATCGCTTTTGGAAAAAAATAAATTTTTTATTTAAATTATATTTAACATCTGCAGTTATTATATTAATGCTAATAACATCTATAGGTATATATGGATTTTTAACAGCATCATATCAAACAACTGCAAATGAATTATTTGTAATGGATAAACAAATATCTGTTATAGAAATGAAAAAATCTAGATATAGTGAACAATTAAATGGATATACCTCCGAAAAAACACAATTAGCAAGTTCTATTACAGAATTAACAAAAGGGCTATCTAATAATAAGGTTCAATGGAGAGATAAAGAAACTGGCCAAATTATCACATCTACTTCAAGTAAAACAAGAAAAGTATTACAAAGTCAATTAAATGACTTTAAAACACAAAGAGATAAAGTATCTTCAAAAATTGAAAATCTTACCGACTCAGTGACTAAATTAGATTTACAAGTTTTAGATCTACAATCTAATTCAGAAGTAGCTAATGAAATCGGACCTTTAAAATATGTTTCTGAATTATTAGATAGACCTATGAATCAAGTAGTAAATTGGTTTATATTAATTTTTATATTTGTATTTGACCCATTAGCAGTAGTATTATTAATTGCAGCTAATAAAGCTTTTGATATTTTAACTCCAGATACAAAAGAAAATATATATGGAGAACAAGTTATAAAAAATAGTAATCCGGAAGCATTTAGGCCTCCACATCCATCCGATGCTGCTGATTTCGAAAATGTTAAAATATGGAACGAAGACGATGCAGAAAAAAGAATGGATATTATAGGTCAAAATGGTAATGAAGGATTGCATTACAAGGATACAGAAAAATCTCGTCCAGGAAAAACAAAAGTTATATCATGAGAAAATTAATTAAAAAAAGTACAGCAACTAAAAAATTACAATGTAGATGCAAAAATTGTACTAATATGGTAGAAGTTGCTTCTACATCATTATCAGTTGTCTGCTCTTCTTGCACATTTAAAATGGCAGAAGGTATATTGGAATATTCCAAATAATTTATTATAATAAATAAAAAGTTATGTTAGAAGCAGAAAAAATTAAATCGAACTGGGATGAATATAGAAATAGAGTTAATACTTTATTTCCAGACAGAGCAGAAAAATTAAATAAATTATATGATGAATACGAAGACAGGATCGTAATGATGCCAGCTTCGTCTGTTGCTCATTATCATAACGCATTTGCTGGAGGATATATTGATCATGTACTTAGAGTTATGGATTGTACGGAAAAATTATATACTTCTTGGGAAAGTATGGGATCTGATATGTCTGGTTACGAATATAATGAAATGATGTTTGCAGCAATGCATCATGATTTAGGTAAATGCGGATTTCCAGGAAAAGGAAGAGAAGTATATCAAGTAGAAACTTCTGATTGGCATAGAAAAAATATGGGAAGAATGTATAAGCATAATGAAAATATTCCTTTCACAATGGTACCAGATCTTTCAATATATTTACTTCAAAAATACCAAGTTCAAATATCTTGGAAAGAATCCAAAACATTTAGAAAACATGATGGTAAATATAATGATGCTAATAAACCATATTTTATTGCAAGATCAGCACAAGCTAAATTAAAAACTAACTTGCCATTATTATTACATCATGCAGATCATATGGCATCTCAAATAGAATATGAAAGATGGAGATTTCATAAAAATAATTCTCCTAATCCAGTTAGTGCTAAAACAAAAGCTACTAAAAAAACAGCTATTAAAAATTTAGCAGAACAAAATCCAGAAATTGATAAATCAATAACAGATATATTTAAAACATTTAACGACTAATCATGGAAATAATAACAATTATATTAATGTCAGGAACTCTTATATATTTTGTATGGAGAGGATTATCATTAGCCGATAAGGTTGCAGATCAAGAAGAATATATCGAAGAATTAGAAGAAATGTCTCAATATATGTATAATCAAATTGAAAATTCATATAACGCATTAAATAATATAGACAGTAGGGGAGCATTCGAAACAGATGACGAAACAGGTACTGTATTTAGTCAATTGAAACAAGTAGTAACAAATTTACAGGAAGAATTTAATGCCAAGGAAAAAGAAAGCAAGTAATAGATATTGGACAAAGATAACTGAATATTCAATATCCGCATATAATAGATGTACAGATAATCAAGTATTAAAAGAAAAAATTTATAGAAGATTTATATTTCCTGCTTATATGAAATTAGCAGAAAATTTAATCAATAAAATGAAATGTGATTATATTGATTCATCTTTTAAAGATTTACAAACTGATTTGGTTACTTATTTAACAATGAGATTAGATAAGTTTAATCCAGAGCATGGTAAAGCATATTCATATTATACCAGAACGTCATTTAATTATTTAATTGCAGAAAATCAAAAAGGCTATGCAAAATTGAAAAAAATGACAGAGCCAATTAATGTTGATGAACAGCGTAATGTGCAAACTGAAATGCATAATGACGAAATGAAGGAAACATTAAAAATATTTATGGATTCATATATACAATATTGTTATGACAATATTAATTTTATTTTTTCAAATGAATCTGATATACATGTTGCTGACTCAATTCTTCATATATTTGAGAATAGAGAAAATATAGAGCAGTATAACAAAAAAGCTTTATATGTCTTTATACGTGAGCGTACGGGGCTACAAACGAATAATATAACTAGAGTTATTAAGGTTTTAAAACAAATATATTCTGAAAAATTTCTAGAATATGAACAAACTGAATTTGTGAATTTACCCTTTTGATATTTATTATTAAAAGGTCTTAGTATGGATATTAAAGAAGAATTATTTAAAGGAACAAGCTTTGCTGACTTAATGTCTGATGTTTATCATAATTCAAAAAAGAAAGATAGACAAATAAATCAACTTATCGCACAATTACAACCTCTTATAAGAAATGCATCAGATGCTACTATTATAGTACCATTAATTAAAGAATATTTAGACGTTGCAGTAAAGAATGATGATCATTTAGTAAAATTAACTGCAATTACACAACGTTATATTTCGACTACTCAAACTATATCTGGAGAATCTTCTTTATTAAGTGATGATGAAAAACAACAATTGTTAGATATGGCTAGTAAAGATTTTGAAGAAGAATTATCTAATGAAATTGATGAAATTGATCAAGAAGCTAAAGAAATTAAAGAAAAAATATCAAATGTAAAATCTACTTTGGAGAATAATAATGTCGTTAAATAATACAGTTACATTTAAATTTGCTGAAGTAGTTAATACATATGAAGATACTTATAAGTATTCACAAGAACATGTTGATAATCTATTTAAAATTGATGTTCAGACATATGGAGAGTTAGAATCAAGAATATTATCTGCTAGGCCAGCAAATCCAAATATTAAACAAATACCATTAAATGGCGAGCATGTTATTATATTTAGTGGATTACAACAAGAATCTAATGATTCTAAGAAAAGAAATCAATGGTATTATTTACCAGCATACGCTATACAATCTGCAATAAATAATAATGCATTACCAGGCGTTTCTAGATTACGTGGAGATCAAGAAGATCCAAATGAAGTTTATAATCAACCATTAGGAAAATCATTTGAAGAAAAACAAATTTCTCCATTACAACCATATGAAGGAGATTTATTAATAGAGGGAAGATTTAGTAATAGTATTAGATTAGGAAGTACAATAAAGGAAAATAATTATACAATTGCACCGTCATGGTCAGGAAATGAGAATGGAGATCCTATAATTATTATATCAAACGGTCATAACAATAAACCAAACAAAGAATTTACAGTAGAATCATTTGATAATGATCATGCTTCAATATATTTAACATCTACTCAAAAATTAGATACAATTTCGTTATCAACGGGATTAACAAAATCTAGATCATTAAATGATTTCAATACATCTCAATTAATTGGTGATGCAAATAGAATTATATTACGAGCTAAATCTGATTCTATTATATTAGATACACCAAATCGAATAACATTAAATACACCAGATTTGAGAATAGGATCAGAATCAGCAAATCATCCGTTAGTAAAAGGGGATGAATTAAAAAATATTTTGTCTGAATTAATAAATATAATAGTCGCCGGTGTAATATATACCCCGGCCGGCATAGTTTCTACTCCACTTGAATTAGACAAACTTTTTACATTACGTGAAAAATTAGGAAATATAAATAGTAAAAATCATTATTTAGATAAATAACATGTTAACACCACCATTAAATAAAATACCAGCAATTCCAGATCAGTTGACGTCTATAATAGACAATCAAGTTTCCAAACTATTAGATAATATTACATTTAATGTAACTATTGCAATTCAAGAAGCGGTAGCATTACCTGATGATATAAAATGTGATGATCCTAGAATAGAAGCATTACGTAAAAGAATTGAACAGGTAAATAAATTAATAACAAAACTACAAGACATTATACCAATTGTTGATAAAATAACATCGGGACTTCAAACTATTATTGGAATTGCAAATACAATTAAAGCCGCTCAATTATTAAATCCAATAACTGCTCCTATGGTAATTATTCCAGAATTGATATTAGCTCAAAATTTAACTATTGCAAATGCCGGAACAGCTGTTCAAAAATTAATTAAAGGATTAGCTCCAAAAATAAACGCAAATTTAAATGAACTTATTGCAAGTTTAGTACCTGTTGTAAATATAATAGGCCAAGCTTGTAATCAAAATGCAAATGATATAGGTATATCTGGTACTGCGGGTCTTCAAAATGCTCTTAATAATTTAGATTATAGTGATTCTATACCTGGATATCCTGGTGGATCATGGATATTAATATCTGGATCTGCACAATTAGGATCGCCAATCGGTGTTCCTCCTTCACCCAAATCTCCATATGATGATGGAAAAGGAACATGGTTATGGTCAGGAGAAGGATATAATAATGTAAATGGCGTTGGTTGGGGATCTACTGGGAGTCGTCAAGATGATTATACAATAGGCACTGAATTTTATACACAACAAAACGTATCAGTATCTGACATGAAACAACATTTAGATACTATTAATAATCTTGTAGAATCACAACAAAGTTTACTAACATCGTTACAAGAAGCACCTGCTCAATCATATGAAGGTATAGTACCTCCAAATGAAGATCTAGGCAAAGTAGGAGATTATTATGTTGATACTAGTGGAAAACATATATATGGACCTAAAACAAATAAAGGGTGGGGAACGCCCGTAAATTACTAACGTTAATATTTATAAAAAAAGAAGAACAAATGGAACAATCAAAATTTATTAAAGTTTTAAGAAAAGTTATAAAAGAAGAAATAAGAACTGTTATTAAACAAGAATTAACAGAAATATTACAAGAAGGTTTAAAGTCTACAATTAATGATATGTCTACACAAAAATCAATTACAAGTATTACTGAAAGTCCTATAAAATCTTCTAAATCAAAAATTGAATTTAAAGAAAATAAATTTGCAGATATATTAAATAAAACAGAACGTTTAACAGAAAATAAAAAATCTGCAGATTATAAAAATTTAATGACAGAAGATATTGTCATGACTTCAGCAAATGCTCAAAATTTTGGAATGCAAAGAAATACACAACAAGTTTCCATAATGGCTGATCCAGAAACTGGAAAAACACTAAGTGTCGATCCTACTATACAAAAAGTAATGACCCGAGATTATTCTGCATTAATGAAAGCAATTGATAATAAAAAGAAAAGGTAGTATAAATGGCATATCGTATTGTAGCAGCAAATGATATAACTCAAAATTCAGATATCGCAATAGGAGTTAAATTTCCTTTTAACGGTAAAGGTATTTTTAGTAAAAGTTTTACAACAAACGAACAAGCCTCAACTAATATAAAAAGTTTATTATAAACAAGAAAAGGGGAACGATTTGAACAACCAAATTTTGGCACAGATTTATTAAATGTATTATTTGAACCAATAACTAGTGAATTAAAAAGCTTTATTGAAGAAACAATTACGTCTGCAGTTTCTTTTTGGTTACCATATATTGATATATCTAGATTAGATATAGTTACATTTGAAGATGATAATACTCTTGCTCATGAAATAAAAATATCAATTGGATTTACAGTTACTGGTACTGGATCTGAACAAACTATAATAATTTTTGCAGATCAAAATGGCATTGTAAGAATTGAATAAGGATTATATGGAAGTAACAAAAGATATATCATATTTAGGAAAAGATTTTGGTCAATTTAGAAAAAATCTAATAGATTTTACAAAACAATATTTTCCAAATGATTACACTGATTTTAATGAATCTTCACCGGGAATGTTGTTTATGGAAATGGCTGCATATGTTGGAGATGTATTAAGTTATTATGCTGATAATAATTTAAAAGAATCATTACTAGAACAAGCATCAGAAAGAAAAAATATATATGATTTAGCCAAAGCTTTGGGATATAATGCAAAAAATGTTATTCCTTCATATGTAACATTAGACGTATTTCAATTAGTTCCGGCAATTGGTAGTGGCGTTAATAATAAACCAGATTATACATTTGCATTATCAATTAAATCTGGTTTGCGAGCTAAGCAAAATAATGGTTCTGTTGAATTTAGAACATTAACAGAAGTAGATTTTGAAACTTCTTCGTCGATAAATCCAACCGAAGTAACAGTATATGAAAGTGATTCATCTACAAATGAGCCTACATATTATTTGTTAAAAAAACAAGTTCCCGCAGTGTCTGGCACAGTTAAAACTGCTACATTTAATTTTACTTCTCCTAAACAATATGATAAAGTTGTTATAACAGATACTAATATTATCAATATTATTAGCATTACTGAATCAGATGGTGATGTATGGACAGAAGTTCCTTATCTAGGACAAGACACAGTTTTTGAAGAAGTTCCAAATTTAATACAAAACGATCCTGATTTTGCTCGATATAGAGATTCCTCCCCATATCTTTTAAAACTAAAGAAAACTGCAAAAAGATTTATTACAAGATTGCGTAGTGATAATACATTAGAAATACAATTTGGTGCTGGTATTAGTGATAATAATGATGAAGAAATTATTCCAAATCCTAAAAATGTAGGAAATGGATTACAAGGAATGGGACATGGAGTTAATGTTGATATAGATCCTTCAAATTTTTTATATACTAGAACATATGGACAAGCTCCTGCAAATACAACATTAACAGTTACTTATACAACAGGTAAAGGTGTTAGTGATAATATTACATCTGATGTAGTAACAGATATTGAATTTGTAGAATATCATGATGATCCAAATACAACTGCTAGTGCTGGTATGATTAGGTTTGCAAAAAGCAGTTTAGCAGTAAATAATCCTAATCCTGCTTCTGGTGGTAAAAGTGCTGATACGGTACAAGATATAAAAAATAATGCAATGTCTAATTTTGCAACTCAGAATAGATTAGTAACAAAAGATGATTATATTATTAGATGTTATGCAATGCCATCAAAATTTGGTAGTGTATCAAAAGCATATATTGTTCCAGATGATCAATTATCTCAAAATAAATTTATTTCAAGTAGAGTTGCAAATCCATTAGCATTAAATTTACATGTATTAGGATTTAATGGATCAAAACAATTAACACAACTTAATGATGCAATAAAATCTAATTTACAAAATTATTTGTCATATTATAGAATATTAACAGATGCTGTAAATATACAAGATGCATTAATAGTTAATATAGCATTAGATTTTGAAATTATTATAAGAAATAATTACAATTCAAATGAAGTATTATTAAATTGTGTAGATGTAATGAAAAAATATTTTGATATTGATAGATGGCAAATAAATCAACCAATTGTTAAAACAGAAGTAATGAATGAAATAGGAAATGTTCCTGGTGTTCAAAATGTAGTAGGAGTAACATTTAAAAATCAATTTGATACTACCCAAGGATATTCTGGTAATGTATATGATATAACATCTGCTACTAAACAAGGAGTAATATATCCTCCATTAGATCCTGCTATTTTTGAAATAAAATATTTAAATCGTGATATAAAAGGAAAAGTAGTAAATTTTTAAGGTAATATATGTTTAAAATTATTTATCCATCAGCTGACGCAACATTATATGAATCATTGCCTACATATAATACTGGCATCGATGAAATATTAGAAGTTGGAAAGCGTTTATCAACGTCTGGCGAAAATTATTTAGATTCTAGATTTATAGTTCAATTTGATATGAACGAAATAACTACGGCATTACAAAAGTATTCTGTAAATTTAGATTCATGTAAATTTATGCTGCAATTATATACTACTAATGCAAAAAATTTACCAGCATCATATACAATCGATGCAAATTTAGTAGCAAATGAATGGAATAATGGCACAGGATTTGAAAATAGTAATCCTGCAGTTACAGACGGCGTTTGTTGGAATACTCCAAAATCTGGATCTGGATGGATATCTGGATCACAAAATTATAATATACCTGGAACATCATTATATGTATCTGGATCAGGTAAAGGTGGAAGTTGGTTGTATCAAGTAAGCGAAGGATTATATAGTTCTAGTTTCTATTCTCAATCATTTTTTACACAACCTGGTATTGGAGATGGTATTTCAGAATCATTTAGTACACGTCCTACTGATATTAATATGGATGTTACTGGCGCAGTAAAAACATGGATAAGTGGTAGCGGAGGAGTTACTATACCTAATTATGGATTTCTTTTGAAATTTTCTGAATCAGATGAAGCTGATGTTACTAAAACAGGTTTTATAAGATTCTTTAGTAGAGAAACACATACCATATATGTTCCAAGAATATTAATGTTATTTGATAAATCAACATTTAATAATGGAACGTTAGATGCATTTAATATTGATTCATATAAAATATATACTAGTTTACAAAAAGAATATAAAGATACTAGCGTAAATAAAATTAGAATATATGCTCGAGATAAATATCCTCAAAAATCACCAACTAATTTATTTCCACAACAAACAGTAAAATATTTACCAGAAGGAACATTATATTCTATTATAGATGCAGCAACAGATGAAATTATAGTTCCATATGATACTCAGTATACAAAACTAAGTTGTGATTCAACTAGTAATTTTATTAATATCGATATGACTGGATTGATGCCTGAAAGATATTATAGATTAGCATTTAAAGTTGTTTCTGGATTTTATGAAGATTTTATTGAAGATGATTTATATTTTAAAGTAGTAAGATAAATATGTTGATAAAAAAATTAAAACTATATCCAAGAATTTCTCAAGGAGGAAGTTATGCCCCAGGACCGCAAGGAATTAGTGCATCAACAAACACTGTACAAACAGCAGTTTCTGGACAGTTTACACTTAGTACAACAGGAGCTGATTATATAGGGCCGTATCATACCATGGCAAATGGTGATTATATGACTGGAGCAACTCATAGTCGTGGTAGTATAAAATTAGTTCCAACTACTTCTGGAAATCAGACAACAACTGTTGGTAATACATTAGTAGGAAGATCAAATAATAATACTCCAACTACAACTAATGCTGTTCAACCTCAACCATATGTTCCAACAGCAGGAGAGTTAGTTGAATATGAAAAATATCGTGTTAGTGGCTCTTTATACAAGTCTAATATTTCATATGTAAATCTTAGAGATAATAAAGGTAATATATCTTTACGTGAAAATGAGAACAATGAATTACTAGTAATTGAAAATATAAGTAATAATTTTACAAATAGATCGATAGTATCTGCAATTGACACTCAATTTAGATATTTTAAATTTCCAGCTCAAATATCAACAACAGTCGACGATATTCAATTTGATGAAAGTTTATTAGATATTGATGTTGATGCTGCAATAAGTAATGATCCATATTCTGGAAAATTAATTAAACCAAGTACTGGAACATCTAATAGATATTATGTACAAGCTGGAAAGAAAAGACTTTTTTTAATTGTTGCAGATAGTACTTGGGCATTGAAAAATAATTTGCCGCCGTTTGCAAATATTGCAGGAACAGTTGCTGGTAAGGATGAAGGAGAAAATAATTTTTCTGAATATAATGAAGTTACTGTAACAACAGTACCAGTATCTGTATTTGACGGATATATAACCGGAGATAATTATACACCAGACGATGCATTTCTAGAGGGAAATGTTTATGGCAAAATTAGTTTTAAAACTTCAATTTATAATAATGGAGATCCAACTACAATTCCTGCAGGAAAAAATTTAACAATAAATGGACCAAAATTTGGAAGAATGGAATATGATGGCATTCGAGAAAAATTAGGAATGCTTCGATATGCTGAATTTGTTGCATCTGAATTTTCTGCAACAAATAGTTATATTGGCATTTCTATATCAAATTTTAATAATACTACAAGTGATTTAAGCAACTATAATATTATTTCAGATAATGATCCATTTGGACCATATAGAAATCAAGATAATCTTAATACGGCTGCATCATTAGTAAAAGATGTAATTATTAATGGAGGAGCTGTTCCAGTTGCAGTTGGCGAAAGATTAAAATATGATCTAAATAATCCAGGAGGTGGAAGTCCTCAAGAATATATTCCATTAGACCATGTTGTTTATCGATTTACTCCTTCAGCACAACTTGACACAAGTTATACTGTAGGTGATTTTGGACAGATGGCTGGGACTTATGCTACTACATTCAAAGGAATGAATGGAGAAAGTTTAGCTGGAGGAGTAGATGGAAAATATATTTGGTATAAAGTAACATTAAATATTAATAAAACTGGTACTAAATATAGATTATTACAAGAGGGAACAAATATTACAAATCAATTACGTGATAGATATAATAATAAAAGTAATACTAATTCAGTAGATTTATTATGTCCAGAAAAACCTGGAGATAATTATAGAGGCTGGTCTTTAAATATAACCGACATATTTCCAAATGGATTTACACCTAATACAGGTGAACAATTTGAAATACAATTTTTAAATAATCAATCTTCAAGTTTTCCTTTAGATGTATATTTTATTGGATGGACTTTGCGAGGAACAGGAACAAATGCATCGATAATATCAAACTATAATATAGTACAAAATTCAATACACTTTGAAACAATACCGGATTTAACCACCAATACCCAACCATTAGGACCAGTTTAATTAATTATGATAACTCAATATTCAAATATCAAACAAATAAAAGATAGTTTAAATGCTATTGAAGGTCATAGATATCGTGACATAGATCGTAATATATTTTTACGAAATAACCAACAATATATATTTGATACTGGATATCATGACACAGAATTTCATGTATACTCCGGAGATGATTGGATTACTGGAAAATATAATAGTGTAAACTTGTCTGCATTTAATGGTCAGAAAATTAATGAAAATAACAATCCAATATTTTTAAATAATGCTCATACATTAGATGTATATCAGCAATTTTCTGATTTACAGTTAACTTCTGGTAATTATAAATTTATTGTTAATTTCTTTGAAAATAAAATTGGAAGTTACGACACTCCTTCATTTGTAATTGATAAAGTATCAGCTGATAAAAGAGAAATTAGGTTAAGATTATTAGATGAAACAAATAGCCAACATTTATTACACGTAACTGATTGGATAAATAATGTTAATCAAACAGTATTTAATACACAAACAAGTAAAAATTATTTATTAAATTTTGGAAAAAATCAAACAATACATTTTGTTAATAGTGTTATTATAGGAAAATATTTATTTGTTAAAACATATAAACCAATAGACACTGATATATTCAAAGAAAATTTCAAATGTTGGGTTGTTTGTGAAACACAGTTATCATATATTGATAATGTAGCATTATCTGAACAAGAAATTGAAATACAATATAATGTATTAGATAGTATCAATTGGGACGCATATGATGAAACAATACAATCTTCTGAAACGTCGTTAAAAAATTGGAATCAATTATTAGGATCATCGTTACAAACATCTCAACAAATTATTGATTCATATTTTTCTGGATCTTTGTCCGGAATAGATTTAAATATCGATTATACAGATTTTAATAACTTTATATTTTATAGTTCAGCTACTGAACGATTATCAAATTTCAAATATAAATTAGAATTATTAGAATATTATACCGCTCAGTCAGCATCATCTGCAAATATATCAGGAGGCACTGCGGTAACTAATGCAAATGATTATACTTCATTATATAATAATTTAATTGGAACATTTGATGAATTTGAAAACTTTTTATATTATAAGTCTTCTTCTGGATTATTTAGTAATGATATTCCTAGTATAAATCCTAATATTAGTTTTTTAACTGGAAGTTATATAATACCGGCTCCAAAAAGTAATGTTTCTAGACCATATCAGTTATATTCAGTAACTAGTAGTATATTTGAATCATGGTATTCAGGATTATATGAATCTGCTTCATTATACGATTTAAGAAATAATAATCAATTAACAAAAGCTGTTCCAGAATTTATTTTATTAGATGAAAATAATGAACAACTTGAAGTATTTGTTAATATGTTGGGACATCATTATGATATATTACATTCGTATATTCATTGTATGACTAAAATTAATAATCGAGATGAACATCCAGAATCTGGAATGCCGAATGAATTATTATATTCAGTAGCAAAACAATTTGGTTGGACATTAACAAATGGTCATCAATATCAAAATCTATGGGAATATGTATTAGGAACAAATGAATCTGGAACGCCTTTAACTGGATCTAATACTGTAGGTGAAGAGTCATTACCAGGCCGTGAAATGACATTTCAAGTATGGAGGAGAATAGTTAATAATATTCCAGGATTATTGAAATCAAAAGGAACTAAAAGAAGTATTCAAGCATTATTATCATGTTATGGAGTACCACAATCGCTAATTACAATTAAAGAATATGGCGGTCCTAGAATAGATAGAAAGCCTGTATATGAAAAATTAAATTTTGATTATTCATTAGATTTAATCAATAACAATGCCGGGACAGTTCGTGTTGATTATGATCAGCCAATTAAGTCTGTTGAGTTACGATTTAAAGTAGATGACGTATTAAATAATCCAACAGTACCTAGTTCAATGAATTTATATTCAATTGGATCAAATGACGTAACAATTGATTTTGTTCGTGGAACATTAGGAACATTAAGTATTAACGGAAATGCAACTTCAGAAATAGAATGTTATAATGGAGAATATTTAAATACATTATTAAGAAGTGGATCTTCTGGAACTTTAGAATTATTAGTACAAAAATCAAAATATGGAAAAATTGTAGCTACAGTTTCTTCATCAATAACAGGAAATTTTTCTAATACAGGAACATTAACATTAGGAGGTTCAATAAGATTAAAAGGACAATTACAAGAATTACGATTATGGTCTTCAAGTTTACAAGATTCTCCATTTGAAAATCACACAAAAGCTCCAGGATCATATGATGGTAATATTAGTGCATATGATGAATTATTATTTAGACTTCCATTAAATGAAAATATTAATCATTCACAAACTGGAAGTTTACTTGGAGTGGAACCAAAAACTTCAAATATTTCAGCTTCATTTATAGGATGGAGTTCTAATACTCCATATGATTCGTTAGAAGAAACATATTATTATGATGGCATTTCTATAGGAGCTGGCACATATGACGACAATAAAATTAGAATTGAATCTAATGAACTTATTGGTAGTTTAAGTTCTGATACAAGAGCTTCGTTATCTCAATATGATAAAGCTCCGTTAGATTCAAATAAATTAGGGGTATTTTATTCTCCACAAACAACTATTGATGAAGATATAATAGCACAGTTAGGATATGTAAGATTAGATGAATATATTGGCGATCCAGAAAATCAATCTCAAAAATCATATCCAGAATTAATACAATTTTCTAAATCATATTGGAAAAAATATAGTAGAAAAAATAATTTAAATGCATTTATCAATATGTTTACTTTATTTGATTTATCATTTTTTAAACAACTAGATCAAGTATTACCTGCAAGAGCTGATAAAATTAAAGGATTATTAGTACAACCAAATTTATTAGAAAGAAGTAAAGATCCAGTATATAATAAACCAGTTCAATTAAAAAATAATAGTTATACGTCTTCTTTAAATATATCTCCAGAAATACCTAGTTCATATGATAATATTAATGTATTGTTAAATAATAAAGATATTTTATTAACTGGTATATCTAGCAAAGTACAAGGTGAAATGCGTCCTATAGATATGTATACAGGAAGTATATCTGTATTAAGTGTAAATATTAATGCTTCTGCAGGAATTTCAGTTGCAACTATAGGCCAAAAGAGACATAGATTTGAAGGATGTAAGTTAACAGGTCCTGGAATTAATATTCCGACTAATAACTTTCCAAATGGATCTCCAGTAGTTACAAGAGTAAAAGTTAGTCCAACCGAATTAGTTAGTAGCGATCCTAATCGTTTAGGCGTATTTAGTACATCTCAGGATACTCAAATTACAATAAAAGAAGATCCAGAAATTATTGTATCAGAAAATGATCCTACAACAACAGCTCAAACAACTATTAATACATTAGCTGCTAAAGGAAATACATCTGTGCCAGAAAATAATCCACCGGTTGTACAACAAACTACAAATAACAAAAGTAATTATAAATCTACTAGAGGAAATTAATCAAAATTTTGATTGATCAATATTTATTAAAAATAAAAGGACATTAATATGGGATATTTAGATAACACATCAATAACAGTTGACGCAATATTAACAAATAAAGGCCGTGAATTATTAGCACAAGGCGGAACTTCTTTTAATATTACTCAATTTGCGTTAGGAGATGATGAAATAGATTATACATTATGGAATCCAAATGATACAAGAGGTACAGCATTTTATGGAGATGTTATTGAAAATATGCCAGTAACAGAAGCAATTCCAGATCAAACAAAAGCTTTAAAATATAGATTATTAACATTACCTGGAAATAATGCACAATATTTACCAAAAGTTTCAGTAGCTCCAGCTACAATTGGTTCACAATCAGGAAATGGATCAACTCTTACATTTAATGTATCGACATTAAATTTTTCAAATGCAAACTCAACATTAGGATATACAGCAGTTTTAGCTAATAGTTCAATTGGAACATTAACTGCAGCTGCAGGACAAGCATTAAGTAATGTAGCTCCTGGAATAACTGGAGATGCAACTTCGGTAGCAATCGTTGGATTAGGAGGATTTAATTTAACATTGAATCCAAATCCTTCTACAACACAAACTAGATCTACTACAATTACATTTTTTGCAAATGAAACAGGAGGTGAAATAACTGTTAATATAACACAAGCAAAACGTACATTTACTGCCTCACAAAATACGACCATTTAAAAATGAGAATAACTATGATAAATTTACTAAAACAACTACCAAATCAAGGCCAATCATTATCATTTCAACAATTGGATCCAACCAGAGACATTATTGATGCATCCCAAGAAACAATAACAGACGCATTATGGAGTGATGATCAGCCATTATTATCAACATTTTTTACTGCATCAAATTTATCTGTTTCTCAAAAAGCATATTATGTTAATGCATATCAAAAAGATCCTGCAGCAACTGGATCTGCAATTCAATTTGCGTTAGCATATGGTGATCAGCGAGGTAGTGGATCATTAAATAATGGTGGCGGACAATTAGGAGATGCTCCTAGTAAAGCAATATATTCGCAATATAAACAATTATTATTAGATGAAACAGTAAATGCATTTACATTTAAAACTGGATCTGGCGTTTATACTACAGATTCAATATATGTAATAAATTTGCAACGAGCAAGATCAAAAGAAAGATTAGATCCAGGTAATTGGGAATTACCACTAAGCGGTATTACATCTAGAGATACAGATGCAACAGGAAGTGTTGTAATAGGACCTTCTCATATAAAATTAATTGATAATTCATCAACAGAAACAACATCAACACCAGAAATTGCAGATTCATATGATATTGTTTCTGGAAGTATTTCAAATGGAATTTTTAATTCAACAGCTCCTAAATATTATGGTAAAGTTTATCCACAACATAGCGTTATTATATTAGATGGAAGAAAATTAGATAGTGAGTTAGGATTTAGAACCAACACCGGCTCTAATTCAGCTGGAAGTAATCATTATGGTTTATTTCATTCTGTTTCTGGATCTGCTTCAGCAGGATCAGGATCGTTTTTAGCTAGAAATAAAGAAACTGTTAGTAGCACTATGTATTTTGTTAGATTAAATAATGCAGATTATAATTATTCAAATAATCCATCATATGTAACTGGAACACAATTTGAAATTGCAAATCAACAATATTGGACAGATCCAGTATCATATATAACTACAGTTGGATTATATAATGATCAACAAGAATTATTAGCTGTTGCAAAATTAAGTAAGCCAATCAAAAAAGACAAAAAATCAGAATTAAATATTCGTGTTAAATTAGATTATTAATTACACGTATTTTCCGTCTGTTATATTTATTATAAAATAACAGAGTTTATATGTCAGATATCACAGAATATACTGGTGAATCAGTAAAAGCTTTTAAAAAAGTAAATCCTACTGATTTAAAATTTACTCCAATGCAATTAAACAAAACGTTTTATATGTATTCTGGAAGTACTTCGTTATATACACCATTAAACGCATATTATATAGAAAATATACCAGAAAATAATTTAAATTGGGGCGAACAAAATTTAAATGGTACTTATAAATCAATCATTTATAAATCGTTGCAACAATTATTTTATAGTAATATATTTGATCCAGATTTATTTTTATATAAAACATCTTCTATTTTTAGTATACCTCAAAAGAAAATGGGACAAAAAATTAAAGAAGATTCATTTATATATAATAGTGCATCATTAAGTTTAAAATCTAATAGATCTGGAAAAATATTTGATGAAAATATTAATATAGAATCTTTTCCTGATACATTAAATTTTTATGAAGGATTCAATAAGTATTTTGATTCTTCAAATATTACATATGAATCGCAAAATATTAATTATGTTTCTGGAATAACAACGAGTAATGGAAATCAAGAACCTATAGGATTAGCAGCATTATTTTCCGGGGATGGTTATATATCATCCAGTTTAGAAGGAATATATGATAAACAACATGATTATTCAATATCATTTTTTATATCAGGAACAAATAGTACAAATAATGATCAGTTGATATTAACAAAAGCAGATCAAATAACTAGAAGTCCATGTCCTTTTAATATTGAATTAAGTGGAAGTAATGAAATTAAATTTAGTATACGTGGTAATAATTCTAATTTAATTGCGTTAATAACATCTTCTGCAGACGTTTCTTCATCTTGGACTCACGTAGTATGTCAAAAAACTGGTAGTGATATTGAAATGTATATTAATGGAATTAAACATTCATCTGGTAGTTTTAATTTTCTTCATGATAATTTAAATACATATGTAAATTCTCCAACATTTATTAATAACAATTATCATTTAAGTATTGGTGGGTATAACACAAATAGCACTAATCTACAAGGATATTTAGATGAAATTAGGATTTATAATAAATCATTATCACAATTGGAGATAAGCACTTTATCGGACCGTAGCGAGGGCGGAGGATTATTGCAAACAAATATTGTAGGAAATATATTTTCTGAAAAAGGATTTATTATAATATCAACTCCAGATTACAGATATAATAATTTAATAACTACTAAATATACCGGTAGTTATCAAAGTACAATTACTTCATATGAACTGTCAACGTTGTGTCGAATTGATGCAGGAGATTTTAATGTTACATCTAATCATAGTGCACATAATGATTCAAATACTCAATATTTAAATTATTTAACCGGAAGTGAGTTTTCTCCATATATTACATCAGTAGGATTATATAACTCAACTGGAACTTTATTAGCAATTGGAAAATTAGGACAGCCAATAAAAAAACGTGATGATGTTGATATGAATTTTTTGATTCGAACGGATTTAGACATTCGACCTATTAAATCCGGATCTAGTTTAGATAGCACAAATCAAAATTTTAATATAAATAATTCTGGAGCTATTGGAGGATTATCATATTGATTAAATTAAAAAACATATTAAATGAAATATCAGAAACTGATGCTAATAATTTATTAAATAAAATTAAAAATAAAGAATTCTCATTTGTTGCACAAGGAGATAATGGAAAAGTATATGCAATAAATGGAGAAGATTTATTATTTAAAATAACAACGGAGCCAGACGAAAAAGCAGTTGCAGATGTAATTGTTGGAAGGGCATCTGAATTTAATTCGTTTATTCCAGTTCATTATTCAGATCCAAAACGTAGTTTATATATAATGAATAAAGCAAATCCATTATCTTCGAAGGAACAACAAGAAATAAATAAATTTTATAATAGTTATAAAAACTTTTTAAGGCAAGCTGGGCCTGATGCATCAATATTTGATTATTTAGACACTGAAGAAACAAGAAATTATTCAATGGAGTTAATTAATTTTATGAGAGCATTACAGCAACATGTAAGAAAAACAAATATAGGTGATTTACATTTATCATTAGATTTCAAACCAGATAATATTATGAAATGGAATGGTAATTTAGTAATGATCGATTGGTAAAAAGTTATGAAAAATCATTGGCACACAAATAATAAACAACGCCAAGCGGCGTACAAGTATGGATATAGATCTGGATTAGAATTAAAAGTAGCAGATCAAATTAAAGAAGCAAAATATCCTGTAAATTATGAAACTGAAACGTTAAAATATATAGTTCCACAAAAGAATTCAAAATATACTCCTGATTTTGTTTTTTTAAAAAAAGATGGTAATTCAATGTATATTGAAACTAAAGGCAGATGGACAAGTACAGATAGACAAAAAATGAAGCATATATTAGCATCACATCCAGATATTGATTTAAGAATTGTATTTCAAAATCCAAATCAAAAAATATCAAAAGGATCAAAAACAACATATGAATCATATGCAACAAAAATTGGAATTAAACATGTTGCAAAAAAAGATATGCCAACAGAATGGTTAAATGAGTGTTGTAAAGTTGATGAAAAGCCAAATGTAGTTAAATTTTTTGGTTAATGATTGGATCTTTGAAAAATAATCATTATTTTCTTTATGTAAGTAATAAAAAGATGAAATCGTTTAATATAATGTATATTATTAAATGATGATTCGTTAGACC
>JAAHTG010000586.1_pt1 | contig 30617 bp, 27 predicted proteins | sample 6116081 | NCBI WGS metagenome assembly JAAHTG01 (sample SAMN13939989, study PRJNA603662) | sponge metagenome | isolation source: marine sponge | host: Mycale hentscheli | place: New Zealand | collected 2005 | reverse complement strand
CGTCGGGGAAGGGAACGTAACCCCAGTTGTCGCTCAAGGCTTCATTGTATATGTCGAGGACAACCGCCACTTCTTCATCAAAGCGTTTCATATCGATGGGGCGCATGGTCACGCGCTTGTTTTTTTGTGCCATTTTCACGATGCGCATGGCGCGCTCGGGCATGGGGATGGTCAGGTCTAGCGAATAGGCGAACATATCGCGGGCTTTTTCCAGCCCGCTCGCCTTCAGCCAGCCGTCGTAGACCGGACGTCCGTGGGGCATCATCACACAGGGCGGGGTGTCGAAACCATCAACCAGTGTGCCGACTTCCTCCGCGCTTGAGAGCGACCACGGCCCCTGCATACGGGTCATGCCGCGTTCTTTGAGCCAGTGTTCTGCTGTTTCGAGCAGTTTTTCGGCGGTTTTCTGATCCTGCGCCTCGAAAAATCCGAAGTGGCCCAGATTTGGGCCCCACTTTTCCTGTGCCAGATGGTCAATTTGCGCGCTAATGCGGCCAACTAGCTGTCCGTCGCGCTCTGCCACCCACATGGCGACATCAGCATGGTTAAAATAGGGGTTTTTATCCGCCCGTAGCGCATCCATGCGTTCCATCATCAAGGGCTGAACCCAGTTTGGGTCGTCCGCGTAGACAGTGCGGGTTACGTTGACGAAGTCCTTCAGGCCTTTGCTGTTAGCGATCTCGCGGATGTGGATGCTGGCAGATGAAGTCACAAAAATATTCCTGTCGTTGCCCAGTTAACTGCCTTGGATAACGAATTGACGTGTTTTTGCAAGGGAGATTACCGTGGGCTATCGTTTTTGGGCGGCCCGTGCCTCACGCCAAAGTTGCGCCACCGCTGACAACAGGTTTTTGCGCGATGCGGCAAGAAACAGCCGGTTGTCTGGCAGTTCGTCTTTCAGCCTAAAATAGGCGGATTCAAGCGCATGATAGGGCATGCCGGGAAACAGGTGATGGGTAGCATGAAAACGCAGCCCCACTGGCGCCCAAAGGCTTGAAATGTAACGGTTGCCCGGAATATCAACGCTGTCGAGGAATTCCTGTTGGCGGTTCATCCGCTCGCGGCCACCGTTGCGATATGCATGGGCTGCCAGGGTGCGAAGGCCATTGAGAACAAAAATTGAGAAGGTAACAACATACCAGACAACGAAAAAGGCTAACGGCAGAATATCCATATAAAACAAGCCAATAGCGGTGTATGCATACATGCCGGTTAAAATATCTTCTATCAGCCAGCCGTTTACCTGGTCCTTTTTCGGATTGGGCCGCACATAAGCGAAATCAATCACGAGGCTGCTGGCACGCTGCCAAATGTAAGTGCGAAATTTGCCGTTCAGCAGTGTTAACGGCATCAATACCGAGTAACGAGCCGCCAAAAGCAGTGGCACGATAAAGGCCTGCGCGACAAAGGCGATAATTTTCCAAGGTTGGTCGACCGCAAAGGGCAGATACTCGCCGTCCTCGGCGGTTCCGTAGTGTTGCGGCTTATGGTGATCAATATGAACATCAGCGTATGTGTATGCAGGCACCATAAGGGGCATGCCGCAGGTGGCATTCCAAAAGCGCCGGAAACCGGTGAAGGTGCCTTTGGGAAAGTGAGCCAGTTCATGAATGAAAATAACGGCGCGGTACAGGGCTAACGTTGCAATTAATAGTGCCGTGAATTGAACTACTGACGCAAAAGGGGCCAAAACAGCAACTGCAACTGCGCCCCAGCCTATGCCTGTACTCAAGCTAAAGTCGACCCAGTATATCCGAGCATTGGGTTTCCAAAGGTCGCGTACAAGCCTGCGTGCTTCTTTCAGCGGAAAATCTGCCGCTTCAGGATGCGCACCCGAGACCGCTCGCTTTTCAACGTGGTCGCTGTCTATGTTTTTGCCAATAACCGCTTGCATTACTTTGTCCCGTTTTATCGGTATGTGTGCAGTGCCATACTTTAATTAATTGTAGCGACTGAACTATTTCGTGTTTTTGCTCAACCACTGGCCCGGTTTGCCGAGTGCGGCAACGTCTTTGGGCTTCAGACCATAACGTACCAAAACCAGCAGCGCCACAATAAGCCCAATTATGGCAGTTGTAAGACCAGCTGGCGCGGGCAAGTGCGGGCCCAATTCGGCAAACGCAACCAAGGCCGTAGCAGAAATAAGAGAAACAAACCCCGGTTTCAAGGTTTCGCTGGTGTAGGGCCATAGTTTGAAGATTATTGCTGTTTGTGCGAACGCCAGATATGCAGTGATATTAAGACCGGTCGCGGCAGCAATTGCCGCACCCGTTACGCCGTGTTCGGGTATAAGCATCCAGCCGAGATAAACAAAAACAAGAAGGCCGATCAGGCCGTTAACCGGTGGAAGGAGCCGGTGGCCCAGCATCTCGACAATTGACTGTGACGGTCCGCTGGCTGCTTCCAGAACCCGGCCCGCCACCAGACTTGCGATGGCCGCCGCCGCGGCCTGAAAGCCAGGTTCCAGCGCGCTTAGAATATCAGTCCTCGCCAGATAAAGCGCTGCGCCAAAGGGCAGGGCCAGGCACAGCGACATTCTTGTGGCAAAGGAATACATATTTTGCAGGCGGTGTTTGTCACCTTTGCCGTCTTTCTCTGCTGCCAGCGGTGCCATCACATACTCGAAAGCAAGCCGAACAACCTGTAGTGCGCTGGCGAGCTTTCTCGCAATTGCATAGTAGCCACCAGCCGCAGCACCAGCCGCACCAGGCAGCATGAAATTGAGCATCATCACAGGAAATTCGCTGAACAGTTTTTTAATCAGATTAGAGGGCATTACGGTAAAGCCGTATTTCGCCATGTCCCAGGCAATTTTTCCGGTAAATCGGGCGCGCAATACACTGGCTAAATCATAATGTTTTGCGACCAGTCGCAGGGCCAATATAGCCGCTAAAACAACGCTCAACAAATGAGCGAGAAAAAGACCATATGTATTTAATCCTGCGTAAAAAAATGCGACTGCTGCGATCAGCCGTAGGCCTTGTTCGTAAAATATCCGTACTCGAATTTCTGGACCAAATTTGCGCCGCGCCCTTATGGCGGCTGTGCCCACCTCAACTGTGGTCCAGAAGGGTAGGACCCAAACATAAATTCTGATCACATTAGTCAAGTGGGCTTGGTCGTCCGCACCCACATTGATGAATTGAGAAATGGCAGGCGCGTAATACGTACCTAGTGCTGCAAAGCCGCACGCGAGTATAAAACTCAGTTTTAGTGCAAAGCCAGCGACGGCGGCTTCATTTTGCTTGGCCACACGCGGCACAAAGCGCTGCAACGCCGTGGTCATGGCAGCGTCCGACAGGGCGGTAGATACTTTTACATAGCTCCATAAAACCGCAAACAGGCCAAATGTTTCTGCACCGTAAGCCCAGGTGAAGACGACAACCGACAGCGCTTCGATAAGTGCGCCGAGACGCCCGACAAAGGCTAAACTGGCCCCACCAGCAACTTGGCGCAGGTCATCTGCGGTTTCCTCGCTGGTGGGAGGGGCAGGATCAGATGAGTGTTGGGTCATTTAGGTTCTGCAGCCGAGGCCGGAATTGATGTCCGCGGTTTGGGCTTTTTCCGCAGTCGATCGATTGTGCGTAGTTGAGGTTTGCCTTCCTCGGTATAGAAAATGACCGTGTAACCAACTAGCAAAAACAGGAAAAAGGGTGCCCAAGCCGCTAAAAACGGCGGTGCAACGCCAAATTCACCCATCGCCAGCATGAAATTATCGGCAACAAAGAAGCTAAAGCCAAGCGCCATACCAAACACTAGACGGATCACTAATCCACCACCACGTGAGACACCAAATGCGGCCACCGCAGCCAATATAGGCATTAGCAGTGTAGAGGCTGGCGCAGCAATTTTTTGTAGGAAGCTGGCCATTAGCCTGCCAGTTGACAAGCCTTCGGCTTCCAACCGCTGCATGGATTGCCACAGTTCAATGAAAGACACTTGATCAGCCTTTACATTTAAGGCCAAAAACCTCTCAGGACGTGTGGGAATTGACCACAGTACCGACGGTGTAACCGATAGTAGATGCGAGTTTGCGTCAAAACGCCGGACTTCATGCAGCGTCCATTCGCCATTTTGGAACCAGGCAAAATCAGCTTTCACCATGGCTTCCACGCGGCCAAGTTCGTCGCGCTCAAAAATGGAAACCCGATCCAGAATAACCCTGTTTCTAACGGTGCTTAAGGATTCGACCAATACAATGCTGTTGCCTTCGCGTACCCATGTGCGCCCGGCCAGGTTAGCGTTCGCCGGCAAGTCAACCGCATAATCGTTCTCTTCCCAATATTGCAGATCACGGTTGGCATCGGTCACGATGGTTTCGTTGAACACGAAATGAGCGATTCCGATGAGCAGGGAGGCAATGCCCAGAGGTAATAGTATTCGGTGGGCCGAAAGGCCGCTTGCTTTCATTATAGTAACTTCGCTGCTTTGGTTCAGAGTTGCCAGCGTTAGCAAGGTTGCCAAAAGGGCCGCGAAAGGTGCGAACTGGCTGATCAGCTGGGGGGCGCGCATACTAACATATGAAACGATGGACACCCATGTGGCACCCTCCGCGGCCATGACATTGTCTGCTGTGGCCAATAGGTCGAGCATTTGGAGAACCACTGTCAGCCCTATGAGAATGCCAAAGAACCTGCTTAAATGCATTTTCACCATATAGCGCGCTAACGTGCGTGACGGTATCAGCATTCTCCGGAGGGACCGTATCATGCCCGCTCTCCGATACCCATAATTCGTTTGCCAAGTCGTTTAATCGGACCAGAAACTGCTGACACTACGGCGTCGATGTAGGCCAGTGGTTCACCGCCAGCTTTGAAAGCTGCGACGCGGAAGAACAGAAAACTGATAAAGGCAAATACTGAAAAAAGCGCCCATATGGTAAAATAGGGCGACGAGCCAGCTTTGACCGCGGTTTCCATGCCTTCCATCAATTCGTTGTAGACAATTAACATGGCAAGACCGATGACAATACCGGAGCCCCGTCCGGTTCGTTTGTTGGTAATCCCCATGGGCATGGCTAGAAATGGCAGAATGAAAAACGATAGCGTATGCATTAGCCGCCAATGGAAATTGGCGCTAAAGGCCGCCCGCTCATCAGTTGAATTCAGAGGATTATCCATTTCGGTGAATAATTCGGGAAGGGTCAGTTCCAGTTCTTGGCCACCGCGGTCGCGGAACACTTCTCGCTCGGGCAGCTTAATTGTCAGGTCCTGTCGTTCAAAATTCAACACGCGCGGCTTGTTCTGGCTCTCGTTGAGGTCAATCAAAACCCCGTTATAAAGCCGAAGCAAAATTGTCTGGTCGTCATCGGTGGCGAAAAACCCGCCGCGCTCTGCGGTAACGGTAATGCTGTTGAGGTCGTTGCGGCGCTCAAGGAAAATACCCACAAGTTCAGCGCCTTGATTACGCGATTCTTCTATCATCAATGTGATGTCGTCACCGATTTCGACAAATTCACCGACCCGGATGCTGGCGCCAAGCGCACCGCTACGCAGGTCAAACACCAGGCCGCGGTAGGCGTACTGACTATAGGGCTGTACCCAGCCCACCAGCACTGTGTTTACTATTGCCAGAACAGCAGCCAAAAATAGTAGCGGACGTACAAGCTGCGGCAGACTGGTGCCAGAAGAGGTGATGGCGTCATACTCGCTGGACAGAGAAATTTTTCGGAAGGCCACCAGTACACCCAGTAACAGGCCTACAGGCAGTGCCAGACCCATATAGTGCGGTGTTAGGTTCGCCAGCATGCGAAACACTACTTCAACCGGTCCGCCCTGATTAACAACAAAATCAAATAGCTTCAGCATACGTTCCAGAATCAGCAGCAGGGCAGCGACACCAAGTGTAATAAACATGGGCGTCAGAACCTGCCGCAGAACATAGCGGTCGATGCTGGTGAAAAGAGAACGACTGGACATAGAATGGCGCTACACTGGTTGAAGGAATGTTTCAAGAGACATTTCTGTATCTTCCGTGGTGTAATCATGGCAGATAGTGAAAATATTTCGCCATATTGTAATAAATTAAGCCATAATTCTGACACCATCTCGCACTTATTTCTGCTGTATCGATGGATTGTAAAGTTTGAGCCGGAGATGGAAATGGGTAAGAACATGCCGGAATTTTTTGAAAAGTCATGGTCTGCAAAGCGGCTGTTTATGCCGGCTATGGCGGTTTTGGCGTTATTTTCTATTGTTTCGGGCACGCGGGCTGATCAAGCCCCGACCAAGTTACTGATGCAAGCAGCGAGTGCAGATAGCACATGCAAGGTGGAAGCGGGGCAGGCCGCACTTGAAGTAACCGTTGATAACCTTCAAACCACTGAAGGCCAGATGCGCGCCCAAATATATAGCTCAAACCCCGACGATTTTTTGGCAAAGGGTAAAAAGCTTGTAAGGGTTGATGTGCCGGTTGAGACCCTGGACGGGCCGGTTATTTGTGTACTGCTACCAGCGCCGGGCACCTATGCCCTTGTTGTGATGCACGATAAGAATGCCAATGGTAAGGCCGACTTTTTCAGCGAGGGATTTGGTTTTTCAAATAATCCAAAGCTTTCACTCGCGCCGCCTGATGGTGAAGACGTGATGTTTGTTGCTGAGGCTGGAGTTAGCAAGCATGTTATTGAACTGAACTATATTTTTGGTAGTGATGACAAAAAAAAGAAAAAGCGCCGTAAGCTAAAACGACGCTGAGATTGAAAAAAAACTGGAATGCGCGTATGCATGCCATCAAATAGCCGACCAGATGGGACCAAACGGTCCCTTTTGTTTTGTCGGTATTACTAGATTAACAGATAATAGCGCAGCGATGTCTGCCGCCACCTGAACAGAGATACCGTTTGCATGCAGGTTCAAACACATAAAATCAACAGCGGAGCAACAGTGCCGCTTGTGGTGATGATTTCAAATCCATTGAGTACGACTAATGCGAAAAATATGGACGAAATTCGCGCCATTGTGAAAGCCAGCGCAAATGTTGTGCATTACGAACTGGACGGCATAGACTCGCTTGGTGACGCGATGGAACTGTTTTCCCGTGCCAACCCGGCCATGCTGATTATTAACGGAGGGGATGGTACAATCGGTGCTGCACTGGCGTCGCTTCTTTATCAAAACCCTTTTAGCGTGATACCGCCAATCGCCTTTTTGCCCGGTGGCAAGACCAACATGACTGCCGCCGATCTAGGCTTCAAAGGCAGCCCGGTTAAGGTGTTGAAAAAATTACTCAAATTAGCGCAGACTGGTACAATTCCAGACTTGCTGACCAGCCGTAATTTGATTGAAATGGACTTGGGTGATGGTAGCGAGCCGAAAGTGGGAACTTTTTTTGGCACCGCTGGTATTGTGCGGGGCATTTTCTGGTGCCGAGAAAATGCTTATGCCAAAGGCTTGCCCAATTCCATCGCGCATATTTGGTCGGCTTATAAGCTGATTACTTCTGCGCTTGGATTGTCGCGCTCCAAGGGGCTAATGGTCTCGGACCCCATGTCGATCACCGTACCGGGAAGTGCACGCATGAGCGGCCGTTATTCCATCGTCATGAGCACAACGCTTGATAAGCTGTTGTTTGGCGCTAAGCCCTACGGCCGCGAAGGCAAGGGTGGATTGCGTTTCTCGGCGTTTGAAGCTGGTCCCGGCACGCTGGCGCGGGCCTTTATTGGGTTAGTTACCAAGCGCTTCGGAAACGCGTCGATTGAAGGGCTGCATGTGCGCAAAAGCGACGAAGTGCGGATAGAGGGTACCGACCCGGTGACGCTGGACGGGGAAATATACCAGCCCACGCCTGGCAAGCCGGTGACGCTGAAGGGTAATCGCTCGCTCACTTTTATCAGTTTGAAGAAATAGCCGCGTGGAATGACACAGAAAAAATCGAAGAAAGCCACCAAGACGAGCAGCGGCAGCCTTCAGGACTTTGTTCTGAACGAATGGGGCAGGGATGTGCCTGAGGCTGTGGTGACGGCGGCAACCGGCATCGCAGGCCTGTACGGTGACAGCGTTCAGGGTGTATTGTTTTATGGCTCATGTCTTCGAACCGGCGAGATAGAAGATAAAATTCTTGATTTCTATGTGATCGTAGACAGCTACGCAGCAGCTTATAACAAGCGCTGGCTGGCTGTTGCTAATCAGTTGATCCCGCCAAATGTTTTTTACCATGAAATGGACGTGGACGGCATTACCGTTCGATCAAAATATGCCCTTGTTTCGGCAAAGGACTTTGGCTTCAGGGTAAGTAGGGCGTGTTTGAATGTGTCTATATGGGCGCGGTTTTGTCAGCCTTGCATGTTGCTTCTAGCCAAGGACGGTGCCGCGAAAAATATGATGGCAGGATATGTCGCAACATCCATCGAAACAATGCTCAGGAACCTTTTGGACTTGAAACCATGGGCCACGGCATCGAGGGATCTGTTGGTGGCGGCATTTGAGGAAACATACGCTGCTGAATTACGGTCTGAGCGCGGCGGTAAGGGCCTTGAGATATATTTGCTGGACCAGTCGCGTTATGACGAGGTCACGCCGATTGTGTTGCAAGCGCTGGGTGTTGTTGCCGGCGGTGACACGCCGATCGCAGCACCGGTCACACAGCCAGCCAGAACAGACAATTTTCAAGCGAAATTTACGTGGTTTTACCGGCGTGTGAACGGGAAGATCGTTAGCTTTTTGCGGCTGGTGAAAGCGTCGATGACATTCGACGGCGGGATTGACTATCTGGCCTGGAAAATCCGCAGACACTCGGGCGTTGAGGTGGAGATCAAGCCATGGATGCGCAAGCACCCGATAGTTGCGGGCGTGGCCCTGTTTTGGAACGTGCGCCGTAAGGGCGCGTTTCGCTGAGCCTGATTAATCTAGACCTCTAAACCCACTTTTTCGGCTGTGCGTTTAAAGCGGGCGATAATCTCACTCACTTGTTCGCTTGTATGCTGAGCGCAGACACTGATGCGCAACAAAAACATGCCGGCAGGTGTCGCGGGCGGCGCAGCCATGTTAGCGTAGACGCCTTCTTCCAGAAGTTGCTCCCAAAAACGAGTGCCGATCATTACATCTGGCAAATGCACGGCAATAATCGGGCTTTCAGCAGTTTGGGTGCACATGGAAAAACCAGCGTCTTTCAAACCGCTGTGCAGCTGGCGAGCATTTTCCCATAAATGGGCGCGGCGATTACCGCTGCGGCTAATCGCCTGTATCGAAGCGGTTGCAGATGCCACCACGCTGGGTGGCAGGCTGGCAGTGAATATGTAAGGCCGGCTTACAAATCGAAGCACATCGAACTTGGGGTGATTGGAGACGGCAAACCCGCCCACTGTACCGACCGATTTGGAGAAGGTGCCGACGATAAAGTCTGCCAAATGCTCAACACCAAGTTCTTCAGCGATGCCGCGGCCATTTTCGCCGCAGAAGCCCATGGAATGAGCTTCATCCACTAAGGTCATGCAGCCATATTGTTTAGCAACTTCAAGCAGTTCCTTCAGAGGTGCTGCATCACCCAGCATGGAATACATGCCTTCAACCACAACCAGTTTGCCAGCGTCGGCGGGCAGTCGCTTCAGACGCCGTTCCATATGCTCAACGTCATTGTGTTTGAAGCGAACGATTGTCGCATTACCCATCGCGCAGCCATCATAAATAGAAGCATGACTGTCAGCGTCGATGATGACAAAGTCATCTTTGCCGCCCAGCGCCGAAATAATGCCCAGGTTGGCCTGATATCCGGTGGAAAACACCATACATTCATTCATGTCATAGAAATCGGCGATGGTGGCTTCCAGCGCTTTATGACCGCCGTAGGTCCCGTTTAGAACCCGCGACCCCGTTGTGCCTGTACCAAAGTCGTCCAGCGCCTTTTTAGCGGCTTCAATGGCCTCTTCGTTGAAGGTCATGCCCATATAATTATTGGTGCCAGCAAGTATGGTATGCCGCCCGCCAATGATGGCTTCTGTTTCGGAAATAACTTCTTCAATCACAACCTTGAAAGGGTCTGCTTTTTCAAAAGGAAGTGAGGCCCGCAATTCAACAATCGGGTCAAATTTGTCTAGCAAGTTCAATGAATTACCCTTTTGCCACGATTGTTTCAACAGCCTCGGCAACCTGTCCAATTGTCTCAAGGTCAGGCAGCATATTCAGCGGCAGGATGATATCAAAATCGTCCTCGATATCAGCAACCAGGTCCATCACGGTCAGGCTGTCTAATTCCAGATCAGATGCGAAAGTTGTCGCTGGCGTTAAGTCGACGCTCTTTTTGTTAAGCGGTCCGATTAAGCCGTAAATTGTTTCCAGTGTCGCTGTTTGTGCCATTTTTCTACCTACCTGTATGCCAGACCCTCAAGGAGTGGGTATCATTTTGTCGTTATATCGGTATGTGCCAAATCATAAAAGGTCAATTCCATAAAAGGCCATTTTCATAAAAGGTCTTTTTTTCGGTACCACTCGATGGTGTCGAGTAACCCGGCTTTAAGATCAAATTGTGGCGACCAGTTGGCGTGTTTAAAACGCCGGGGCTCTTTAACAGTCCAATCCGGGTGGCACAGGTAATTTGCGGTCGAATACGTCAGCATCGCCGGGCGGTTAATCACCTTTGCAACCAATCCGTTGACCGCACCAATTGTGCCCAGCAGGGCAAACGGAACCGGAAAGGTCCGTGTCTTTTTCCCGCTACCTTCGGGCATGGCTTTGGCAACATCACTGACAGTGTATCCGCCGGTCATGCCGTCATCAATCTCGACAATGGCCTGTCCGTTGCTTTTGTCACAGAGTGTAACCAATGCTTTTGCAAGATCAGCCGCATGGATCATGGAGAAGCGGTTTTTTGTGCCGCCGGGCGCAGGTAGAACACCGTACCGCGTGGCTTTCAATAGCTTCAGTATTTCTTTGTCACCGGGCCCGTATATTGCGGGTGGTCGCACGATGGTCCAGCTAAATGACCACTTCCGCGCAGTAAGCAACAGGTCTGCACCGGCTTTGCTGGCACCGTAATGAGACAACCTCGGCTCTCTGGCGGCCATACTGGACACGTGAACAACATGGTCTACACCGGCATCTTGCGCGGCTTTAAACAAGGACTTGCTGCCGCCCACGTTCACATCGAAAAAGATATCACGGTTCAGGGCTTTGGTCAGCCCGGCCAAATGCATCAGAATATCGCTACCGCTTACCAGCCGTTGCAGGCTTTCAGCGTCATCCAGCGAGCCTTCAATCCATTCGACATTGGGTCTGTCTTGCTGAGGGCGACGGGTAAGGGCCTTAACCCTATAGCCGTTGTCGACCAGTTCTTGCAGGACATGCCCGCCAAGAAAACCTGTTGCCCCGGTCAACGCAATTGTTTGACCGCCGTCTGTTTTTTTAGTTTTTGTCGGCATTGTTCGCCTATTGGCTAGCTGGCTATTGCCTGCAGGTTTCCGGCTAAATATTCGTTGCGGGCCTTGGTGCGACTAAGTTTGCCAGAAGAGGTGCGCGGCAATGATTTTGGCGGAACCAGTTCAATCATGCAATTTATGCCAGTTTCTGACTGAATTTGTTTTTTAAGCGCGTCAATAAGCTGCATACGTTCGCCGTCGCCGGATATGCGGCACTGTGCGAGTATCATCGGAATTTCTTCGGCATTGTCTCCGGGAACGGAAATTGCCGCCACATCACCCTTTTTAAGGCCATCAACCTGCTCAGCTGCCCATTCAATGTCCTGCGGCCAATGGTTGCGTCCATTGACGATAATCATGTCTTTGGCGCGCCCAACAATATAAATGCAACGTTCTTTCATGTAACCCATGTCGCCAGTGTCGAGCCAGCCTTCAGGGCTGAGGACTTCACGTGTGGTTTCAGGATCGTTGAAATACTCGCGCATAACTGACGTACCGCGCAAATATACACGGCCAACTTGCCGATCTGCCAGCGGCGTATCGCCTTCGTCGCGAATTTCAATTTCATATTCGGGAAGCAGCTTGCCGCAATTGACAACTTCGCGCATGCGCTTGTCATCGGACTCTTTCACCAGCATCTGCTTATCACCGGTAAGAGCAGCTTCTTCGATCATATCGATTTCAATGCCTTTTCCGACCTGGCCGAAACTTACGCCTAGCGTGCATTCTGCTAGTCCGTAACTGGGTAAAAATGCCTTTTCGGAAAAGCCAATCTGGCCAAATGTATCATGAAATTCATTCATAACTTCTGGGCGGATCATTTCTGCACCAATACCTGCAACCCTAACTGAAGTCAGGTCAAGCCCTTCCATGGCGCTGGCCCGCATGGCAGCGCGCCGGGTGCAAATATCGAAACCAAATGTAGGGCTATAGGTAATGGTGCCTTTGGTGGCGCTCAAAACACGCAACCAACTCATGGGTCGTCTGGCAAATTCTTCGGTTGGGATAAAATCAACCGACAATTGGCAAGTCAGTGACGTCAAAAGCGTGCCGACCAAGCCCATGTCATGGTAGAAAGGAAGCCAGGAGACGCAGCGATCTGTGTCTAACAACCTTACGCCGTGGAAACCCATACCGTGAGTGTTGGCCAAAAGTGAACGGTGCGTAACAGAAACACCGTGAGGAAAACGCGTGCTGCCGGACGAATATTGGAGATAAGCCAGATCGTCAGGTGTTGGCAGGTTGGGTTCGCCTTCACCGTCGGCGTTCAAATAGGCGTCTATGTCGCCGCAAAATGTCAGATCAAGTCCCTCAGTTGCTTTCGCAACGATCTCATCCATGAAAGAAGGTGCCATCAGGCCGTTGGCCTTGCAGCTTTCCATTTGCATAGTCAGCTGTGACACATAGCCTTCCTTGCCGCCAAACGATGTAGGCAGGGGCAGAGGTACGGGCAGGACGCTGGCATATTGGCAGCCGACAAAAAAGCAGACGAAATTTGCGCTGGTTTCCGCGATCACCGCAACGCGGTCGCCTTTTTCGAAACCCATGCCCACAAGTTTGCGACCAATAACCTCGGCGCGGTCTCTAATCTGTTTCCAGCTGATGCTTTCGATGACGTCGCCACGTGCATTAAAAAAATTAACGCCGCGCGCGCCTTTAGCAGCATATTCAATTGCTTCAATGAGGGTATCAAAGTCAGAAAATCGGCGGTCCAGTGACGGATCAAGTGTTGGCGTCACTTCTATCTGTGCGTTTGAATCGACCATAATTACCCCAGGGCTGTTGACGAACTAGCCTTAAAAACTACACAGCAACAAAGATTTATAACACCATTGTTGCAAAAAACTACACAAAAAATACGCTACCACGAGCCAAATAACACTTGCATTCAGTTCGTTTTCTACAGTTGATAACTGCTTGGTCGCGCATGCAATTATTACGGCTGGATTACAGTCTGTTATCTTACTTCGCAAGACAATTTTGGCCTACTGTACGCGCGGTAAAGGCAATTAGAGTAGGAATACGGCTAAAAAATGACCATGAGTGCTGCAGGCTTATCGCCCGAAACGCTATCAGTGATACGCGGGCAAACTCCGGGGGTGAAGAGCCGTATCCATATGGACAACAGCGGTTCAGCCCTTATGGCGGACCCGGTAATCGATGTAATGCAACAGGCGTTTCAGCGTGACGTGGCGCTGGGTGGCTATGTTGCCCAAGCGCAACAGGCTGATCAACTGGAAGCTGGGTATGGGTCGTTATCCAGCCTACTGGGCGGCGAAACGTCTGATTATGCTTTCGTTGGCAGCGCAGTTGATGGCTGGACCAAGGCATTTTACAGCCTTCCGCTGGGGCCCGGTGATAATATAGTCACCGCCTACAATGAATATTGCAGTAATTATATTGCCTATCTTCAATTGGTTAAAACTCGAGGTATTGAGGTGCGCGTGGCCAGGCAGGCACCAGTTGGCGCTGTTGATTTGGATCATCTCGAGCAGCTGATTGACGACCGCACTGCTTTGATCAGTCTTAGCCACATGCCGTCCTCCAGCGGTGAGATCAATCCGGTCGCGAAAGTTGGTGCAATCGCGCGGTCGGCAGGCGTGCTGTTTCAGCTGGATGCATGTCAGTCGGTTGGCCATGTGCCAGTAAATGTTACAGAGATTGACTGTGACATCATGACAGGAACGTCGCGTAAATTTCTGCGTGGCCCTCGGGGGATTGGATTTCTATATATAAACGAAAAAGCCCGCGCCGCCATGGAGCCGGTCGTGCTTACCAATCAGTCGGCGGTCTGGAGCAGTGTTGATGATTATAGCTTGCGAGACGACGCACGTGTATTTGAGGCTTGGGAGCGCAGCGTTGTCAACCAATTGGGCTTTGCCGCTGCTATTGATTATTTGCTTGAGTTGGGCGTGGAAGCGGCGACAGGGCAAATCGCAAACAATGCCGCTTATTTGCGCGCCCGCCTGCCGGATATCAAAGGCGTTACAGTTGAATGCCCACCGAGCGCAACGTCTGCGATCATCACACTGAACGTTGATGGGCACTCATCGGAACAGGTTAAAGCCGCGTTGGAACAGCAGAACATCGGAGTTCAAACCGCAAGTATCGTTCACACCCGCCTGGATATGGAAGAACGCGGCATAGAAGCCGCAGTGCGAGTGTCACCTCATTATTATACCAGCCGCGATGAAATGGATGGCTTGCTGACGGCATTGGACGCCCTGTAATATGAGTTTTGGCAAGCGCAACGACAAGGAAAGCGGGCCAATCAGGGGAGAGGGGCGCCCGAAAAAGCCAAAAAAGGTAACTGCCGCTTACCTGGAAAGGGCAGCATTGCACTATTTGAGGCGGTTCAACAGTTCGGCGCAAAATTTGTACAATGTGCTGGAACGAAAGGTTCGACGCAGAAATGAAAACCATGCCCCCGCGACAGACGAGCAGCAGACCTGGATTTCAGACGTAGTAAAAAAATGTGTCGGCTACGGCTATGTGGACGATACACGTTATGCGGCGCAGCGTGCAGAGATGTTGTTGCGGCGCGGCAAGCCAGTACGTACCATCAAACAGGATTTGAGGCACAAAGGCATTTCCGCTGAAATTTCTGCTGAAACATTGGCTCAATTGGAAGGAAATGAGCCCGAGGCGGTCGACCGAAAAGCAGCTGCAGCTTACATAAAAAGGCGTCGTTTTGGGGCGTTTAGGCGTGAGATAGCCGATAGCGAGCTTTTGGCCGCAAAGCGGGACAAGGAATTGGCGTCAATGGCGCGGGCTGGTTTTGGCTATAGTTTGGCCAATCAAATGCTGAAGCTGCAGCAAGATGAAATTATCGATCTTTTGGTATAATGCCAAATTGAGCCAGCATTTCCGGCGTGTCCAGGTCAATGAGAATGCCTGGATCATCAACCGGAACCTCAATTATCTTTTCAGAATTGTCACTGAGTATTTTCTTGCCGCCCGTATCACCTGTCAGCCGTCTCAACTGGGAGAAGTACTTTTGGTGCCACAGCACCGGATGACCACGTTTGCCGTGAAATGTGGGAACGAAAATTGCGGCCTCTGTATCGTTGGTTGCAGTATTTATTAGCTTTTCGATGGTTGCCTGCATGACAAAGGGCATGTCAGCAAGGCAAATAAGCGCGTGGGTGACAGTGTCGCTGAGCGTGCCAATGCCTGCCGCTAAACTGGCACCCATTCCCTGCTCAAAGTCTGGGTTGTTAGCGAACGATACATTCTGACCTGACAGGCAAGCTTCAATCTCATTGGCGGCATGGCCGGTTACAGCCACGACATGTAAGTCTTTGACGGTAAGCAGGGTGTCGACTGTGGTACGCACCACGGTTTTGTCGCTCAGAAGCGACAGCAGTTTGTGGCTATTTTTTGCCCGTGATGACTTGCCCGCTGCCAACACAATGGCGACCATATTCTCGGTACCGCTGTACCGCGATTGTTTCGCATGCGTTGCTCGCGGAATTTTCCGCCCTACTGGTTCCTTCAGCAACCCACCGGTTCCCATCGCGGAAAGGATTTGCGCGTCGAGAGGTTCTCGAGCGGCAAATCGCTCCAGCACCCAATCAAACCCGTTCAGGGCCGGGGACCGGGCGCACCCAGGTAGGCCGACAACGGTTTTTTGGTCGAGTTTGCCCAGCATTAGTAGGTTACCAGGATCAGCAGGCATACCAAGCTTGATCAGCTCGCCACCCGCATTAGCCAGTGCCGCCGGAAAGATATCGCGCTTGTCACTGATCGCCGACGCGCCGAGCATTAAGATCAGCTCATGCTCGCTGTCCTTGATTTGTTCTAGCGCGCTGCAAACGGTTGCCCGGCTATGGCTTATCGGATCGCTGACGCGAAGAGTGCCGCCCACTTGTTCGATGCGTGAGGTCAAACTGGCCAGTGTTTTTTTCGTAGGCGCTTTACCTGTTACGATAAGGACGGCACTAAATTCCTTGAACGGTTTTACTTTTAGCCGCTGCGCTGCGTTGTGGAGGTTCTCCAGTTTTTGTGCCGGCAACCCGTAAGGTACAAGCTTGATAGTGGCCGCAAGCTGGCCGCTACGAACGGGTGTATAAGCAGAGAGTGATGCAGCAGAAAAGGCGTCATCAGCCGAATTCACGGCATCGATGCCGCCACCAGGCAAAAACAGGCCGTTCACGTGGGCAATGATATTCGCCCGGCCTCTGCCAGCCAATTCGACGGTCAAGCCGGCGCCAGTGATTGTTTCGGCTGCTATTTGAGCTGCTGTATTTTCGTCAAGGTCGCCGTCCTCGAGCGAAAATACCTGAGTGGTTTGGACGCCGGCGGTCACCAATCGGTTGATAAGAACCGGTGTAACCAGTGTTCCCTTGGCAATGCGCACGTCGCCGCACGCCACACTGTGGGCCAATGTCCATCCTTCTGATTGGACAACTGCGCGTTCTTCAAACTTCACGCTATCACCCTCGCAGCCTGGATGATTTCGGCCAAAATGGCTGCAGCGATCTCAGCTGGCGTCGCGGAGCCGATATCTAACCCGACCGGCGCATGAATTCGGTCAATGTATTGCTGCTGCGTGCCGCGTTTTTGCAGGCGTTTAACCCGTGCGGCGTGGGTTTTTCGGCTGCCCAGGCAACCGATGTAAAACGCCGTTGACGTTAGGGTTTCGTGTAGGGCAGCATCGTCCAGCTTGGGATCATGGGTCAAAGTAACGACAGCGGTCGTGGCGTCTGGTGTATTGGCGCGAAAATAGTCATCCGGCCAATCGGCGTATAGCTTCGCGCTGCCGAATGTTCGGCTTTCCGAAAAAGCGCCACGCGGGTCAATAATTCGGACGGAATAATCACATTCAGCCGCCATTACCGCCAAATGCTGCGCAATGTGAACTGCACCGACAACATCAAGCCGGATTGGCGGTACAAAGGGGACAGTGAAGTGATTATCGGTGGATTGCGGTGCCACCTTTCCAGTTATTGGCTTGCCGTCAGTGATCTGGATTGAACCGTCCTGCAAAGGCAAGATAAGGCTGGTGGCTTTTCGGAAAGCAAGGTTTGTTTGTAGCTCTTCAATTGCGGACGCGTCATCCTGCGACAGGCAATATAGAAATATCTCGATCTCACCGCCGCAGGCCAAACCAACTTCCCACGCCTGCTCTGAGGCAACGGCAAATTCAAGCGATTTGAAAATAGGGGTGGTGTTGCTTTGATCGTTGCCGTTGATCAGTTCAACCGCTTCGGTGATCACTGACCCTTCAACGCACCCACCAGACACAGAACCCTCGAACACCCCGTCGTCTCTGACAATCATGATGCTGCCGGCGCGGCGCGGCGCGGATCCCCATGCCTTAGCTACAATTGCCAAGGCTGCTTTATGCCCTTGTTTCAGCCATGTATGGATAGTGGATATTTCTTTGGTCATGCCGGGCGGTCTCGCGTTCAATGAGTCTTCTTTGCTGTGGCGTGCAAACTAATCACCTCAACCATAGAGGCATGCGGTTTTTCGACAAGTCGAATATTTGACGCGATTGATGGCAAATTTTCACGCGAAGTTCAGGACTCTGCAGTCAATTTAGCTTAAGCTAGTTCATTAGCTTGATTTGAGCGGGCACGCTCGTTAGAAGCAAAGACGAGCTAGAGGCTACAGCATATCTGTTTAAGGGGACACTCATGACACTTTTTGCCAACCCGGCAGGGAGAAACTTTCTCGGTAATTCAGCTGAGTGGTACAAAACCACCATTCTGGCATTTTTGCTTATTAATCCGATCCTTTACTATACAGCTGGCGCTTATGTGGCTGGCTGGGTGCTGATATTGGAATTTATTTTCACCCTTGCGATGGCGCTGAAGTGTTATCCGTTGCAGCCGGGGGGCTTGCTTGCCATTGAAGCGGTAGCGCTGGGCATGACATCGCCCGAAACTGTTGTGCATGAAATCCAAAGCAACCTTGAAGTGATCATGTTGTTGGTGTTCATGGTGGCAGGCATTTATTTTCTGAAAAATATGCTGTTGTTTGTTTTTACCAAAATTCTGGTGAATGTAAGAAACAAGGTTATTTTATCTTTGATCTTCTCGGCGATGGCGGCCTTGCTATCGGCCTTCCTTGATGCGCTGACGGTTACAGCGGTGGTTATTGCCATTTCAGTTGGCTTCTTCTCCATCTATCACAAGGTGGCTTCGGGAAAAGAGTTTCACCATGACCATGATCATTCCGGTGACGGTGAGGTAGACAAGCTAAACCATGATGACCTTGAACAGTTCCGCGCCTTTTTACGCAGCCTGATGATGCACGCAGCTGTGGGCACCGCGCTTGGCGGCGTGACAACACTGGTGGGCGAGCCGCAAAATATTCTCATCGCCGAGCGTGCTGGCTGGGCGTTTGACGAATTTTTCTTCCGCATGTTGCCTGTAACAGCGCCGGTGCTTGTTGCCGGGTTACTTACATGTGCGCTGTTGGAGCTTACCGGCAAGTTTGGCTATGGCACAAAAATACCGCCAAAAGTGCTCAATATCATCATCGATTACGATCAGTACCAATCAGAGCGCCGCACCAAGCGCGACAATGTTGCCCTGATTATGCAGGGTATCGTTGCAATATGGCTGGTTGTTGGCCTGATTATCCATATCAGCCCGGGCCTGGTTGGCCTGTCGGCTATTGTGTTGGCGTCTGCGCTTAACGGCATTACCGAAGAACACCAAATCGGCCATGCATTTGAAGAGGCGTTGCCCTTCACAGCGCTGCTGGTAGTGTTCTTTTCAATCGTCGGCGTTATCAGCGATAACGGGTTGTTTAAGCCGGTAACTGACTTTGTGCTGTCGCTGCCGACGGCCTCGGATCAGATTACAGCGCTTTATGTGGCGAACGGTGTTTTGTCGGCCATATCAGACAATGTGTTTGTGGCAACCGTGTATGTGACGGAAACCGGCCAGGCACTCGCTGACGGTATCATCTCGCGCGATACCTATGATTTGATGGCAGTTGCGATCAATACCGGTACAAACATTCCGTCCGTTGCCACACCGAACGGTCAGGCAGCCTTCCTGTTCCTGCTTACATCAGCGCTCGCCCCGCTTATCCGGCTTAGTTATATGACGATGGTGAAAATGGCGTTGCCGTACACGATTGTTATGTCGATTGTTGGCTATATCGGAGTGTCAACCTTGCTGCAGCCCTATACGCAAGATATGTATGACGCGCACTTGATTGAGCATCATACAGAAACGCCTGGCGGTGAAAGTGATGGTTCAGGGCACTAAACCAAGGCTTAAAAGCTGAAAAATAGGCCTCTTATCAAGAGGTTGCCATGCGGCACTCGCGACAAAATAGTTGCGGGTGCCGTTTTTTATGATTAGCATATTGCTACATTAAATGTGTTTGAGCAGGTTCAGTGTTTCTGAAGGGGGAAACCTATGGACGGCCGCAGTTTGTCGGATTCGGGCGATATGGCTGAAGATGTTAGCTATAATATTGCCGGGAAAGTTAAATGGTTTGACGCTGTCAAAGGCTACGGATTTGTCGTGCCTGATGATAGCGGAACAGATGTATTGCTTCATTTCTCGGTCTTGAGGGATGTCGGTAGGCGGTCTGTTCCTGAGGGTACAACTGTGATTTGTGACGCGGTAGCACGCGCCAAGGGACGCCAGGCGACAGTGGTGCATTCGTTGGATTTATCGACAGCTGTGGCGCCTGAGGATCTGGGGCGGTCATCTTTTTCCCATCCGGGTATGGACGTGGACGTGTCACCTGATTTTGAAGACGTTATGGTCAAATGGTTTAACCGAACCAAGGGTTATGGTTTTGTATCACGCGGTGAAGGCACACAGGATATTTTTATCCATATCGAAACCCTGCGCCGGGCTGGTTTAACTGATTTAGAGCCAACACAGGAAGTACGGGTTCGTATTGGTACCGGTGAGCGCGGCCCCCTGGTGGCACAAATTGCCTTGCCGGGGGATGCCTGACCGGTGATGCTGAAGGAAGGTAGCGGTTCAGCAATGGTTCATCGCAGCTAGATATGGTTTGTCTGCGTTTTAATGTTAGTAGATGCCAAAATTGATTTCAGAGTATGTCGCCCGGAGGCAATTCAATGCGAGTTTTGAGGTTTGATATGAGGTTGCTTGCTTTGCAGCCTCTTTTTTTGTTCCTGGTTATGTCGCTCGCGGTTTCCCAACCGTCGCATGCTCAGCAGGAAAAATTACCCATTGATGTGGTGACTGTGCGCAAAGCCGATGGTGCTGAACATGTTTTTCGCTCTGAAATGGCGATATCACCACAGCAACAGGCCACAGGGATGATGTTCAGAACCGAGATGGCACCCGATGAAGGCATGCTTTTTGTTTTCGGTGAAGTCCGGCGTGCATCATTCTGGATGCGCAACACGCTTATTCCGCTGGATATCATCTTTGTTCGGGCTAACGGGCGCATTGCCAACATTGTTGCCAACGCAACGCCGGAAACTGACTCTCATCGCCGCTCAACCGGCCGTGTTGCCGGGGTGTTGGAGATTCCTGGTGGCAGAGCAGCGGAGCTGGGCATAAAGGCGGGCGACCTGATCATCCACCCCGCATTTGGCGGGTAGCACTGGTGAAAACCGAGGCTAGACGCGCGACGCCTGAAATGATCGCGGCGGCGAACCCGCCCGACGGATATTCCTCCATCCTGTCCTCATCGCCGTTTGGCTGGGAAAATGGCCCGATATTCGACCGTGTAACCGAGAATGGTTTCAAGCGCGGTTTTCGCATCGCACCCAAGCATCTGAATGCAGGCGGCGTGCTGCACGGTGGAATGGTAATGACATTTGCTGATATAGTGTTGGCGCAGGCTGTAAGCAAAGTTGCCGAGCCACCTTTTGTTACCATCCGGCTGACCAGCGACTTTATAGGGGTTGCCGTTGAAGGCGACTGGGTTGAAGGTACAGCCACTGCCGAACCGCCGGTAGATGGTATTGTGGCAGTGCAGGGCACCATAGATGTTGGGGGCAGGGTAATCGCCTCTGCGCAGGGGCTTTTTAAGACATTGCGGCGAAGACCATGAGGCAAGGTAAATGAATCAAAAAGCATTTGAAGGGTTTGTGCCGGAGACATTAGGTTTTTTAAAAAAACTTGCGGCAAATAATAACCGGGAGTGGTTCAGCGACCATAAGAAGGATTTTGATGTCCATTACAAACAGCCAGCGAGCGAGTTTGCGGACGAACTGTCATTGGCTTTGACCGGCCTTACTGGTCACCTGAATAAATCTAAGGTGTTTCGTATCTACCGCGATGTACGGTTTTCCAAAGACAAAACCCCCTACAATACGCACCTGCATGTTTCCTTTACCCCGGACGTTGCTGGTGCCACGCCTCCTATGTGGTTTTTTGGTGTCGATTCTGAGCGGTTGTCGCTTGGTTGTGGAGTTTTTGGTTTTGAAAAGCATCATTTGCAGCGCTTTCGGTCCCGAGTTGTCGGTGACGAAGGTGATCAAATTAATGAAACTGTTGAGGGCCTGAGAAAGAGCGGTGTTCGCTTTAATGAACCCGAGTTGAAACGTGTTCCTGCGGGTTATGCGAAAGATCACCAATATGGCCACTTGTTGCGTCATAAGGGCCTGTCGGGTTGGTGGGACTATTCGCCAAATACGATTACACGACCGGATTTGGTTAATTGGTGTGTTGCGGAATATGAAAAAATTCTGCCACTTTATCTAATGCTTAACCAATGAAGATGGCCTGACACGACCTGCCATTGTCCATTTCAGATATTTTTTGCTGCTTTATTCACTTTTCCCTTGCACCAAATTAGCGCAGAACCTATACGGTTCACCGCGTCGGGGAGTGGCGCAGCCTGGTAGCGCACCTGTTTTGGGTACAGGGGGTCGCAAGTTCGAATCTTGTCTCCCCGACCAGTTATTTGGTCAAGAATACCAAAGGGTCGGCCCGCCAGGGGCTGACCCTTTTCTTTTTGGCTGGTGGCACACGGCTATAGCTAACGGATACATCGTGTTTTTGCTGTAGGGAATTCGCCAATGCCAACCAATAAAAAATGACTGCTACTGCCGAAATTTCTCATTATTCTTTACCAAATAGTTGGTATAGTGTGCCGACCGTTAGCCGATCAATAAATTGGAAAGCTCAGTTCGTGAAAGCTCGTATTTATCAGCCTGTAAAAAATGCCATGCAATCCGGAACCGCAAATACGCGTGACTGGGTGCTGGAATTTGAGCCGGAAAAAGGCAAAACCATTGATAGTGTTATGGGATGGACAGGGTCCGGCGACATGCGTTCACAAGTAAAATTGCGCTTTGATAGCCAAGAAGAAGCAGAAAGTTACGCGGAGCGGAACAGCATCGCTTTTGAGGTGAAGCCGGTTCACAAGAAGAAGCGAAATATTCAGGCATACGCCAACAATTTCAAATAATTCCATGCGGTCCCGTAGCTCAACTGGATAGAGCACCTGCCTTCTAAGCAGGGGGTTGGGGGTTCAAGTCCTCCCGGGATCGCCATTTCTATATAAAATATATATAATAGTTAGTTATCAGTAAGATATAATCTTATTGATTAACTGACTGTTGCCTGAAACTTCGATGGACTTGTGCGTAGCAGTTTAGCCCGTTACGCCATCAATGCTGACAACAATCATACGGATCCATTCTTGTTCTGGCACTAGAATGCTAGTCCAATTTCGCCATTTTGACGGCAGCCCCTGCGTCTGAATTTCTGAAATTGTCAGGCCTTTGGCTCTTTGTTCCTGAACAAATCCGATCGTGCCCTTTACCATGTCAGCGTATGCCTGAACGTCGTTGCGAGTCATTGGTTCGCCGTGGCCTGCAATGAATACGGTATTTGTGCCCGAAATCGTTAGCACTACGTCCAGCGCCGCGGCCAATCCCAGCGCGCTGCCGCCGTTTTGCAGGTCTATGAAAGGGAAGCCGCCAGGCCAGACCAGATCGCCGACCGCGATAATGTTAAAATCGGGGGCAAAAACAAACAAGTCACCGTCCGTATGAGCCGTCGGGGCATGAATAGCGATGAAGTTTTTACCGTCAACGGAATAGCTGGCGCGCTGTTCAACGAGCTTTTCCGGCAGACCGGCGGTAGCGATTGCTTGTAGCTGTGGGTTGAACCTGGCGCTGTCAGGCCGGTGGCTGCATGCGGCGCTGACAATAGCGCGAGGGCATTACTGTGCGCGACAATGTCGGCCTCGTCGGTAAAAGTAGCATTGCCGCCACTGTGATCAGGATGCCAATGACTATTGAAAGCGAGAGCTACTGGTTGGTTAGCGATGTTTTCGATCTCTGCCTTGGCGCCGCCAGCCAACGGTCCAAGGTGGGTATCTACCAACACCCAGTTTGTACCGGTGTTGAAGGCCACAACATTAGCACCGATCCGCGATAGTGGGTTTTCGCTATGAACGGTAAAAACACCGTCCTTCACGTATGTGCTCGACACGAAACCAATGACAAAGACGTAGCCAAGGCCTACCAGTGCCAAAAGAGTAGCAAACAATGTGATCAAAATAGCTTTCAGTTTGAACTTCATGTTGGTTCTTTCCTACGGATGGAATGGTGGCCACTCAGGACAATGCCTGCCGATTTCAGTTTGTTGATTAGGTGGGCTCTGGCCTGCTTAAAAAGGCAGAAAACATAGCGGCAGCGACTTTTTTCATCAGCGGTAACTGGTGGGCTTCGCCGGTGGCGATTGGGTCGCCGAACAGGATGCTTTCACGTAAATACACTAAAATTATTTCCAGACCATTTCTCCATTTATCATTCAGACCCAAAGAGTTGCTGTGTTGAGTGGTTTCAAATATCCGCATGCTAGCCTGCATACAGGCTGCATTGAAACGTTCGACCCGCTCAAGCAGGGCAGGGTCTTGTACGCTACGGGTATGTAGGAAAATCGCCCGGAAAATACCGCGGTGCTCGGTATATAGGTCCACAGCAACTTCAATGGCAAAGTTAACCGCTTCAAGGTCTGTGCGCGCGGCAGGGGGTATGGTTGATTGTTCTGTAAATTTATCTATCCGGGCGTCGACGTAGCTCAATGCTTTGTCAAAAACCCGCTCTTGAACAACATGGAATAGGGCAGCTTTGTTTTGAAAGCGGCCGTAAAAGGTGCCAACCGAGCAATTTGCCTGTCTGGCGATCTCTGCCACTGAAATGGATTCAAAATTGCCGGTTGCAATCTGGAGAGCGGAGGCGTTCAACAAACGCTCCAGTGATTTTTTGCTACGTTCCTGCTGCGGTTTGATCAATAGGCTATCGGGCATGGCTATCTTTCGAATTAGAATTATGATTCGGATATTAAATTTCTCATTGAAATTGTCAAGCCCGCTCACGGGGGCTGGTTTTTACGAAGCAACAAATGCCTCGCAATGCCCGCAGTTTGGCTATGTCTTTGGTTATAGGTGCCTTGTTCGCGGACCAATGTTTGACTACTATAGGCGGTATCTACAGGAGTTTTGGTATGCTCGTTTTCGGTAAAAAATTACGACGCTCTTTCAGCTTTTCGCTGTTGATGCTTGTGGTTGGATACGGAGTTTCAGCCCAGTCGGCACCGAAGGTGGAAGGCAATATCATTATATCCATCGCTAACCCTTCGTTGGCGATCGAAGTGGAAAAAAGCCTAACTTATCTAGGTAGGCACCCGATAAGGATTCGGGATGTGGCAGCAGGCGAGCGACTAGTGTTTGCTGATCTTCAAAAATCGGAGGTCAAGCGTTTATTCATTGTTCAGTTGGAAGGGTTTCTGCCCGGTATTGATAATGAATATAGATACAATTTGACCACTAGCCCCGTTGTTGCTGGTTATCCGTTTCGCAGCAATGCCTATGCATTTGATTTCGCGAAATCGATTATAGATAGTCCGGGTTTGGAATCAGCTGCCACGGGCAGGTTTTTGTCTGAAAATGGCATTGCTACGCCAAAGCAATTGATGATGTGGCGATCTTTAACGGTCGTTAGTGAGGATAAGCGAAAAGAGATAATAATCTTTTATATGGAAGACCTGTCCGCTTACAACATGTCCCTGAAAGATATCTATGATCCAATAACCGGCAAGAATACAGCTGCATGGACGGCGCTTCAGCCTGCTTTGGAACAGCGTGCCAACGCTTCCTATCGCTTGGCGCAGTTGGATGAGAAAGGAAAGCCGCTTGAGACTAGCTGGCAACGGGTGCCGCTTCGCCTGACCCCCTAACGTTATTGTCCCATTGTCTCACTGTCGTCGCGGAGGGTTGAAAGCCACGCAATGATGCCGCGGCGATCTTCGACGCGGGCAAGCCGCCGAAATGCCATGTGGCTGCCTTGGTCGAATTCTTTTTTCTCAGTGAAAAAAGCCTCCAAGCTTGCCGGTGTCCATATCCCGCTTTCTCTCATCAGCCGTTCACTATAGTTGTATGTGCCCACACCGGCGACGGGCCGGCCTATGACACCCCATAGGTTGGGGCCGATTTGATTTGCATCGCCTTTACCAAATGAATGGCACGCTGCGCATGCAGCCGCCAACCGTGCACCGTAGGCTGCGTCGGCTTGATGCTGGGGGGCAGTCAGCTTTTCAGGGTTTGACCTAAGCCAGGCAATCAAATCAGCGCGAAAGTGAGGGCTGGTTATACCGCGAAATGGCATATTGTTGCCGGGAACGGCCAGTTTTGGTCGGGCGATATATCGGTTCAAGCGGTTTTGGTCCCATACCCCGGTCGCGGCCGATAGTTGATCGCTATAGAGGAAGCCTTTTGCGCTGGCGATTTTGCGACCGAAAATGCTGTAAAGGTTGGGGCCGAGCAAATGATCGCCGCCTTTTTCGATAGTGTGACAGCCGGCACAGTGCCTGAAGGCAGCTTCACCTTTTTTCAATGTTTCTGGATCGTCGGTCGCGAAAGATATGCCAAATGGCACTCCAGCAATCAGGCACAGCACATATAGAATGCGAAATACAGATTGTCGGATAATGACAGCGAATAGGAAAAAAGAATTTCTGAACACGCGGAACCCTGAAATATGTCGCAGCGGCAAAACTTATGATTACACGTTATTCATTTAAGCCGCTTGACCCCGAGCGCGCGTCCTATTGCTATTAATTAATTGAAGTATTGGCAAGTATAGACAATGCAAAACTCAATAAAATTGAGGTTCGAGAGGTGTACATACTCATAATTATACACCTACAGAGCGTATTTTTCCCCTCTATGTCTGTGTTGTCACTGTAAGTGCCTTAAAAAGATCAAATTTTCTGTTCCTATTTACCGTTGCTTTAGTAGGCTGCGTTAGTTTTATAAAGAAAAGCCGTACGGTTTAGCAAAGTGGAAACAAAATATGACTGACGGTGTTTCAGGTGTAGATTCAACGGTACCAGCTGAGAACGTGTCTCAGACTGGAACCAACGCAATTGACGGTCTTTTGTATGGCCGGCGCTGGGTAAGCGACACTGGCTCAGACGTTACAACAATTAGTTTTAGCTTTCCTGATGCTAACAGCCTATTTAGCACTGACCCTGACGGCGGATACGGCACATCAGGCGAAGAGCCGCATACTGGGTTGGCGAGTTTGTCAGAATATGCTCAGGGGCTGTTTCTGGCCGCGCTCGATAATCTGAGTTCCTTTTCGAAACTGGCGTTCACACAAGTAGCCGATAGCGGCAACAGTGCAGGAACAATCCGCGTGGCTTTTACCGGCATTGCAGACGAGGAAGGTTCGGTGGCCTGGGCCTATTTGCCCGGTAACTATCAAGCAGCTGGCGACATATGGGTTTTGTCCGAAAATCATAGCGAAGCCGATGTCGACTTTCGTCAAACGTTGACCCATGAGTTAGGGCATGCACTGGGGTTGAAACATCCGTTTGACACTGAGGGTACATCGGTTGCTCTGGACACGTCACTGGACGGTGTTGATTATACGGTGATGTCCTACAACATTTCTGCTCGGTTCCCAACTGCCACCTATGCAGATCTTTGGCCGCAAACATATATGTATGCTGACATTCTTGCGCTGCAATATCTATACGGTGTTGACACGGTCACCACCGGCAGCACAGACGCTTATGTATATGATCAGGGCGATCGGCATTTTTTGACCATTTGGGACTATGGCGGTGACGATACACTGGGCGTTACCGGCGGAACTCGAGCCGTTAAGCTTGATCTGACCCCGGGCAGCTGGAGCGATGTGGGAACAACCATTGAATATTGGGACGGCGAAAACTTTTCCTACGATAAAGACACAGTTTACATCACGCCCGACACAACAATTGAAAATGCCTACGGTGCAGGAGGGAATGACACACTTCAGGGCAATGATGTAGCCAATAAACTGACCGGCAATGACGGTAACGATTCTCTGATGGGCGGCGCAGGTGCGGACAAGCTAAAAGGCGACAGCGGCAATGACTACCTTCAAGGCGGCGTTGGATCAGATGTTCTGACCAGCGGAACCGGCAGCGATGTCGCTGTCGGAGGTGCCGGCAATGACACGCTTTGGGCTGGCACAGGCGACGCAGGTAACGATGTATCTGCAGGCGGCGCAGGCAATGATATTGTTGCTGGTGGTTCAGGCGACGATTTGCTAATTGGCGGTGGCCTTGATGACGGCGCAAAGCTCGATCTGGTTCAAGCCAATGAAAGCGCAACTGATGACGGCAGTGACACGCTGTTTGGTGGTGCCGGTGCGGACACACTCCTTGGTGGGGGCTGGGATGATAGCGTTGTGGATAACGGCAGCTATGATGACGGCGAAGCCGTAACAGATGGTACCGGAAGTGACCTAATCTGGGCGGGCAGTGGTGACGACATTATTGTCGCTTCAGCGGGCGACGATGTACTCGGCGGTGGTTCGGGCGACGACACTATTGACGGCGGCGGCGGCAATGATCTGTTCTACGGCGGTCAAGATGCCGGAGACACTGGCACGAACGACGTGCTCAACGGTGGTGACGGTAACGATGTAATTTTTGGCGGTGCAGGCAATGATGCGCTGGATGGTGGGTCAGGCGCAGACGATCTGTTTGGCGGTGGTGGCGACGATACGGTTAGCGGTGGTGCCGGCAATGATACACTTTGGAGCGGAGGCGGTGACGATAGTTTCACAGGCGGTGCAGGCAACGATGTATTTGTGTTTGCCGCAGGGGCAGGGGATGACCGCATTACCGACTTTGATCTATCGGACGATACTCTTCGTCTTTCCAATACAACGACCAACTTCAACGACATAGACAGTGTTGTTGCAGCCAGTAGTGCAGTATCAGGAGGCGTTCTGATTGATCTGGGTGGCGGTGACAGTCTGAGGTTGGACGGTGTAACTATGAGTGATTTGGCAAACGTCACGCTCGTATTCTAGCGCTAACCACTCGAAGCCGCGCCCGGTTAAAGGCGCGGTCTCAAGTGCTATATAGTTTTCTATTTGCCCATTCGCTCCAGAATAACCTCTGCTTCGTCCATCAAGCGGTTCATTCTATTGATCAATGTGGCATAGGGTTTTCCAGTGGTCAGGTCGACGCCCGCTTTTTTAAGCAGTGAGTGCGGATACTCGGACCCACCAGCTTTCAGCGTGTTGATATAGTCGTCGCGCGCTGTTTCATCGCCAGCAAGCATACGTTCGGCAAACATGGTGCCGCCTGAAATGCTGGTTGCATACTGGTACACATAGAAATTGAAATAGAAGTGCGGAATATAAGCCCATTCGATGGCATAGGCAGGGTCAATGTTCATCACGCCTTCGTCGTGGCCGTGGTATTTTTTCAATAATTCCAGATACAGCTCTGTCATGCGTCGACCTGAAAGAGCTTCTCCGGCTTCGGCCAATTCATGAATGCGAAGTTCGAACTCTGCAAACATAGTTTGACGGAAAAAGGTTCCACGAATGCCTTCGAGGGCGCGGTCGATGTAATATAGCCGCTCCTCATCTGACAGATCCTTGGCCAGCATAAATTCCTGTAGCAAAACCTCATTGGTGGTTGAGGCTAACTCCGCAGTAAATGTTGTGTAGCTGTATGTTTCATAAGGGTTATTTGCCCGGGCTAAGAGTGTGTGAACGGCATGGCCCCACTCATGGGAAAAGGTGCTTACATCTTCAAAACCTTTGTTGAAGTTGAGAAGAACATACGGGTGGACGTCGTATCCAGCCCCTTGCATATAGGCACCTGAACGCTTGCCCGGCTGCGGATAAACATGCATCCAGTCGGCGGCAAGGCCTTGCTTCAACAGCGTCAAATACTCGCTGCCGAAGGGCTCTAACGATTCCAGCGTTAATTTGGTGGCGTCTTCAACCGTGAACTCGCGGTCCAGCTGCGTGGTCTCAGGATAAATATCGTAATAATGCAAATCGCCCAGCCCCATGATGCGCTGGCGCAGTTTCAGATAGCGGTGCATGGACGGCAGATTGTCGTTTGCGGCTTTTACCAGTGCACGGTACACATCTGATGGCACGTTGCTGCCGGAAACCGCCTGATCAAGCGATGTTTCATAACCACGGGACTTGGCAGTGAAAATATGAGTGCGTACCAGCGTGTCGAGTGTTTGCCCGAACGGCGCCTCGTATGTTTTCCAGGTCTTCCAGAAACTGTCGAAAACTTTCTTCCGGTCCGTGCGGTTTTGCACGGCGCGGTAGCGGGTGTAAGCCGCTTGATTAAGTGTAACAACTTGTTCGTTTGCCAGAGTCACTTTAGGCCAGGGAATAGCCGCGGTGCTTAACAGGCTGTATATGCGCTGTGGTCCACCCAGTACCTCACTGGCGTTGGCTAGAACCGATTCTGCTTCACCGCCCAGCGTAAACGCTTTTTGGCGCAATGTGTCTCGTAGTTGAAAGGCATGTTTTTCCAAGCCTGGTTCAGACGCGATAAACTCTTCCAGCTTGTCTGAGCCAATAGCCAGTATCTCAGGCGCAATGAAGGCCGTTTGTTGGCCAAGCGAGGCAAACATAGTGCGTGCAAGGCCAAGTTTTTCCTGATTCTCTGCATTGCGCAGATCTTCGTCGCCGCCGAGCGACGCATATATAAATACCCGCGCACCTTCTTTGTTAATAGCGGAGATAGCATCGAATGCAGTTAGTAAGCTTTGGGCGCTATTGCCCAGTGTTCCACGGTATTGCTCAATGGTCTTTATTTCGTCGTTAACTCGAATGCGTTCGGCGTCCCACGCCTCGAGCGAGGGGTATAAGTCGGTTAAATTCCAGCTAATTTGTTCCTCTTCCTGAGCCGTCGCTGCAGACGCCGTTAGAATAGAGGGCGCAATTATTGCCTTTGGGCTTTACAACAACACCCCTAGGGGCGGAACCTCGGTTGGTCGGGGGGGGGGGGGGGGGGGGGGGGGGGGGGGGGGGGGGGGGGGGGGG
>JAAHTG010000584.1_pt1 | contig 30673 bp, 23 predicted proteins | sample 6116081 | NCBI WGS metagenome assembly JAAHTG01 (sample SAMN13939989, study PRJNA603662) | sponge metagenome | isolation source: marine sponge | host: Mycale hentscheli | place: New Zealand | collected 2005 | reverse complement strand
GTATACCTTGTAATCCAGTAGGTCCAGTAATACCTTGAATACCTTGTGTACCTGCTCCTCCATCACTTCCATCTGAACCTTGTATACCTTGAGTACCAGTTGTTCCTTGATTACCTGTAATACCTTGAATACCTTGTGTACCTGATCCACCTGTACCACCAGATATACCTTGTATACCTTGAGTACCTATAGGTCCTAAAGAACCAGATATACCTTGAATACCTTGTGTTCCTGTACTACCTTGGATACCTTGTGTACCTGTAGTACCTGTAGAACCACTTATACCTTGTATACCTTGTGTTCCAGTAATACCTTGTGAACCTTGAATACCTTGTGTTCCTGTAGTACCTTGTATGCCTTGAGGTCCAGTATTTCCTGTAATACCTTGAATACCCTGTGCTCCTATAGAACCACCAGGTCCTGTAGAACCACTTATACCTTGAATACCTTGTGAACCTTGTATACCTTGTGAACCTTGAATACCTTGATTTCCTGTAGCACCTTGTGCTCCAATTGTTCCTTGAATACCTTGTGAACCTTGAATACCTTGAGAACCTGCTCCTCCAACACTACCATCTGACCCTTGTATACCTTGTGGGCCTGTAATTCCTGTTGAACCTTGGATACCTTGTGTACCTGTTGCACCTTGTGAACCTTGTATACCTTGAGAACCACCTGTACCAGTAGCAAAAGATAAATTACCTGATCCGTCTGTTTTTATAAATTGATCCGCTGAACCATCAGAAGATGGATAAACAAGTCCACTTGCGGTTAGTGTGGAAGATACATTTAAATTCTTTAATTCCGCGTTAGAACCACTAACGACAACTTTTTTCCAATTGGGCATACAATTTTTTTATTATGGTTGGTTACTCTATAAAGAGCCCACTTCCGTTAAGGCCTATAATATAGTCATAAATATATAAAGTAAATTGCCTACTTAAGGTTTTGTTGAAGTACTTTAATTTGTTTTTGTTGTTCTTTAAATGCCTCAATTAGTAAAGCTACTATTCTATCATATCTAACAGCTTTATAACCATTATTTCTAGTAGTAACTAAATCGGGTAATACTTTTTCTAATTCTTGGGCAATAATACCTATATCATGTCCTTCATTCCCATGTATATGAATTTTTTCTTCTCCGGTTAAAGGTTTCCAATCAAATTCTACTCCATTTAATTTATTTACTTTACTAATAGGATCCGAAATAGGGAATATATTATGTTTTAATCTTTCATCTGATGTTGAAAATGCAACTATATCATTAGTAGCATTTATTCTACCTATTGTAGTTGAAATAGATTCACTTTGACCTACAGTTAAAGAACCAGTAATAACATTATTAGGAGAATAAACTGTATATGATCTTGAACCTGTAATTTTAAATCCTCCTAAAATTACACTACCACTCATTGGTGGATTTGAACCCTGTGAACTACTAATAAAACAATCATTTCCAGCAATTATAGCTACAGATCTAGCATTAGCATACTGGCCCGGGCCACTTACTCCTGTTCCAATTTTACTTCCACTTGAAGCTGCAATTAATCTACTTCCATAAGGATCATTAGAAAACCCTTGAGAAGAAATAACATTATTATAACCACCAAGTATAATATCACCATTACTACCCGCAACATAACCAGTTCCATATGTACCTTTTAATGTATTTCCAGAACCACCTATTATTGTACCTCCATAAGCATTACCAGTATTATTACTTCCCCCAAGAAAATTTACCCCATACGATAAAGAAGATGCAGTTATGTGGCTTTTACCATATATTAATTTAACACCTAAATTAGAACCAGTTTGTACTTGAAACATTTGAGCAGGTTGATACCCAACTGCACTTGCATTTCCATTAGCATCAGATAAGAGTATACTTCTTTTATTTCCAGTAGGACTAATGGTTGCTGCACTTCCCCCAGCTCCTGAAGGACCTTGTATACCTTGTAAACCTTGACCTCCTGTAGCACCTACACCTCTAATTCCTTGTATACCTTGTAAACCTTGTATACCTTGAATACCTTGAGCAGCTTTTATACCTTGAATACCTTGTGTTCCTTGAGTACCTTGTATACCTTGTAAACCTTGTAAACCTTGATTACCAGTAGTACCTTGACCTCCTATCCTACCTTGAATACCTTGGGCTCCTGTTGTACCTTGAGCTCCAGGATCACCTGAAATAATAAATCCACAAATGTCATTAGTAGATAATACTGATGTGCCTGATGAATTTATACCAGTACATGATAAAATTCTAGTATTTCCAGAATAAACAGTATTAGTAGTGATATTTAAAATTATAAACTTAGTAGGATCCGAAACTTTGAAAACTCCAAGTTTTGAATTATTTGTACCTATTGATGCTAATAAATTATCTATACTATCACCATTATTATTAGTTTCATCTATACGAAGAGAAGCTATACCTCCTACTGTACCATTAGTAGAACCTAATTTAAATTTACCTGTGCTTACTACAGCAGGAGAACTTGTAGTGTAACCATCAAATTGAGAAGTAAATATAAAAGTTAATGGTGAACCCTCAACACCTTGAATACCTTGTGCTCCTGTTATACCCTGTATACCTTGTTGTCCAGTAGTACCCTGTGGTCCTGTTATACCTTGTAAACCTTGATTACCAGTTATACCCTGTGGTCCTGTTCCCCCAGTTATACCTTGTATACCTTGTTGTCCAGTAATACCTTGTTGTCCAGTAGTACCCTGTGGTCCAGTACCACCAGGACCTGTATCACCAGTTATACCTTGAATACCTTGTGAACCATCTGTTCCTTGTGAACCATCTGTACCTTGAGGTCCTGTTATACCTTGTAAACCTTGATTACCAGTTATACCTTGATTACCAGTTATACCTTGAGTACCAGTAGTACCTTGTGGTCCAACTGGACCTTCACCACCATTAACTCCTGAATTACCTTGTATACCTTGTTGTCCAGTAGTACCTTGTGGTCCTGTAATTCCTTGTAAACCCTGAGAACCATCAGTACCTTGAGGTCCAACTCCCCCAACAGCACCCGATATTCCTTGAATACCTTGTGAACCATCTGTTCCTTGAGCTCCTGTTATACCTTGTATACCTTGTTGGCCTGTTATACCTTGTGGTCCTGTTTGACTTATACCTTGAATACCCTGTGCACCATCATTACCTTGAATACCTTGAGGTCCAGTTGCTCCTGTACCTGTAGGACCTATAATTCCTTGTATACCTTGTGAACCATCTGTACCTTGTGCTCCAGTAATACCTTGTATTCCTTGTGCACCTGTTGTACCTTGTGCCCCAATACTACCTTGAATACCTTGTAATCCTTGTTGTCCTGTTATTCCTTGTTGTCCTGTTATTCCTTGTGAACCATCATTTCCTTGTAAACCTGTATTACCTTGAATACCTTGTGCTCCTGTTATACCCTGTATACCTTGTGAACCATCTGTTCCTTGAGGTCCTGTTTGACTAATACCTTGTACTCCTTGGTTTCCTGTTACACCCTGTATTCCTTGAGCCCCTGTAGCTCCTTGGGTTCCTAATGAACCTATTTGTCCTTGTATACCTTGTAAACCTTGATTACCAGTTATACCCTGATTACCAGTTATACCTTGTATACCTTGTGCTCCAGTATTACCTTGTACTCCTTGTAAACCTTGGTTACCTGTAATTGTCGAAAATGAAGATGTATAATATAGTTTACCATCGGTAGTATTAACTACTACTGTTTTATATCCAGTATTGGAATTTTCTTTTATATTTAAAATAGAAATTGACTCAGATACAACAGCAGAACCTGTTAAATTTAATGAACCTGAGATAGATATATCGTAGGCAAAAGGGTTTGGGGATGCAAATGCCTCTACTGATTGAGAAACATGTAAAGCCTCTATTGTTTGCCCTGTTTGTATTTGTTGAACACCAGCTCCAAAATTACTGGTTGTTAGTTTTTTAGCCATAATCTATTATATAGTTATAAATATGAGAAAAAAATTACTATGAGAAAATATAAATATCCTGATTTGCAGCTACAAATACATTTCCCTTTTTCTGATATCTAGTTACTACTTCAGAAGGATTATTTCCAGAACCTTCAATTACTGTTGATACAAAAGCATCAGGTGTTACTACACTAGTACTAGGATTAAATGAACTTGTAAATCCCCATCTTGTTACATCTGCATCATATACAAATGCTTCTCCATCTGTTGGAGATAATTGTTGTATTACTATACCTCCATCTCCAGCACTAGTTGAACCTGAAGCTAATCTAACAAATCTATCTGCAACATCAAAATCTTCTCTATGAGTAAATGATGCTGTTCCTGCAACAACTAAATTTCTTCCAACTGTTAAATCTTGTGTTATAGTTACATCACTAGGTAATCCTATAGTTACTGTTTGTCCAGTAACTGATGTTTCTACTTCATTAGATGTACCTGAAAAAGATGCCGTTTGGGTTAATAAAGCTACACTACCAGGAGTACCACTATCTGCATTTATATTTAATGTTTGTCCTATACCTGTTAATCCTGATCCATCTCCAATAAATGAACCTGTAAATGAACCTGTTAATCTAGTTCCTGCTAAGGTACCACCTAAATAATTAGTTGAAGTTACACTACTTAAACCTGCTATTGCTGAACCAGTACCACCTAAGGTAAAACCAGAAGTACCAATCATTAAGCTGGAATTTTGTAACATTGCATTTGTTACACCATCATTCTTAATTCTTAAAGTATCTGAATTAATTTCTATAGATGAATCATCTACATTAACTGCTAAGGGAGCTCCATTACCTCCAGATAAACCATTACCAGCTATTGAACTGGATATTTGTATTGGGGTAATTGAACTATTATTTACTCTAATACCTCCTGATCCAACTTCTATTGTTGAACCACTTGCTTGTACTAATATTTTTCCAGCTGATGTTGTTAAACCATTACCAACAAGTGAACCTGAATCAACTGAAACTGTTGCTGCTGATGCTCCATTAAATGAAAAATCAATTATTCCTGCACCATCTGTTAATGAGTTAGCTACTGATGTAGCTGATATTCCTGTTAAACCAGAACCATTACCTATATAAGAACCACTAAATGAACCAGAAGCAACTAATCCACTAAAATTAGATCCTGATGCTCCTAAAGCTATAGATTGGTTACCTATATAAACACTATTATTTGTTAATTGAGAATTTGTAATTGAACCTAAAGTACCACCTAAAGTAACTGTACCAGTAGATGTAATTCCTCCACCTGGTGATGTTGTTAATGTAATACCATTAACTGTACCTGTAGCATCAACTTCAGTTACTGTTCCACTTCCACCTCCTGAACTACCTGTAGTAGCTGCATCTAAGAAATTATCTACTGCTATTTGATATGCTGCTACTCCAGCTCCTGCACTTACATTAGAACCATCTATATCTCCTGGAGCAAAAATAGGTCCTAACGATTCTGATATAGTGGCTTCAAATATAGGGAAACCTATAGTTGCACTAGAAGGAGTCATATTAGGAGGTTCTATTAATACTCCTTCAGCACTACTAGCGGTTACATAAAATGATGCTCTAGTAGCACTAGTTCGATTAAAAAATTTATATACTTGGTATTGTCCAAAAACACCACCTTGAGAATTAGAATCTGATGATGTTAAAGCTAATTGTAAGAAAATATTCCATTTCTTATCTCCTGCTTCATAGTAACTATCATTACTACCTGTTATGTCAGTATAATTTAAACCAGTATTTGCTGGGGATGTTAAAGATCCAGATTCAACAAATGCTTGACCTTTAGGAATAATTACTGCTACTAATTTATCTGATAGTACAGTTGTTATAGTATCAGCTACTGTTATTTGATTAGAACCTAAATTTATATTAGTAATAGTGGTTTTATTGTCAGTCAAACCAACACCAGTTATTAATAACTGTTGACCTACTAATATATGATCTAATTGTTGACCACTATTATAGGTTACATCTGTTAATAAATTGGAAGCACCATCATTATCTGCGGTAAATCTTATGAAGGTAGTAACGTTAGTAGTTGTACCACCTCTCCATAATGTCATATCATTTATTCCACCAAATGATAACCTATTATTTGCTGACATATATTTTTTTATTTATTTAATTAATTTTAAACAAACGAAACTTTTGCCACTGCAGGTGATCCAAATATATCTCCGAATCCTTGTAATGTTAAAACATTAGTTTGACCTGAAGTAGTATTAATAACTGGGACAACAGAATATTGTGCCATATTACCATTTACTGGTATACTTGATGCATTAACTTGTGGTAAATTGATATTAGCTCTATTACTATAACCACCAGCTCCATTTTGGGTGCTTTGAGGCAAAGTAATAACAGTATTAGTTGAAATAGCTGATCCAAATAATTGTAAACTAACTAATTGAGCACTTCCACTTAATGCGGTAGGTGCCGATATAGTAGCCGCTGTTACATCACCTGAACTATCTGATATACTTGCACTAAATGCTGGTATATAAGCCGCTTGGTCTCCACTAGCACCTCCTGTTGCTGCTATTGGGATAGTAAAATGATTGGCATCTACTGCTGTAACTGCTGAATAAATATAATCTGAACTTGCATTTCTTACTACTACACATTCTCCAGTAGATAATCCATGTTCTGAAGATGTAATAGATAATGTTGTTGAAATTCTATTCCAATTTTTTCCACCCATATAATTACCTGTTGAACATAGGTAAATGTGTGACGTTGATGAGGTATGAGCAAAATACCTAACCATATTATTTAAAATAGTTCCACTTCCTCCCCCTGATGATGAACCTGATGCTCCAATTATACCTTGAACACCCTGTGCTCCAATAGTACCTTGAATACCTTGTGGTCCTGTTCCTCCAGTACCTGTTATACCTTGTATTCCTTGTGCTCCACTTATTCCTTGAATACCTTGAGTACCTGTACCTCCATCTGAACCATCAGAACCTTGGATACCTTGAACACCTTGTGCTCCTGGTGAGCCTGCAGGTCCTGTGTTTGCTGTACCTTGAATACCTTGTGCTCCAGTAATACCTTGTATTCCTTGTGTACCTGTATTTCCTGTTGAACCACTTATACCTTGTATACCTTGTGGTCCTGTATTTCCTGTTGTTCCATCAGAACCTTGTATTCCTTGTGTACCTGTGTTACCTTGTATTCCTTGTGGTCCTGTTTGAGCTATACCTTGTATTCCTTGAATACCTTGAGTACCTGTACCTCCATCTGAACCATCAGAACCTTGAATACCTTGTGGTCCTGTTACTCCTTGAATACCTTGATTTCCTGTACCTGTTGCTCCAGTATTACCTTGAATTCCTTGAGGTCCAGCTACACCTGCATTACCTGTTATACCCTGAATACCTTGAGGACCATCAGTTCCTTGTATTCCTTGAATACCTTGACCTCCATCACTACCATTAGTACCAGATATACCTTGAATACCTTGTGCTCCAGTAGTACCTTGTGGTCCTGTACCTCCTGGTCCTGTATTACCAGTTATACCTTGAATACCCTGTGTTCCAGTAGTACCTTGAGGTCCAGTTTGGCTTATACCTTGAATACCTTGGGCACCATCATTACCTTGAATACCCTGTGCTCCTGTAACACCTGTTGTACCTATTGTACCTTGTGCTCCTTGAATACCTTGAACACCTTGTGGTCCTTGGGCACCAGTTGAACCACCGGCACCTGTAATTCCTTGTATACCTTGTGCTCCTGTAATACCTTGTGAACCTTGTGCTCCTGCAGAAGCGGGGTTGGTATATGAACCTGTGAAGAAAAACTTACCAGTAGTAGTATTAACTACAACTACATTATCATTTGATCCAGCTGCTGATTGGATATTAGGGTTAGATAAGCTACCTGATGCTACTAAAGATCCGGTTGTTGTTAAAGAACCTGATATTTTAACATCATAAGCTTTTGCAGCTGTAAATGCGTCTATTGACTGGGATACTTGAAAGGCTTGGACTGTTTGTCCCGTTGATATCCCAGATCCTGTTAATTGTTGTGCCATCTTAAATTATTATTTATTATAAATATGTTTTATTTATTGTCTGTCTATATTTACTAAAACAGTTGTGTCAGTTGTTCTAGAAGTTTGTATAGGTTTTGCTAATTTTCCTACAGCTAGTAAATCTTTATTTTGATCATATAAACCTACTGTTGTAATATATGGTTCAAAATAAGAACCAGTTGCAAATTTATATACTGCTCCATTTTTACTAGATGATATAATAGAGGGGTTTTGGGTTAATGTAAATTCACTTTCTCCTGCTGTACATTTATATTGAGTTTCATAAAAACTAAATGAGGATGAAAATGAACATGTAACATTAGAACCAGTGACAAAATTTAATACATCATTAGCATCAAAATTTCTACCACCAAATCTCATTACATTAAAATCTGCTCCAGAACCTCCATAATCTGATCCTGCTCCTCCTAATCCATCTTGTCTAGAGCCTCCAGTTAATATAATAATACCATGTTGATAAATAACATTACCTGCAAATACTTCTCCTGCTGGAGCTGGTCTTAATCGTTTGATTCTTCCTTCCCCATCATCTATATAACTACCACTTAAAGTATCAATCCTAATAGATTTAGGTACTAATTGATCACCAAATAAATTTTTAGGTATAGATAATATACCAATAGTATCTCCAGAACTTGTAGGAAAAAATTTATATGGATCTAAATCAGTTTGTGGATAATTATAATAATTAGTAGAATAATTTTTACCAGTAACCGTACCATCTGAGTTAAAACTAGCTGTAGCCGTTCCTCCTATTCTACCTAAACTACCTGATAGATAATTAGAATAATATAATTGTTTTATAGATGGGTAAACAAGAGCTTGATATTCTAGTGAACTTGTAGTTGCACCAGATAATTCTCTATTATTAAGAAAATCTATGTTTTTACCAACATACCTTTCAATACCAACGTCAGAGGCTGTTAAAGCATTACCTCCTATGAATTTAAATCCTTTAGTTACCTCTAAAGGTGATATTATTATGTCCTGTTGATTGAAAGTTTTGTAAGTAGCCATTCATCTTAAAAATCTAATTTAACTCTAATAAGAGCTTCTTTGGTAAAATCTTTTTGTAATGGTCTAGACATTTTAGCTACGGCTAATAATTCATTACCATCATTATACAATCCTACTGTTGTAGGAAATGTTTGTGGGTTATCAATAAAATAACTATAAATTACCTCACCTGATGATCCTGATATAAAACTAGGGTTTTCAGTATAATTAAATTCCGAGTTTTTAGTTCTTACAAATACAAAATCTGATGTAACAGTTTCTTGTGAATTTAATTCAAATTGATTAGTTATTCCTAATACATCTCCAGAACCTGATATTGCAGAAAATAATTTAGATGGATTATTAGCTGCAGTATTAGTTCTTATTGTTTGTAAATTTACACCCCCACCTGCAGATGAATTATCATCTAAGGCAGCAGCATTTAATAAAATAATTGATGTATCAGGGAAAAATAAACCATAAGAACCAGAATTAGGTGTATAACCTGTAGAACCACTTGTTTGTGAATTCCAAGCTAAACCATTTGAACCACTAATTACTTGATATGCTCTTTGAGTACCATAATAAGTAGGTAAAGATACCATATTTGAATCATCAGTTAAATGTAAAGCTGTTAAACTAGCATTACTAGAACTTAATATTAGGTTCATAGAACCTGGTAATAGTTTATCTTTATATCTTGCTCTTTCTACACTAATAGCATAAAAATCACTACCAGTAAATGATGAACCAAATACAAATTGAGCATTTTCATCTTCTAATAATAATGTTCTATATTGTCCATATATTACTCTAGTAGAAGTTACATTAGGTACATTAGCATCAAATAATACTCCTCCCCCTCCAGTTTCATTACCATAAGCTACAGCAAATTGAATTTCAGCTGCATCAACATTAGATGATGTTTGATAAACATTAAGGTAATAAGGACCTGAAACTCCTTCTTTTTGTACAGATGATGAAAAGTAAGAATTCAATGATGGGGAAAATTGAGACCATACAGTAGATGATACTGTATTTGTGCTTACTACAAAATCTGATGGTTCTAATCTATTAAATGCCATAATTAAGTTGTTTGGTTTTGAGTTATTGTTACTGGGATTGTTAATCTTGCTCCACTATCTAAACCAGTTACTGTTAAAGTGGTTCTTAATTGTGTTTGTGAACCAAATAGAGTATTAATAGTAGTTGCCGTTATATTAATTTGAGTTCCTATTACTGTAGATGATACACTAGTACCTATTGTTTGTGTTGATGTAGCATTTTGTGCTAAAGCAACATCAGATTGAATACCAGAACCATTAAATATACTAAATAATCTTACATCACCTATAGTAGCACTATATCCTGATGATTCGAATGTTTGAGTATTACCTAAGTAATTTAATGTTTGTGGAGTAATTGCTAACTGAGCACCTTGTTTAAGTGTAATAGCAGCATACCCTAAATCAATTACTGGTAATTTAGCTGTACCTCTAGGTAAAGTAGTAAGTTTATATTTCATTATTTGCATCTGGTCAGGAAATGCTTCTAATAAAGGCATGTTTTCTATTGCCTCACCATAATATGCTGATCCTGATGGATGAGTTGGATTATAAAGTGTATAGTCAATTTCATCGTCTGCTAATGCAAATTGAGTAATTCTAAAAGAACCGTCATTTTTAGCCAGTAACTCTCTTCCTTTTGTTGTTAATATTGCATCAACTGTTATTACTGCGTTATTTAAATATCCCATTGTTGTATTTTTATATAAATATTATATCGTTTATAAATATGTTAAGTTATTATTCCTTTACTAACTAAGTTAGTTATTATAGTAGAAGAACTAGCTTGTAAATTAGTTGCTGGAAAATCTGGGAACATTATCCCAGAAGCATTTCCATTATTCCCAGTTGCTCCTGATGATTGTGTTAGTGGGAATGGAAATTCCGCATCTATAATTACACTATTAGCATTAGGTATATATCTTCTAATTATAAAATTATTTTTATTTAATGTTTGAGGCACTTCTCTATCTAATGTAATTTTTATTCTTCCTATTCCATTAGCTTCTACATTTTTAGAAGGTGGCTCTACACCTATTATTTTAAAAGCATTATTTTCATTACTACCAAATCTTATTTCATCATCAATAGCAAATAATAATGGATAATCACTAGGTCCAAAAGTAGTATCTGCAGGTTCCATATTAGTAGGGAAATAAGCACTTGCACCTGGGGTATAAGGTATTTGGCCTTGATATGAATCTGCCCCATAAGCTTCATTATAATTAGATGATGACATAACTAATATAGATTGATTTAATATATTAGTAGCTCCACCAGCCGAACCTGTATATACCCAATATGGTGTTACTGCTCTGTTATCTTGTTCAGTTAAATAATCTTTACTTCCTTGCATTTTAATTGTTGAAGGCATATAATCTTGAGTTCCTCCTGCTCCAGCTGGGAATAGTGAATTTTTACTTCCTCTTGTAAATGCTTCTATTCTAAATCTAGCTATATCACCTTGTTTAAAAATATATGTACCTGCATTAGCTGAAAAGCTCCAAATTAGGTTAAATAATCCTGTAGCATGTTTGCCATAAGGATAACCATTTTGTTTTAATAGCCTATTAATAGCATAGTTTTCCATTACAACTTCTATTTCATTTTTTAGATTTACTACTGGTTTTTGTGTACCTCTTCTTCTATCTCTTTTATTTAATCCATTTCTTCTTCTTTGTCTTCTAGTATTTCTAGTCCTTCTTCCTGTAACAAATCGAATAATATCATCTTTACCAAAAGCAACTGAACCTAAACTTCTTGTATTACCACTTATTTCTTTTACAGATAAAACAATATCATCTAATGTAGGAGGTTGTTTTACATATCCTGTTTCTGCAGAAGATGAAACTTCAAAAATAACTTTAGCTTCCATTTCAATTTTACCTGATTCTCTAATATTAGATGTTTGTAAATCAGTTTCCATACTTACAAAATAATCTTGAGATAATGGTTTTTGATCACCAGCACCTTGAGCACCATGGTTATCTGTTATGGGAAATATAATTGAACCTTGATATGCTCCTGTATCTTGGTAACTTTGGGTTCCTAGTGTTGCAGAATATATAGTTACATTTCCTGGGTCTACTACTTGATTCATTGCAGTAGTTGAATTTTGGGCTATAGAAGATGAACCTATTGCTGTAAACGAATATGAATTAAACCCTGTCCCTGGGTTATCCCATTGGCTTATATTTCTTGAACTTGTTAATGGAATTGAACCAGCAAATGTTGCAGTACCTGTTTGTGAGTAAGAAATTATTACTGGGTTGGCCCCTAATTGTAGCACTTGAAATTGATCATTAAATGCTAAGAAATTATCACTACCAGATTGTACACTAATACTTACATCTGTATTTTGTGTAAAAGTACTATTTAAAATGCTTTGACCGATTCCTTCTTGTAAACTAGGAGGTATAGCATTTTCATCTGCGTCGATTAAATGTGTAAAGTTTAATTGAGATACATTATTAACTATTGGATATACAGATTTAACTGAATTAAAATAACCCATATATGCGGATCTTAATTCTATTACTGGTAATTGTCCATATGTGTTAGTATCTTGTTGGCTCCAAATGTTTAAATATTGAGATGTTGTTTTGACTCCATCATACCTTGGATCTTTAATTCTTTTTATAGTATAATTAGATTGAGGGACTGCTGCTCTAATAGCACTACCAGATATTATTTGTGCAAAGTTAACTGGTAGTATAGAACCTGTTTGGTTATTATAACTAACTTGCATTAATTTTTCATTAATTCTAGCAAATAAAAAGTTATTAATTAAAGGTTGACAATCATCAGCTAAACCAAAAGGTAATATATTAGTACTATAATATAAAGGTACAATTACATTTACTGGGGTAGGTCTAGAATATTTTCCAAATCCAGGCCCTAATACTGTGGATTCACCTCCATAAACTCCTGAACCATATTGGGCTGTTCCATATGGTGCTGCATCCGTATTAATCGAAGCAAATCTTGATTCTGATGGGAAGAAACTCATAGTAAATGCAGTAAAATCAACAAATGAAGTGTTTATTTTATCTACTTCAACACCTAGTCTCCAGGCATCTGTATCTTGGTATCCATAAAAGAATGATGATGTGAAAGCATTAAAGCCAACACTTTCACTATTATTAATTAATATGGTTCCTAAATTATAAGCAGGACCTAAATTACTTACAGTAGTTGCATCTCCTTTGTACATGTTAACTGATGCAGTAATACCAAACCCAGATGAATTTTCTCCAACAGATTGAGTTAATTCTAAAGATGGACTAACTAATTCATTTTCAAATGTTATTTCCCTTTTTCCCGTAACTCTATTAATTGCTCCAACATAATTTGCAAAATCCCACGATGCATAATACATACTTCCACTAGCATTGGAACTACTACCATAAGTATATGGTCCTTCAGAATGAGTAGTAAATAAAGTACCAGCACCCCCTGTTTTAGTTGGTATAGTACCACCAGTTCTTACTCTAACAGATGCACTTTGGGCATTAGTTAAACTTAATGTTTTAGTTACATCTCTTAAATAATCTGTATATTGTAATGTTACAGGACCTCCACTAGCACTTACTATATAATGGTCTACATTAAATGATGATGTCCTTTGTGGAAGTGCAATTGGTGAATCTGGGTATGTTAATAATTGTTGATTTCTAACATCTTGTCTTTCGGTCCAATCAGATTGGGTCATTACAAATTTTCCATTAGAACCAGAATACCATAATGAAAGTCTTGACTTTGCTCTAATTTCTGATGCTGAAAATGATGTTACTTGGTTTAATTGATTAGCTAAAGTAGTTGAGGGGTTTTGGGGTTGAACTAAATCAAAAAGAACAATCTCATCTTGTATGTTATAAGCAGCACCTTGATTATTAGTAACGGAATCATTATTTGCTTCTATATTTAATATTACCCTTAATCTAGTTATAGTATAATTTTTGCTTTGCGCTGATTTTATTTGTGGTCTTAAATGGAATGTACCTGTACCATTTGTACCATTGTTTTTTACAAAGAATTCAGGAGGTAAATCATAAAGTAAACTAGTACTAGGTCCACCACTACTATTATCAACTAAATAAAATTCATTAAAACCACTAAATGGCTCTGTGCCTCCTGGAGGAGTATTTGGTGCACCAAAATTTGGAAAAGGTAAACCTCCTCTTTGTAGGGTGTTGGCATTAGGGGTATTTGCAGATTTAAATAAAGTTGCGACAGCAAATTGTACTGGGGTAGGGTCATTAATTGTCCCCCCAGCATTATCCTGGATGATCCCATTAAATTCTATGTACATTCTAATATTATTAAAATTTACAATACCTTGAGCGGATTTATATGCATTATACCAAGCACCTGCATTAAATTGGATTTCCCCATTTGTAGAACCACTATTAAATTCAATCAAGTTACCATAATTACCTGGACCACCACTACCAGGTCCCATGTTACTAGTATTATTAAAGAAATTTCCATTTAAGGGTTGTAAAGCTGAACCTGAAAAATCTCTATATATATTAGGACTTCTAGGTGGTTCAGGTAATCCTCCTAATTGTAGTGAAGGAAAACTTAATTGCATAACAGCAGAACCTGTTGTTTTTACTAAAGTATGACCTGAACCTGCAGCTGAGCTTTGAGAGAATATGTCTCCCCTTGTTGTTCTATCTATACCATTAACTCCACGAGCTGTGTCAAATATTGTACCATCTAAACTTGTTTGACCTCTTTGAGGAGTTGGAACAATAGAACCAGTATTTGTTAAATCATAAGCAGCAAACATTTCATTGCCAATTGTTTGTGGAGATTGTGGGAGGAAAGATAAACTAGATGATATAGCTTCAGCTCCAAAATAACTTCCACTTTGATATACACCTGGGGATGCTATTGAGATAGCTCCTTCTGCACCTCCAGAAGCACTCCAATTTAATGATGCTGAAAATATCCATGGTACATTAGATGTTCTTTTACCTCTATATGCACCATAAAGATAATCTACAGGATTACCAAAAAATTGAGTAGCTGGTATATTAGCTGACCCTGTATCAAATAAACCTAAAGGATCTCCTATAGGTGAACCATTATAATATCTAAATACTTGGGTCTGAAATTGAGTAGTTCCATGAAATTTACCTTGTGTATTAGGATCAAAACCAAATAATTCACCTGATCCATTTATTACACCAGATGATGTATTATCTCCTCTAGCTTCTACACTCCAATTTTCAGAACCACCATCTGCTGATGATGTAAAATTATAATCCCCAAGTACATTATTTATTCTTAATAAGGTATATCCAGCATTTTCTACTACACCATCTATAAAATATGTTTTAAATCCTTCTCTAAATAAAAAGTTTATATATTCACTTCCAACAAGATAATTCCCAATAGTATTATTATTAAGATCCTTTTCAGCTATTTTAATATACTTTATATAACTTGGGTTATTTGGTGGTCTTCCTGGTGGGGAATAATCACTAATAAACCAAACATCCCCAGGTAAAGGTACATTATTCGGTGATAACCAATCTCCATTTGTAACGGTACCACCGGCTATTAATTCATCACTAAAAAATAATGGATTATATCTTAAAAAATCATCTGTAGGTTTTAAATAAGGAGCACAATCTGGATTTAATGATTGTGTTGTAGCTGTAAATTCAGATCCACTAAATTCTCCATTATAAAATTCATCTTGATTAAATACACTTACAATTTCTCTTCCTAATACACCTTCTTTTGATTCAGAAAAACTTTGTGTTAAACCAAATCTATTAATTAATCCATATGCTGATGATGATGGTGAAGTGTATAATCCATTATACTTTTCAAAAGAACCACCAGTTCCACCCACATACATGTAAATAGAAGAACCTGAAGTTGAATAAATAGGAAAATCAGCTGAGCCCGTACTAAAACCTTTAGGGGCAACTTTTATTGAACCAGTAAATGTTTCATTTGAAGCAGTAACTTGAGCTGGTCTTTGTCTATTTCTTTCTAGTATATGTTGTTTTACTACTACCCCAGATGATAAGCTTGTTCTAGCTGGTACAAAATCCTTAATCATTTTAAATAATGAATTATCAAAGAATTTTATTAATCGTATAAAATCAGTTACATTGTACCCACTAATATATTTTTTAAAGTAGTTATCCCTTAAAGTATCTAAATTAGGATAATTTACACCTGACTCTGATATTTGTCTAGGGTCACCTATATAATCACCTAAATTAAAATGACCCATTTGAGCTGATATATCATCATTTATTTGGTCTTGAGGTGAAAATGCAACTTCTAGATAATTAACTACAGGAGTATAACTACTACTTTCTGGTGGATCTTGTTGTAAAGATCTAATAGCGGATAATGTACTACCAGTAGTATTATTTAAGCTAGTGTTTAATGAAACAGGCATTAAAGCATTTTGTATCTGTATCCTATCCGATACTCTATTTTTTATTCCTCCAGGTGATTGATCTATATAAACATTTTCAACATTAGTAACAAAACTACTAGTAGCTATAAAGAAATCACTAGTATTATCATTAAATGAACTTGTTCTAAAATCCGATGAGCCAGTAATTCTTGGATGTATAGATGTTCTACTCGCTGTGTCTAATTGGGTACCTAAATCTGCCCTAAATGCTAATTGGTTAGGTGCAAAATTAACATCTTGTCCTTCAAATGAATAGGGGCTCATAACGTAATCTTCAAATAAACTACCACTCATTACATTACCAAAATATCTTATTTCTTGATAAGAACCAGAAAATGGACTATAAAATACACCCCCAATGCTTACTGCTTGTGTATAGGGAAAATATGAGTCAGTTGCTCCTTGCCAATAGGCAGGATTAACCCCTGTTACACTACTAGATTCATGAAATCCAACGGAATCTGCTATTCTATTACCTGCATGTAAAGATGCTGTATTAGTAATTCCGTAGTCATTGGAAGCCATTACAGACCACCAACCACCATCAAAGAATGGTAAATATAAACTAGAGGTTTTAACTAAACTATTACCCCCTTCAGGATAAAAAGTTAAAGTACCATACTTGTTTTGAGGATCTACTGTTGAGCCACTATATGAACCTGAATTTAAAGCCGATCCAGTATAATTTAAGGTTACGTAAGCTGATGTTCCATCCGCTACCCATAATGTTTGTTTAGTTCTATCAAAACTAGAACCTGTAGGTATACCATTAGTTTTAAATCTAAATTGTATTGATCTTGGTGTAGATGAAGCAAAGTATCTATTAACTTCAAATGATGAAGATAAAAAGTTAGTACCATCAACATCAAAGGCATAATTAAAATATTTTTGTTTTAAATCCCAATTAGATACATCAGTTCTATCTTTACCTCCATACTCATTTATTCTTAATATTGTATCTGGGATACCGTAAGAAGTAATTAATGCTCTTAACCCAGGAATAGTACCTTTTGATTTAAGTAAATAAGGCATATTATGGTATATACGTTTATATAAACGTTTATTGGCATCATCTAATGGTATTACTTCATTTGAAGCTGATATTTTAGTATTTACGTATTCATACCCAGTAGGTGTAGGTAAACTGCTAGTTATATTATTAACTGGGAATGCGCTTCCTGATGCCGTTATACCTAAAAACGCTAAATATAAATCATCATTATTAAAATTATTAGAATATAGATTAACACCAAAATCTCTTATAGCATCAGCAACTAAATCCTTAGATATTCCAAAATCTAATCTATTATCTGCGTTGAATTTATTAGTTATATCTTGTATATAAATCCATACATTATCATAATGTTGAGCTACTAATTCAACAAATAATTCATATTGTTTATTTGAAGGATCATCCCTTAGATAATCTGGGATTGAATATAGTAAGTTATTATTATTGTTTTCATCAAAATTAGATGCTGATAATGCTTGTCCTCCATAAAATGCACTTCCTTCATCTGCACTTCCTATCCAATTTAATGCTTGAGCACTTCCAGTATTATATAATGTATATGGGGTAGTTGAGTTTGATTTAGGCCATGAATATTTTGATCCACTATTATAGTATAAAAAATACTCATAATTATCAAAATTATTTATTATTTTATTCTTTTTAGCATCTAATGTTGCTTTACTAGAACTAAAAGCAAATGTTGTTCTTGTATCTCCAGTTATAGTAGCAAGTGATTTAGATATTTGATTATCATAATCTTCAATTAATCCTACTTTATAATAAAAATTTTCTAATCTAGTTAAAGCGGAAGAAAAGTTTACAAAATTACTATAATTATCAAAATCAGTAGATATTTGAATTTGTTTTTCTTTTAGTAAACTATTTAATTGGTTAGTAGAACTAGTTACATTAGAATTTAATAAATTATCTAAGTTAAATAATTGACTAGCTTCAGATGTTAAATCTTTTACATTTAAATTAAAATTAGGACCTTTTATTTCATTAGAAGTATCTGCAGTTATAGAAGTATCTGCAAATTCAACTTGATATCCTTGGGGTGCTGATAATTTTTCTACTACATATAATTCCGTTTTTATTCCATAATTACTAGGTAGGGGATCATATAATTTTATTAATATAATTGTATTATCTTCTACTGATGTATCTAATTGTATATTATTGGCAATTACATTTTCATTAGGTCCAAATACTAAATTAAAATCAACAAAGTAACTAGCATTTTCTCTATATTGAATAAATTCATTAACCGAATCTACTATACTAACATTAGGGATTACATTACTAGCTAATTTAAGTTCTGTTCTATCCGAGGATATTTCTTTTATATAATATTCCTGATTAGAATCCGATGATAATCTTTTTCTATAAAAATTATAAATAGTATTAAATACTCCAGTATCAAATCCTAATGAATCTAAATCATCAATTGGGTTAAATAAAATATCTCCTTCTCTGATTGTGTAAGATATTTCACCATAATATGCATAATTATCTGTAGGGTATAATTTATTTCCATTAAGATCATAAATGCAAAAGTCAATAACATCAGTATTCCTATCAAATTCTGTATCTAAAGTTGTAGATTTAATTAATACATCATCAGTAACATTATACTGCTGTAGTGAAAAATTATTTGGGTCTATAGGTCTTATTGATGTTATCATATATTAGTAACTTGAACCTCCTCCCGGAGCGGTTTGTGCTGAACTGTCACTACCCAACCCTTGGGTAATATCAGCCACTGCTGCTTGGTTTGTTTCTGCTGTTTCAACTAATTGAGTAGTTGATGCTCTTAATTCTGTCTGTAGTGCTTCTAATTCAGCTATACTAGCTTGATCACCTGTTGCTTCTATTGCTTGTGTTACATTAGCAATTTGGGCTTCTAATAATTGTTCTCTTAAAGTAGTTATTTCTGCTCTTAATGCTTCTATTTCTTCATTTACTACGTCAAAATTTATATATTCAGAACTGGTTTTAACCAGGTATTCATGAGAATTAGTAGTACCTAATGGGTTTATTTCATAAAATAAATTATTATATAGATTAAAAAATTCTTGTACACTAGGTTGAGCTGTTAAATCTTCAGATATAGTTGTAGTTCCAAATTGTGAAAATTCTACATCTATTGTTTTCACATATTCAGCTTTATTATATACTCTTTTTTCTAAATCTAATCTTTTTTCCGAATCCGCCATTATCCATTAATTACTTTAAAATAATATTGATCATTTTTAACTATTGTATTAGCTCCAACTAATGTTTTAATTAGTATTTCATAATATCTTTCAGGTTGTAATCCATTCATATAGACATCAAAATAACTACTAGTATTATCACAGCTTATTTTAGTAAAATCACTAAAATCTATTACATATTCATTAGTATCTAAATCTTTTATAGCATATGAAGATGAAATATGTAATTTAAAATTATTAGTGTATCTAGAAGCTGTTTGAAAAACTCTAGCAGGAAAATCGGGTCTAACATTTAATCTAAACCTATTAATACTTTGACTATAAAATGTACCCGGATTATTATCTAGTGAAACGAATAAATCTGGGGTACCAATTAAAGGTAAAGTAGAATTATAAGAACTGTCATCCCAACCAAATTCTAAAGTAGGGGGATATATAGTATTAGTATCAACAGAATAAAAGCTCATTAATGGCTGAATAGATTCTGATGGGGTAAATTCAATAGAATCATCCCATTTTAGTAAGAACCCATTATTTTCTACTGTTATATAACCTGAATCTAAATTTGAGGATGCAGAATTCCATAATTTTACTGCTGTAGTTACATTAATATTTAAATCTTTATCACTTCTAGTACCAAAAGATTGAGTAAATTCTTGCAATTTATTCCCTAATGCTATTGGGTTATTTGAGGCAGTATACCAAGTACCTCCTCCTGGTTGTGAGGCAGGAAATGAACTAGTAACTCCAAAACTGTATCCTGCTGTAGGCCATTTTACTGAACCTGAAAAGTTAGAATAAGTCCAACCTACACCATTTACTACTTGAGGTTGATCTAAATATTGCCCAGTACCATTTTCCCATGATCCTGAAACAATATAAGCTTCAAGGTTTGATTTTAAGTTCATACCCTGTGCCTTAGCAATATAAGTTTTTAAACTACTAGAAAATATTCTTCCAGAAATATTATTATTTATTACAGAATCTATTTCAGATTGTTGAAATTTAATTATACTCCTAGCTACTCTTGGAGAAGGTGAAAGGTTACTAGGGTAAGTACTACTTACATCTAATATAGCATCTAATCCAGTATTCATTGCTGGGTAGCCAGAGTATATTGACGCATCTATTGTAGGGAATAATTTATATACTGCCATATTTTAAAATTTTACTATTTGTCCTTTAATATCTATATTAGGGTATCTTACTTCAAATATCATAGGATCAATTGATGGATATATTACTTGGTTTTGTGTTGCTCCATCAATATCATAAGAATAATTTGAATAACCACTATTCTCACCTGATATATTAGATATTACTAAGTTTTGTACTGTTTGTACACCTTCTATTGCATCTAATAATAATTGTATACTTTTAATTAATATAGGTTGGTTTATTTGCCATTTATCTACATCAAAAAAATCTTGTAAAGCTAAAATACATCTTTCCAATACCTCTGAGCCATTATAATTAGGTAGTGTTATAATTTCAAAATTAATTCCAATATTAATTATATAAGCATTTTTTATAGTAATTGAATCACCAATCATTCTATATTGGTTTAAATATGTTTTTAAGTTATTTTTTAATGTACTAGATGCTAACTTTAAAAGTTTTTGTCTATTAAAAGATAATACATATAAATCTAATGTAGCAGTAGAACCAGCTACTTCAGGTTTTGCAATGTATGCTTTTGAAATAACACCTAAATTAGAAGGCATACTTAATGCTCTTACTAAATAATCATCGGATGTTACACTTCTTAATTGAGAACCTACATTAGCAATTGTATTTTGTCTTAATTCTTCAATAGTGTCTCCATCCATCCCTCCATCCGCTGCATTAGGGTTATTAGTTGTAAATGTTTTAAATATATAATCCGCTTGCGTAGCATTTAAATTATTTTTAATAAAAGTAACTGCATTTGTAGTAGGTTTTACTAATGTATTAGCATCTACATTTGATGCTACCCCTCCTCCAGTTATATATCTTATAGTTAAGGTTGTATTACTTGGTGCAATTCCATAAGTATTAGTAAAAATAAAATTAGTAGGACTAAATGCTGTAGTTAATTTGGATTTTTCATAGGGTAATCCTAAACCAACATTTTGAGGATTAGGAATAACTACTTCATCTGTATCTGCAGGATTACCTGCCCCAAATTGGATTTCTAATGTAGTTTCATCTTTAAATCTAGTACTAAACCTATACTGTGTTGTTTCAGTTCTTAATACATAGGGTGCATCATTACTATTTGTATAATTATTTGGATCATTAACATTTGTATTTTTAACTGATTTATATATTAATTCTTGGGCTAGGTAATCAACTTCAAAATATTCATTACCATTACTATCTTTTATATCTAAAATATTAGCTATATTATTTCCATTTAATTCAATAGTTGGAAATTCCTGATAAGGACCCATCGCAACCTGTGTAGTAACAATAGTACCAGATGTTGCATTTCTTGATTTTTTTAATAAATAATAATTGGGGTTTCCATTAGTTGTTTGGGCAACTGAAATTAATGTAGGGTCTAAAGAATTAGATACACTAAAATCAATTGCATCTTCTATTGAAAATGTTTCAGCTTGCTCTGATGCTATCTGAGTCCCTGAAGGTACATATAAACTAAAATCAAAATCAGGTATATATGCACTAGCCGATACTTTTGACGGTACTAATTGGAAAAATTCTATATCAACGTTAGATAAATTAGTTACTTTTGGTTTATATCCAAACATGTAAGCTAATTCATACAAATTATTATTTTGTCTAGCAAATTGTAAGAAAGTTTCTTGTATTTGGTTATCTAAATAAAATGATAATACATCTCCTACATAAGCAGCTTGTTCTATAAACATCATCCCTGGGGATGTGTTTGAAAAATCCGTATAAGTATTAGGAAAATAAGTTTGAGAAAAATTAATTAATTGAGATCTATATGCTGAGAAATCTTTATTTAAATAATTTATATCCCTTCTTCTTGGGCCACCTGTTATATTTGAATATGCCATTAATTAAAATTTAGTATTAATTCATCATTTATACCTGTATTTGGTATGCTATAAGTTATGTTAACTACTATTTCGTTATTTGTATCTGTTCTAGAAACAGTAACTTCATTTAAATCAACATTACTAAAATTTGCTGACACTTTTTGTTGTATATCCTCTTTTAAAAATTTAAAATTATCACTATTAATAGCACTAAAAATAAAATTTCTTAAACCAGCCCCAAATTCAGGATTTAATGGTCTTTCACCAGGATTTGTTAATAAATAATTAACTAAATTATTTTTAATTGCATCTCTAGTTTGAAAATTAGAAATAAAAGCTGCAGGACCATCTATAGGTAAATCAAAACCAATAGCTCTTCTAGGCCTAAGATCATTAGGATATATTTGTCTTGCGCTAAATGCCATAATTATTTACTATTCATTAAACCCATTATCTGATCCATACTAACATTTCCCTCTGGTAATTTACCATTAGGTGACATTGTATCTACCGTTCCTGTTACCTGTAAACCTTGAGTAGGTTGAGGTGGTATATTATTAGTTGAAAAATTAGCTCCCATATCACCTAAAATATTTTGGTAAGATTCTCTTATTTGTTCCTTACTTCTTGTAGGTTGAACGGGTGCACTTGGTTGTGTTTGTGTAACTGGCTGTATTACTTGTTTAGGGGAACGTACTGCTTCTAAAAGTATGTCTTTTAGTTCCTCTTGTATAGCTTCTTTTACAGCTGTTTTTACTATTGATTTTAGTTCTTTCAATTTCATAGTAGTTGATTTATTATAAATATTATATTAAAATGCTTTTAAATCGTTTTGTTCAATATAGAAAATTAATTCGTCAATTAATACTTGATCACTTGCACTAAATGATGATTCTCCCCTTAATTGAATTACTCCTCTTGCGTTTTTTGCGACAGCAAATCTTCTTTTTAATGTTCCAACAGGATTTGAATTATCTGTTTTAACTTCAAATGTAAATCCATTTAAATTACTAACCACGGGAGTTTCTAAATTTTCTGTAGTACTGTTAGTTATTGCTAATAATTCACTATTAACTTCTTCTAAATCTAATACATCTTCAGAACATTCTTGTGTCATTTCATCTATGGCTTGTAATAATATTAATACTGTGGCTGTCCCTGCTATTAACATTATTAAAGAGATTAAAGTTTGTTTATTTAAATCCTTATTATCTTGTTCTAACTTTTCTAATAGATCATCAATCCTTTGTAATTTAGCTGTAGTAGAATAAGGTTGAGCGAATATAAGACCACCAAAATCTTTAGCGGGTGGTGTTCCTATAGCTTGGGGAAAAGGTAAAGCATCAATGCTTAATCTAATTCCTCTTAAACTAGAAGCTAAAATAGCAAAAGCAGCAGCTAATCCTGTATTTATAACAATAGTTTTAAATATTTGGTTTAATTGTTTTATAGTTCTATTTCTTTTTCTAATAATATCTTGCAATTGATCTTTAGATGGGCAAACTTTATTATTTTTTTCCGATAATTTAGATATACCAAAGGCAATTAATAATCCTACTGCTAATGGTATTAATTTAGATTTTATAGTATCTACTACCTTATCTACACTTTTACCCCTTAATATAATTAATTTTTCTACTCCAGTTAAAAATGCCATATTAACTAATTGTTGTGCTTGGTCAATTTTTTCTTCATATTCTTTAGATAAATCTTTAGCTGCTTCTTCTAAATTAGTTAAACCTTTAGTATTAACACTAGTTTTAATAGTATTATCTCCATTTAAAATAGATATTGTATTAGGGGCATATTCTGATTTTTTATAAATTAACCCAACAGGAAGTACTGATTTGTCTTCTTCCCCTAAAACTAAAGCCTTATATATTATTTTATATTTACCCTGTTTATCAGTTAAACAACCATCTTCAGTTGAACCCGTAAGGGCAGTTTTTAAAGGGAGATATGTAAATGCATTAGGGTCAAATATTTTATCTGAATCTAGATATTTATCTATTTCCTCATTTTGCACTCCCGTTTTACCTACCGCATCATTAGCTGTACCTAGAGCTTCAATAAGAGAAATACCAGGAATAACTTCAACACCTGACAATGGTTTGTTTGTTTGTTTATCAAATATTCTTCCAGTAGTTTCAAAAGTTGTAAATCTAGGTATATTTCTTTTTTTTAGTTTTTTAATTTTATCTAATGAACTAGAGATAAAACGCCCAACTCCTGTTTGAGCATCAGATGTTAAGTCTTGAGTTGATTGTAGTGATGCTGAAAATGTAGCCTTAGAAGATGATATTTCCTGATTAATAGATGTTATTTCTTGTAAAGCATCCCCTATATTTATTTCACCAAAGATTTTTTTACCTGCCTCTGAGGATATAAATTTATTTGCTATAGGTAATAAAGAATCTAAATCCATTATAATGTTTTTGAAATTTTAGATAAATAATCTCCTACACTTTTCATTCTATCCGCTGTTAATTTTAAACTATTTGCTGGGGCTTTAGATATTGATAATTTAGGTTCTGAAGATAGGGAGTTACATAAATTAGATATCTTATTCATTAAAACTTTAAAATCTTCAAAAAATGCATCTCCTAATACTAATGATTGTTTAGCAGATATATCACCTAATCTAATATTAGTACCTAATAAATTAACATTTCCATCTTTAGAATATATCCCAACATCATTAATAGAATTTATTGTTGTTTGTCCATTAGATTCAACTATTATGTCTTGTGTAGATATAAAACTTAATCTATTAGATTTTAATATAATTTGACTATTATTATAGCTTCCTAAAGTTGTTGGAGGTGTATTAAGTGATGGAAATGCTTGGAATGATGAACTAATTGGAATTAGTTGAGATGTTGTTAAATAAATAGATGATGGATCATTATTTATATTTTCAACATAAGGTTCAAACTCTTGAGTTTGATTTGGTGCCTGCCCATTTTTTATTATAGTTATAGGGCTTCCACCCTCACCAGAATTAGACCAATTATTTTTTAAACTACCACTAGTTCTAGCCGTATTTCCTAGTCTTATTGTATTTCCAAATCTACCTTGAATTATATGGTCCCCCGCATATGGTAAAATGGGTAAAATATTACCTTTTTCTATAAAAGTACCTCCAAATGAATTTAATGAAATTGAATTATCATTTGGCCTCGTTTTAATAGTAGAACCTTCTTCTATTTCTTCCGATGTTTTATTAGAAGAATTTTTATTTGTAGGTAAAGATAAATCAGGGTAAGCATTATGTTCTGCAGTATTCCATATATTAACTACAGATAAATAGTAATAATCTGGGGTTGACGACGCCTTAGACATATTTTGCCTAGTAGGTAATTGAAATAATATTACAATTTCATTTATTAGAGGATAATATGAAGATTGGGGATTTAAAGGTTTAGCAACATTTTGAAAACTATTAGCTTCATTAACTAATCCCGTTTTTGATATAGGGTCCCAGGCAATTGTACCTATAGAATTCCATTTACCTAAATTATTAAAATTAGGATGGTTTTCATCTAAAATTATATCTGTTACTCTTACAGCTATACCATTGCTGGCTAAGTTGTTGATTTGAGATTGTAAGATACCAAGTTTAGAATTAGGATTGTTATTATTTTGTAATGCTGCTACACCTAGTTCTAACGACATTTTATTTATTTTTTATTATCTGTAAAATTTTGGTTAAGTTTATCCAATTCTGCTAATAATTCTTCTTTTTCTGCTTCCGATATTCCTAGTGAATCTTCATTAGTACTATTATTAAGCGCACGCTGTACTATAGTTGCCATTTTAATTAATTGTTCATCGTTACGAACGCCAATTTCCATATATTCTTTAATAAGTGGAACAATTAAAGTAGCATCACCTATATCATTAATTAGGGGTTTTAACTCTGATATTAAACCCGTGATTTGGGCTTCTTTTTTCTTTTGATTATCATAAATTTCACTTAGTATGTCCGAGAATTTTTTCTTCTTAAATACAATGTTATCCAAGTTTGCCATAATTGTTTTGGTTATAAATATGAGTTAGAAAACTATTTAAAATTGGCGTAGCCATTTTCTAAATAAAAAATGTATTGACTTCTAAAGATAGTGTAAAGTTTATCAGCTATTTTAGTAATTTTTGGAGTTTTAACATCAACCATTTCTCTTATGTAAATATATAGTGCTTTTTTATTAAAAACCTCTATAGTTTCTCTTTTTCTAAATAGTTCTAAAATTGCATCGGCAATTTGAGCATCATTTTTTTTAGGAAACAATTCTAATATATTTTTAGTAGTATACTCAACAAATATATCAATGTATTTATCTAAATCACTTTTTACCTGTTCATCTCCCATACTATAAGTGTGAGTAGATTTTTCGTGAGTTAATACCTCAGTTCCTACTTTTTTAATTTTATTTTTATAATTTTTTGTATTGTATAAAATTAACCACCTTTTAACTATAGTACCAAAATATGAATAAGCTTTAGCTCCTCTAGTAGGGTCAAATAAATGAATTTTAGATAATAAAAATGTAATTATTTCGTGTTGTAAGTGTTCTAAATTTTCAACATCAGTATGATAAAACTTAAAAGTATGTATTATATTCTGAGTTAATTTAAAAAAGGCATAGTGGATTTTTTGCTCGTATATTTTAGAGCGTATATCAGAGTCTTTTGTATTATTATATAAAACAATAGCATCTTCAGTATCTTGAGTAAAATAATTTTTACTTTTTTTCCTTCTTTTCCTAACAGCCATATTAATTTTCGGAACTAAACTTATCTAATTCGTTTTGGATTTTTTTAATTTCATTGAAAAACCACCCTATTTCATCATCACCTTCAAATGTTCCTTTAACATCTATTTGTTTAAGTCTTTCTGTAGAGGCTATTATTTGGGATTTTAATTTAGATACAAATTCGTTATACTCAATAATATAATCTTCCGCTTTTTCAACTTTGCGTAAAAGATTAAAGGTTGTAAATCCAAGGACTACAACCAAAATTCCTAATATTATTGTTATAATTTCAAGCATTATAAACTATCTAACATATTTTTTAATCCTGGGCTCGATACATTTTTTAATGCTTTTGCCTTAGAGGACTTTATGTTATCCTGTAATGTAAATTGCTTTTTTGGCTTATCCACGCTATTTTGATTATTTAGTTTAGGTAACCATTCTTCTTCAAATTCAATACGTGCACACATTAAGTCTGCTTGATGTAAGATATAAGGTAAACTAGTACGTGGTTTTTGTTCTGGCATAAATGCCTTTAAGTATTTTTCATTAGCTGTATCATATAAACCGTCATGGGTTTGTATAGCAACCATTTCATTAAATGAATAAGAGATATCATGTTGTTGTAGTAAAAATAAACCTCTATCAGGTACTGAACAAAATGCTAATTTTTTATTAAACATATAATCTTCCCCTAATTTATCTTTTCTCCATTGATCAGTCTGGGGTATATAAGATTCATGTTCTTTATCTCCCATTTTACCTAAATCATGATTAATAGCAGAGAATATTAATTCTTCTCTAGTATACGTAGTCATATCTGCACCAAAAGTTGTCCATAACTCATGTAAAGCTATAGCTGCTTGAACTACTCTATTTACATGTGCAACATAACCTCCTGGAAATGCCCCATGATATTCTTTTTTATGAGCAGCGGGCATTAATATAATACGTTCTTCATAACGTTTATAGAAATTAAGTAATTTTTGTTTTCTATCTTTTTTATCTGATATATGTGTTTCTATATTATGTAAAAACACTTTCCAATTTGATTGGATTTGTTCTGCTGATAACTGCATATTATTGAATTGGTTCTTTTTCAACCATAGCTTTTACGTCTTCTATAGATGTAATTAAATTATCTATTTGGTTAACAAATTCCCTTACTGGTTCCTGAGTTTTAACTAAACGTTTAAGGTTAATTAAACCAAATTCTACTTTTTCTAATTTTCTGAATGCTAAATCTTTGTTTCTCATGTTATTTTTATTGATTAAACAGGATGTTCCTTAACCCCTGTGTGCCTTTATTCCCATCTCCTTCTTATTCCAAAAACCCTGTAATAATAAGGTACATGGAGTATTTTGCTTCTCCAAGCTGTTTTTTAAATTTCCTTTACTAATTTTTGTATTTTGAATAAGTGCGCACATTTTTCATATTCTTCTAATTCTTGAAAATATGCAATTGCACTTTGAAGTGAAGTATAAAAAACCTTTTTTTCCATGTTTATAATAGCTTGTATATGTTCATCTTTGTCTATATCAATACTTTTTATATAAGACCAAGCTCTATTAAAAACAGTAAATTCTGATGCCTCCTTAGTACCCTCAACATTATAATTAGGTTGTTCTTTTTTTAAAAATTTTTCTAATTTAAGATGAAATACTTTATGGTTTTGAATTAATTTAGTAAACATACCTATTTTAGCATAGGGGCCTGATAGTAAATCCTTTACTTCTTTAGAAGCAGCAATACGGATTTCATTTCCGTTATCATCAAATAATTGGAAAATTCTATTTTTATCTATCATCTTTTCCCACCATAATATTCTGTGGCATGACCCTCAGCTATTAATGTTTTATTTACATTTACTTCATTAACAAAAATTATCCCTAAACATCTACCATATTTCCCAACTCCCATTGATTGTAATACAAATCTTTCACTTTCTAAAAGTTCTTGCAATCTAATTTTAGCTGCTATTCCTTTTGCTTTTTCCTCTAAATCTCTAGTTCTGGATTCTGGGGCGTTCATACCTTGCATTCTAATTCTTACTTTTTTCCAAGTATCGAATCCTAAATCTACAAGAGCATCAACAGTATCTCCATCTACAACTCTATCAAGTTGGGCATTATATTTGTACATAATAACGTTTTGTTATAAATATGTACTACTTATCTAAGTCTGATAGTTCTTTTTCAATATCGGTACAAATTTGTACCAAAGTTTTATATTCTTCTACTATATCTTTCTTATTAGGATTTTCAGGATGGTACCTCCACATTTCTTCCATTACAGTTTGAGTGGCTAATAAATCAGATATTAATTCAGATTTTTGATTTTCTAATTCTTCTTTTTTTGTCATTTTATTCAAATATTATATTAAATTGCTTTTCTACTTCTACACTAGGACCAAAATCATTATTAAAAGTAGTTTTGATAAATACTGTAGCAGTATCACCAACCATTTCTCTTCCAAAATAAAATTGTTGCCTAGGATTATAATTATATTTACTGTATGTACCTAACATAGTTTCAGCAGCTGGGTGGTCAAAATTAAAATATTTACTTATAGTATACCCAGCAATGTTTAAAGGAGACATTAACTGAACAATATCAGTTAAAGTATATGTATAATTCCCTACAGGTAAGGGTGTATTAAATTCATTATCAGTAAACCAACTTAATACTGAGTAAGTAGGAACTGTAAATGTTAAAGAATCAAAAGCGATCCAATAATTTGAATCATAAGCTGTTTCAATTAAAGGAACACCATTAATAATATATTCATCATCTAATTCATCTAATTCACCTTTTATAGTAAAGTAATTAAACCCCGGATGTGTTATATGCCAGTAATTATTTTCATCTAAATATAACTCAGGGGTAACAAGATTGTCTATTTCAAACAGAGTATTACACTCACCATCAATACAAGGATAAGGAGGAGCAATTTCCTCTGGGCTACACGCCCAAAGGAAACTTACTAAACCTAATATTAATAAAAATCTATTCATTATGCATTAACGTATTCAAGTGCAATATCAAACATTTTACTATTCAAATCCATATCTTGTTTAAAGTTTTTAATTTGTCTA
>JAAHTG010000489.1_pt2 | contig 30676 bp, 35 predicted proteins | sample 6116081 | NCBI WGS metagenome assembly JAAHTG01 (sample SAMN13939989, study PRJNA603662) | sponge metagenome | isolation source: marine sponge | host: Mycale hentscheli | place: New Zealand | collected 2005 | reverse complement strand
ATGGGTGAAAACGCGGGCCGTTCATTGAACGCAATCGCAGCAACGGAGTTTCTTACTTCGACTAACACACGACAAGGTAATGGTGTTGCATCTGATGCACTAACTATTACTGCTATAAGTTTGAATGATATTCGTGAGGTTGTAGCTCAGCTCAATACTCAAGATGCGATGAAGTTCTTACCTATGGGAATGGGCGCGAACCGTGAAGGTACGAACCCAATTCGTGAGTCGTACATTGGTATTTGTCATACACACGTTGAACAAGATATTCGTGGGTTAACTGGTTTTGTTCCAGTTGAAGCCTACGGAGGTATTGCTCAAACGCTACCAGGTGAATTCGGCGCACTTGCCGGTGTTCGCTGGGTATCGACTTCATTAAGTACATTGATTACGGATGATGCGGGCACTACCAATGCCGCGAACTTCCGTGGTACGTCAGACGTACTTAACGATGTGTATGCTTCGTTTGTTGTAGGTCGTGAAGCGGTAGGTACAGTCGGTCTTGGCGAAAACCATACCGAAGAAATCTATAAAAGTGGCGACCGACTTCCAGCGGTTGAACTAATCATGAAAGAGAAAGGTAGCGCGGGCGCTGCCGATCCATTGAATGAAATCGGTTCAGTATCGTGGAAGGCATGGTTTGTTGCGCAAATTCTCAACAACAATTGGTTGTGGGAAATTCGCACATTAGCTGTAGAGTATTAAACTAGATAGCTAAACCAAAATGTGAAGGGGTGTTTTCACCCCTTCGCTTTAATTTTTAAGGAGCAATTTATGCCAGATGAAAACGATCCAAATTTACCTGATAACGCGGGCGATGCAGCCGATGCGATGGCGGGTTTACTAGGTGATCAAAACACACCTGCCGAAGGTGAAGCTACTTTAACGACTATGGCCGGCATGACCGGTGCTGAAGCATTAGCTGCTGAACAAGCAGAACATGCTAAAGAGAATGAAGCTAAAGTCGCCGCAACCAAAGAACGTCAGGTTGATGAGCGCGAAAAGCGTGTAAAAGAAAATCAGGACGCTGCACTTGAACGTGCTATTGCTAATAACATGGACGACGCTGGCCAAGCTGAAGATACGGGTGACTTGCAGAGAAAGTACACCATGCCTACACCGGTTGATAATAAACCACGTGAACGCGCGAAAAATTGGAGTCCGGATGTAAGTATTACTATTAGCTGTGAAGTAAACGGTGAAACTAAATCTTGTGATTTGCTAATGCGAAACGCAGCGGGGCAACTTAACCCATCGCAGTACAATGCTGTTTCAGTTGTAGGTTTAATGGCCGCAACGTTAAAGCAGTTTAGTACAAGCGTTGAAGTGGCGCCAATGAAACAGGAAGCTGACGCAGCGTAATGACTTACCTCGAAGCAATCAACAGATTGCTGCGAACGGTTTTAGTTTTAACAGGCGACGACGATAACTTAACGACCTTAACGTCAACGCAGCATCAGACAACTAGTAATCTCGCACAGATTGCTATACAAGATGAACTAACGTACAACGCTGCGTTATTTCAGCTAGACACGGAACGCGGCCGAGGCTCCATACTGTGCGTACAGGGTAATCGTTTTTACGATTTACCTGACGACTTCGCACGCATGTACGGCACCGATCCGTTCTTAACACCAAGTGATAACGTTCACGAATCAGTGTATGAATTTCCAGGCGGGTTTGACGACTTGCGTGACATTCATCGTGAGTGGGAAACTCAACAAGGTCGCCCACGTTTTTGGTACTTTGAAGAAAACGATTCACAGATTGCACAAATTGCAACGTTCCCGATACCTGACGCAGTTACCGCAGGAGTCACTTATACATTCGAATATGAAAAAACGCGACTGCTTTCATTAGCAGCCGACATACTCCCATTTCAAAATGACATGCAAAGCCAAGCGTTCGTTAGCATGGCGTCACGTCGTTGGAAATTATTAGCAGGCGAGCTACAAGGTGTGAGTTTAGATGACGATGCACAGTACAACACCGCACGCGCTGCGTTTATACAATTACAGCAACACCGTAAACCACCTGAGCGTTACGGTCGTCGGTATAACACCAATGCAATAAGATTTTTTAGAGGGTTGTAATGGCTGAACTTACTTTTGGCGGAGGCTTAAACGAACTAGCAGATCAAGATGCTAATTTCGCCGAGTGTATTATCGGCGAAAACTTTGAGCTACAAGTCGGCAACCAGCAGTACCGACCACGTAAGCCAAACGATTTAAAAGTTCGTGCAGGTGAAAATAGATTACTTGAAAGTGAAACATTTGAGAATGCTTCATGGACGCAAAACAACATAAGTGTTGTTACTAACCCGCCTGCAATTATAACACCACGTAACGACACAACATCTGAACAGATTTTAGAAACCGCAGTTAATGGCGCGCACAGTTTAGTGCAAGGCGCTATTAGCGTTATTGAGAATTTCGAGTACACACTTTCTATTTATGTACGACATAGTGGGCGTGATTTTTTACGGATATCAGTATCCGAAGGTGTGACCTCGCACGAAGCTTATTTTAATATTTTAACCGGTGTTACAGGCACGTCATCTAATATTACGTCGTCAAGCATTAGTTTAATCAGTAATAGTTTTTATCGTTGTAATATAACATTTACTTCTAACACCACCGATGCGGCTGCAAGTGTGAACTTAAACCTTGCAAGCGCCGATGGCGTTATTTCATATTTAGGTGTCATCACTAACGGGCTTTATTTATGGGGCGCGCAGTTAGAACAAAGCGCGTTGTTGAGTAGCTACGTACCAACTACTTCAGCCATTGTTACCGGTAAAAATATCGCAGGTATTTTACAACTTGAAAAACGTGATAACACCAACACGACTATTATTATTGCGGGCACAAATGTTTATTTATGGGACGGCACAAATTCTTTAGGCAACCCAATTGCTACAGTTACAACGGGCGGGCGTTTTCGTGATGCGTACTGGTCGTTAGATGATATAGCTATCATTACCGATGTGTTGTTGCAAAACCAAATTAAGCAATGGAACGGCACAGCATTTAGTAATTTAACCACCGGTACGGGAAACGCTATTCGCGCGAAGTACGCAATAATTCATAACGGTCGTGTGTGGCTTGCCAATATTATAGATGGCACCACAGCGTTACCGCATGTTATTTTAGTGTCCGCGTTTGAGAATCATGAGTTATACGATCCCGGTATGCGTGCCGGTAGTGGCGGGTTTACAGGTGATGAAGCATTTTTCTTAACTACACCTGATTTGCGCCCTGTTAATGGTTTAGATATTTTTCAACAGGAAGTTATTATTTCAACCGAGCAAGGTCGGATATTTAAAGTCACTGGTAACGATTCCACTAATTATGCGTTCCTCACTTTTTACGCAGGAAGTGCGGCGATAGGCACTCAAAGTTTACGCAACATTGGTAACGACACGGTGTACTTGCGTACAGGTGGTGTGGTCGAATCGCTAGTTGCGACTGAAACAAGTGGTGACGTGACGGCTAACGATATATCGATAAAAGTGCCTGTGAGCTTTAACAACCAAGATGATGCTATTGTCATCTACGACCAAACACTACAAAAAGTTTATTTCTTTGTCACTGGTAAAGTGATGGTGTTGTTTAAAGATATGCTTGGTACCGAGCTATCGCCCTGGTCAGTGTATAAAACACAGCACAGTTCACAGTTTAACGCGACCGCCGCTAAATATATGCGCATACCGGGGCAGTCCGATTTCACCTCGTACTGGGGCGATGTCGATGGCAACATTTTTGATATGAATGGTGAAGGTGCAGGTGATGCGGGTGTTAATACTATCTTAACCCGTAGAGTATTCCAGCTCGTTAATATGAACTGGGGGCCGCCGTTCCAATTCAGATTACAGTATCGACAAAAATCAGCTACACCGGTCATGGCACGTTTTTCGTTTGGTGATGAGATTGCCACGCGCGATGTGCCGATTACGTTAAAAGCGGCAACTACTTCTACACTGACTCGAAATTTTTATAATGCTGATAGTCATTACAATAATGAGGCATACTATTCAGAGGGGCAGGAACTTGGCGCCTTACCGGTTACACAAGGTGGCTCACCGGCGGGACGTGGCATTGCTGCGTTTTTAGAATTGAGGGCCGACACCAGAGATGATTTTTTAATAGACAAAATAATTTTAGGAGACGATGCCATTGCAAACCAACGCGCAGCCTAAATTTAAAGGCACCTTAACGTTACCTAAACGTAAACGTGCTGAAAAAATAGATCGACGTAAAGCGAAAGCTAAGTTGCGCCGATTGAATCGTATTGGTACGCCCGTATTTCGTGAGTTCGATCCACTGGATAAAGAACAGCGGGATATAAAATTATTGTGGGCGGCGTATTTACGTGATTCGTTCCCCGAATTGCCTAAAGGTTTAGAGCAATGGGAGTTCATACAAGAACTAGAACGTATATATTTCAGTAGCAGCAACGTGCTGATACTAGAAGATTTCAATGATATACAACCCGGTAAACGCGCACCGGTTGCGGTATTAACTGAACACGTTAGTGAAGGCTGGCAGTTGGAGCCGCATATTGATTATTTTGCGTGGGCGACACCTCGTAACAAACTCCGATGTGTTGTGAATTACTTGAGACATGCGCGGCAAATGGAAGGCATAGGCGTTTGCCTGGTTAAATGCCTAAAAAAAGATGTGCCGTTTTTTGAACGAGTGCGCGAATACAACGTCTTATTCCCATTGAGTCGATTTGATAAAGAGTTTTATAAAAGCGATGACGATGTAATGCACCGTGTAGGCGTCCTAAAAAATGGCGACCCACGCGGTGATTTGTACATGTATAGCTTAATGTGTAGCGAGAAATCTAAATGAGTGGAGCATTACGAAAACTAGGCGGCGGCGGAGGCGGACGGGTTGATATAAATCCCATACGTAATGTTGATACAGGGTTCAGCAGAACGTTTGCTCGTGGTGAGACATCTCAAGGCGTTCGCCTGGATTCTAGTATTCGCGATCTTGAAAATGATAATATTGGTGCGTTGCGCGGCATATTCCAACGATTCCAACAACTGCCCGAAGCAGTAGTTAGCCCGTTCAGACGTAACCTTGACAGACGGCGCGCAGAGTTACGGCGTGGGTTCGCTCGACGCGGCCTCGGAGGATCATCAATTGCCGACAGCTTCCTACAAGGACAAGCACGTCAAGACGAACAAGAGGCTAGTGAATTATTAGGCCGCACATTATTTGGTGTAGGTAACGCTGAACGTGGAGTAGTAAATGATTTACGCGGTATCAGTTCAGAACGTACTGCACGCGAACTTAGTTCGTTAGGTGTGGGGCAAGATATTGCACGATTAGTAATACAAGGAAATATTGCGCAGGAGCAAATTAATAGCCAAAACCGTAGAAATGCGTTTAACACTGGCGCAGGAATATTAGGGCGCGGGTTTTCTGCGTTTGGCGGAGGATTTTAATGTCATCATCACCAGGTAGATTAGGTAACTTTTTTCAAAACTTAGGCGCTGCGGTTGATACCAGTGGCCAGACGTTTAACGCGTTACAACAAAATCGTGCGGATGCACGACGCGCTGAAATACGTGCCGCTGAACGTGCAGAAGCTAATGCAAATATTGATCGACGCCGTGGCGAAGATAGCGCCGAAGCGGATGCACGCGAGAAACGTGAGACTCAACGCGTCATACGAGACCGTTTAATTGAACTTTGCCAAGACGGTTCTATAACACCTGAACAGTGTGAAGCTGAACGTGCGAAGTTAGACCCTGATGTTAACGCTGAAGTGCCGAGCGTACTTTCACAACCTAATGAAAACTTAATTGCTGAACGTGATCTTGAGTTAGCAGATACCCAATCACAAATAGATAACCGTGTTGCGGATAACGCAAGCCAAGCTGAACGTAACCGAATTGCAAACGAACGTTTAGAGTTGGACAGACAACGTGAGGGTAGGATAGCTAGTGATCCTAATGCAGGTCGCGGCCCTCGTGCAGTAGGCCGGCCTAACCAAAGTGAAATAAAACTAACGGATGGTGTGCTAAAGAATAGAAACTTTTCTGTTAGTGATCGTAGCGACCCTGAGCTTGCAGTTGAGCGCAACTTCGATGATCTATCTAAAGAGGATAAACGTAACTTTAGTTTTCATGTTACCTCACGTGCACGTAAATTAATGGCGCAAGATTTAACGTTAGCTTTTGATGAAGCTATAGAACTCGCCACACAAGACGCAGAACGTTTTTTAATTGATAATGGCGGAACGCTATTTGAAACAGATGATTTACGTTTCGATGCACAAGGTGCTGCACAATCTGTTACACCTACTACTGAAGGCGGCGAAGCTGGCGAAGGTACGGTAACTCGTGATCCAGTTGACGGTAAAGAGTACATAAAAGTAAACGGTCAGTGGGTGCCTACAGGTAGATGAGTAGCCAATTATCACAACGTTTAGAAAAAGCTGCTAGGTTCGATCGTGAACAAACGGCACGAGCTGATGTTAACGCTGTAGATCAAAACACTGCTAATCGTTTAGAGAATTCAGCTAGCGGTAGCAATACATTAACTAAGTCACTTAATATGCGACTTGAACAAGCCGCTATAGAAGGTACGCCTGGCGAACAACGAAAACAAATAATTACAAATTATGTAGAAAACCCAACTCCTGAAAATATAGATGAGGTAAGCGTATTAGAGCCTATCGATCAGTTTTCAGATGTGCCTGAAGCAGAAGAAAAACAAATAGCAGAAGTTAAACGTGTACGAGGTTTTCGTGCGAACTTACCTCAAACTATAGGTGATTTACAAGATGTAGCCGCTAGTGGCGGGTTAGGTGCGTTTTCCAAAATACTCTCTAAAAAAATAACTAACGTATTTAGAGAAGAAGATGAAATTAAAAAAGGCGAACGTATAGAAGAAGTTGGCAGGTTGCAAAATATTCGCGCATCGTATGCAAATGTAAACACCCCTATTTTAGATGAGAGAGATTTGTTGGAAGCCAGCGGTGAAAACCCTGAACGGCTTGCTCAATTAGAAGCCCAGCTATCGTTTAATGCAGAACGTGAACGTAAAGAAATTGCAGGCGAACTTGACGAGGAAGCCGAGGTTGAATTTACAAGAGAAACGATCGGTTTAATTCTTGATGCAATTAAAGAAGACCCGGGCGCGGCCGGCGCTGAAGTTATAAACGCTTTAATTGCTGACCCGGAATTGTTATTAGTGCCCACTGGTTTTGTTGGCGCGTCAAGTGGTATAACCGCACGAACAGCTAACACTTTAGGCGCTGTCGGTTCACGTGTAGCGGGCGCTACTGGCGGTACGGCTACAGCTGCGGCTTTAGGCGGAACGCTAGAGGCCGGTATAGAACTAGCTAAACAAATAGAAGAAACCGGTCAAGTTAATACAGATCAAGTTATACAAGCCGGTAAAGTAGGTGCAGTAGTTAGCGCGGTACTCACACCTGCCGCTGTATATGGAATAGCAGCAGCACGTTCGACTACTAAAAAGATAAGAGAGCTAGGTCAGCAAAATGTAGACAAGCGTGTTCGAGAAGTCGCTACACCTGATAAAGATGTCTCCGATATTAATGATGAAGTGTTCGAAGGTAACGTGGCGGTGTTACGTACACGTGCTAAAAAACAACAAGGTGATTTCGGTAAAGTGTCTCAAGTAGGTGCGGCGTCTGCCGCGCAATCGAGACTGGGTTTAGTACTAGGTGGCGCAGTAGATGCATTTAACGATAGCGCCGCAAGTTTTGGTAAAAAATTAGATATTGTTTTAGGCCCGGTTAGTACACGATTGCAAAACATAAGCCCCAAGATAGCTACACGTTTTAATAAACTACACCAAAATACAAGTCTGCGTATAAACGAAGGCCGCGCGCAAGTAGGTGATTTTGCTACACGGTTTAGAAGTTTAGATGAGGGTGTACGACAGGGTATAGATATAGATTTAAAAAACGGGCGTATAGACGCGGCGGCTGCAAAAATGCGCGAAGTAGGGGGCGAAGATTTTGTTAAAGCGTTTAGAGATACACAAGCGTTAGTTAATAAGTTACGACAAGAACTGATTGACGCAGGGGGGGATGTAAAGTTAAGAGAAAACTTTTTCCCTCGCGCAGTACGCGATTTCCCGGGGCTGTTAGACAGTATGGGCGAGGTGCCGGCCAGTAACTACCAACGTTTAGTACGAAAGCGACAAGATGATTTAGGCAGAGAGCTTACCGATGATGAATTAAGTGAGTTATTAGTACGTTCGGTCAGTGATAAAAACAACCCGCTATCTATACCATCATCTGCAAGGGCGCGGACTATAGATGCGGTCACACCTGAAAATAATGTTTTTTACGACGACTCTGTAGGTGCGTTGTTACGTTATATTGATGAGTTTTCTGACAGTATCGAAACGCGAAGTTTCTTTAATGATTTAGGTGGCTCGGGGCGAACGCCGAACGAAAGTATAGACCGCCTACTTGATAGCAATACGCTAACACCGCGACAAAACATGGATTTAGAGAACGTACTAAAAGCCACGTTCGTTGACGCTAAAAAACCTATAAGTCCGTTTTTGCAAAAAACTAGAAGTTTCACCACACTCGCTACGTTAGGTAACTTCACTAATGCAATAACGCAATTTGGCGATTTATTTTTAGCAGGGTTCCGCAATGGCTTTATACGCACCGGTATAGATGCGTTTAGGCCAAAAAAGATTACGCCAGAAGATATCGGTGTGTTTCGTATTGAGCAGGAATTTATAGAAACAAATAAAATTAACGGCACTATAGATAGGATTTTTTCTTTAACAGGCTTTAGAGCAATTGATAGGGTAGGTAAAAGTACACTTATAAATTCTGCGTTTAATAAAGCAGTCAGTAGAGTTAAGAAACCTAAAAGTGAGACTGAGTTTAGAGCTGAACATGTTGAAACGTATGGCGATGAGTTAGATGATCTAGTCGATGCTTTCAAACGAGGTGACGCTACAGATGAAAATGTTAAATTATTTTTGTGGAATGAGCTATCTAAAAATCAACCTATATCGTTAGCGGAAATGCCAGAGTTTTACTTGCGTAACCCTAATGGTCGAATACTTTACGCGTTAAAAACATTCACCATAAAGTTATTGGATATGTCCAGGCGAGAAGTGTTCCGTGAAATAGCAAGAGGTAACGTTAGGACTGGTGTGCAAAACGGCGTGCGACTATCGACAGCTATGTGGTTAGGTGGCATGACCGCTGATTCGGCAAAAGATTTTATACTCGGTAGGGACACAGAGTTTGATGATAACGTTATTGACAGTTTATATGGAATCATAGGGTTAAATAATTACACTATGAATCAAGTAGCAAATGGTGATATAGATATGGCACTTATGTCACAAATGTTTGGGTCAGCGTTTGCTAGTGTAGCGGTAGGCCAAGACATATTTACTGATACAAGTAAGCTGCTAACCGACGAAGAATTTGAGTTATTAGAAGCGAACTCGTTTAGACGTTTACCAGTCATAGGTAATGTGTTTGAAGCAATACAACGTAGAAATGAGGAGGAATGATTATGGAACTTTTAAAATTTATATTTTTAATAGCAGTTAACTTTATATGGTTAGGTACTGCTATGCACGCTGGTAATTTAATGGCAGGGTTTGTTATTTATGTAGCGTGGGTGCCTATGAATATTTGGTTGTATAAACAACTTAACTTTAAAAAAGAAATTATAGTCTCTAATTGGGACGACAGTTTGAGGTAGAACATGGGTTTAAAATACGCAAGTGCGGCGGTAGCAGGATTTAACGCGAACCCGCCACCCGATGACGGATCGTTAATCGATGCGAACGAAATTACGTGGGCCAAACACTTAGATAAACTAGGTCAGCCGGTATTAACTTTAGCCGAAGCCATTAACTCTCGCCTGGTAACACATTTTAACGTTGGCCCCACAACAAAATCTGCCGCGTTCACTGTTAGTGTTAATGAACATAACCAATTAATAGAAGTAACCGGTACTACAACTATTTCGTTACCGGATGCAACTACACTAAGCGCAGGCTTCTTTACTTCTATTGCTAACGCAGGTGCGGCGACCGTAACTGTAGCTTTAGCGGAAGCGACCGACACCTTAGACACTGTAGTTAACGGCACAATATCTTTAGCAGTGGGGCACGCAATTATTGTGTACACCAATGCTGCTGCGTCTGGCTACATAACTACATCTCGTCAACTTTCATCTGTGATATCTGATAAAAGCCACTGGCCAACCGTTGCAAATAACGGCACAGACGCCGATCACGATATAGATTTTCTTGGCGGTACTATCGCTGACAGCACCGGTGCGCAAAATATAACTTTTTCTACAACGATTACAAAACAACTTGATGTTGACTGGGCCGAGGGTACAAATGATGGCGGCATACCTACGGACATTTCACCGGTGGTTGCAAGTACAACCTATCACTTATTTTTAATCGCAAAACCTGATGGCACAGTAGACGCCGGTTTCGATACGTCATTAACCGCTGCAAATTTACTGAATGGATCAAATGCGGGTGCGGCGGGCTACACGCTATACAGACGTATCGCATCCTTTATTACTGACGCCTCTAGTAATTGGCGGCCGGTTACCCAAATCGGTGACTGGTTCTTACACACCACATCGCTACTAGACGCTAACCATGTATTGTCAGGAAGTACCGCAGCTACTACCACGATATCCAATCCTACTGGACTGCGGTTAGGCCACTATCTTAACTGGACGGTGGGTGAAGACGGTACGGCGAGTGAACGAATTGTAGATTTTGGTTCGACTGAATTTGGTACGGTTACTTACGCGGCAAGTAGTACGGCTCTTTTTGATAGGGTATATCATGATGCTTCTGTAGGTACTAATACTGATGGTAACGCTAGGCTTAAGTTGTGGTGGTCTAATGTTAATGTGTTTGGCCGCGATGCTGACTCAAACTCCTACGACTTCACGCTTAGAAATCATGGCTGGCTTGACCCGAGGATTGAATAATGAAAAATTATGTGAGTTTTAATTCAGTAACCGGTGATATTTACACCATTACTAACACCTCTAACTTAGTTGACTTTAAGGATTTTGAAAATATAAAAGAAATTCTTATGGATGTAGATACTATTCCTGACCATCGCGATTTTATAATCGAGACAACAAGTGTTGACGGTGAAGCGGTTCACTCAATGATACCTAAACCTATGGAGCGCGTGAAAAAAGATCAAGATGCGCAGTTAAAAGAGCGCGCTAAAAATGTAACGGATTTCGAGTTATTGCCGCCGCGCGTTAAATATCACATTGAATATTTGTACGAGCAAATTAATGAATTGCGCAAAGCTACTAACTTACCTGCAATGTCAATGGATGAGCATAAAGAAGAAATTAAAAAAGTTGTGAGGACGGATCATGCCCGCGTATTCAAGAAAGAGTAAGGAGCGTTTAGAGACGTGCGAACAAGACATTCAGGACATTATGAATGAAGTCGTCAAAGAATATGATAACTCTATACTTGAAGGCCATCGCGGCGAAGTTAAACAGAATAAATATTTCGCTAACGGCACAAGCAGAGTTGAATGGCCGAACGGAAAACATAACAGTTATCCCAGTAAGGCAATTGACGCTGCTCCATACCCGATCGATTGGGGCGAGGACGGGGATCGTGCTACAAGAGAAAAGGCTATATGGCGATTCATTCACTTTGCTGGATACGTACAAGCCGTCGCCTTACACAAATTCGGAGTTAAGCTCAGATATGGAGGGGATTGGGACAGTGATAAATTATTCGACGACCAAAGTTTCTACGACCTAGTGCATTTTGAGATAGTGGATTGATGTTGTTATACGCACCACTTAGTTATTTAGATGCTTCGGACGAGGAGCGCGACGTTATATGTAACGGTTGCGGCGCGGCCGATGCCAAGTTCGATTTCGTACCCGATACCATTTGGGGCTTAAACATATCCGAGGCGTGCAACATACACGATTGGATGTACCACCACGCCACTGAAACCGATGAGGCCAAGCAAGAGTGTGATAGAGTTTTCCTTAATAACCTCATTAGGTTAATTGATGAGAGGGGCGGCTGGCTTAAAATTTTCCGTCGCAGAAGGGCACTAAAATACTATAAAGCAGTCAAATATTTCGGCGCATCTGCGTTCTGGAACGGTAAAAACTAGGAGAAAATTATGCAAGAAAAACTACGAGCTTTGTTAGTACGATTAGGTGCCGCAGGTGTTGCGGTGGTAACGGCTATACAAGGCGCTCTTGACGTGCACATACCGGCTGTCACAGCGGTTGTTGAAGCAAACCCTAACGGCGCTATCTTGGCTGTTGCGGGTTACTTCATTGCATTGCACCTAGCGAAACAGAATTCATGACACCTTGCGAGAAGGGCGTACGCGGGTACTGGCTGCTATTTTTAATGGCAGCCTTTATCCTCGCTGCGTGCGGTACCACCCCGCAAGAGCGTGTCGATCGTGAATTGTTATGGGGCCAAACCCTACGAATTTATATATCAGAAGCTAAAGCCGGCAACGTTGATGCAGATGATGCACGCGTGGCGATAGCTGCTATAAACTCGTTTAGGTTTGCCCGCGATAGTTTCGGCACTACACCTGAGTTATCAGCGTGTACGATGGCCAAGTCTATTAGCCAGATAGCTGAAATTATTGATAAACCGCTTGAGATTGACCTCGTAGCGTTTTGTTTAAATCCGTTGGATGATTTAGACTTAGATGCAATATCGAGAGAGATTGAAGCTATGGAGGTGCCCACGTGAGTACATCAGCATTATTAGCCAAAACGGCGCTGTCACTTGTGCAAATTTATAACGCACGACAAGCCACTAAAGGTAAGTCTGACGCTGAAATGGAACAAATCCAGGCGATGCTTGAAACTAGAAACCATGCGCTTGAAGATGAAGCGTTGGCGATCTCTCAGGACATCATCGATAACGAGGAGTCCAGTAGCGGATGAGGCACTTTAGTGAACTTAATAAAACTATGCAGTCAATCGTAGGGTTGGCTGCAATAGTGACTGCTACAGGTGTTATTGGTACGCCAATTATTGGTGTCAGCAAAGTGTATGCAGACAACCGTTATCATTTAAAAACAGAAGCGAAAGTATTACACGAGACCGCTCAGCTAGAACGATGGCAGGAACAAGTTGAGTTAGTTGAATTGAAAGAAGCGTCCGAGGTGCGGTTAAGTTCCGACGACAAAGTAAAACGATCGTACTATCAAAATAAAATTGATAAATATAATCAACAGATGACGATTAGAGCACGTAACGTAGAACGTTAAATAATTTAAGGTATAACCAGGGGTGGTTAAATGGCGCAAGACGTAGCGTTTCAAGTTACGAATAATGAACAACTAGATACTGCACAAGTCGCGGACGTGCAGCCTAATTTCAATGCTATTCAAGCCAACTTTGAAGCCATCATGGCTGCATTCAATGCGCTCAATGCTGAGGTCGGCGCTGGTAATACACCAGATTTAAACCTCGTCACGGTCAATACAGCCAACTTCGATGGCTTTATGTCGGGGTTGTCAGGCAATCAAACACTCCAACAATTCGCAGATGCCGTGGACAATCGCGTCGGCTCGAATCTATCGCTTGATGCCTCAGGCTTAAACAACTCGCTTGATGGGTTCCGCACGGCTACTGGCTTAAAGAACGTGCAAACATTCATGGAATTCTGCGACAACTCACTGCAGCCATTGATTCAAGTCACACCAGGCATCACAAACTTTAGACTTAACTTTCCATTAGTGCAGGCGAATGGCTTTAGCATCTTTGACGACCTGACGAATGCCACACGTACATTCAATGCTGATCTTACGGGTGCCGGTATGTTCACACGTGTGGAAATAAAGGCCAACGGCACTGAGATCGCCACCTACACGACTTTGGCCAACAGTGTACGCAATCAATTGATCCCTGATATTGTGCAGCAAGAGGCTGACTGGGACACCGCTGTTGCTGCCGGCGGTACGGATGCAGCGGGGCGCACCATTGTGAATATCGTGCTTGAGGGGTTCTTGCCATCACCAGCGGCAAACATCGTGTCGAACACCGTCCAGGTATTAATTGGCGCAGCAGCCCAAACTGAAACGATTTACCATGATTTATCGATTGAAGCTAACGGTGTGACGATAGGTGAGTTTTTATTATCGGAGTCTATGGCAGTTGGCAATCCGTCAACGATCAGCTTGAATGAAACGCCGATCACGTTGAACACTATGCCGGTGTACTGGCACGTATTGATTCCATCTAAGTTTGATTCAGTGACGTTTACACAAGTAACACCGCTTGGCAACATCCCAGCCAATAACTATTTTCCAAACTTCTCATCACCGCCCACACGCACGATTGGTGGCGAGACGTACAACGTTTACACAAGCAGCGCATTAGTGCCTGGATTTAACGCCAACTTTACCCTGCGAGTGGAGGACACTTCGTGAGTATATTTCTAAATCAAAATCTGCGACCCGCCACAGTTGGCTTCAAACTAGTTGAAGCGGTGTCGGTTGAGATATCCGCTATTACAGGAATAAGCGCCGACAACGTGCAAGCAGCACTTGCAGCCATATATTCGGACATTCCACAGAATGCAGCCAGTCTTAGTTTTGCACCGACAACTGATACAACATCGAATACGGTGCAACTTGCAATACAAGAGTTGCAGACTGATATCAATAGTATGGATACGCAAGGCACGTTAACTGCCTCAGAGCGTCGCGGACTGCAAGAGATCACCGAGGGGACGTCGTTCAATTACACCGACATTCCCGGCGCAATGATGGCTGTCTCGGACGGCCTGACAAATCCGTCACCGTTCGGCGCTTTTATTTATCCCTATACCGGCGTCACCAACAATCAGCGAATCTTTTTCGAGGTTCCGATTGGCACGTCGATCGCCAATGCGGTCATTCGGCGCTTTAATGCCGCCGGCGATGTCACAGCAGAGATTGACGTATCTGGGGAAACTCAACAGTCAGGCGCAAACACTGGAATGCTGCGCTACTTGACGTTCGAGAACATTCCGATCCTGTCGACCGAAACGCTGCGACTGCAAAACAAGCTGATTCAATACGACACCTATACGCTGTCGACCAAATATCGCTTACCGGTTGCCGGTCTTATTGGCGCAATATCAGAAACACAACTTGATCCATCACTTCGTGCAATCCTTGCTGATTTAGAGGATACAACATTTTCACTGAATGATGAGGTCTACCAAGATCAAATCACTGTAACACGTACTGTACCTGACAATATATTTGGTGAAATACGACACGCTAACAATCATACGTTGTCGAATAACGCCAGCGATTACACGATAGCAGTAGGTGCAAATGTGCCAGTTAATGCAGGGGGGTTTACTTACTTTTTAATCCCTGAGAACACAGAAGTTTTAAGTGTGATAGGTAATTCACCTGTTGAAGTTTACACGTTCCAATACTTAGGTCACGCAGTAACAGGTTTCCGCGCTTATCGTGCAGCTACACAAAATGCAACATCAAGTGTGTTAACTGTGAAAGGTGGTGCGCCTACAAATATTAAAGCAGTATTCAGCGACAAGGTTGAGATTCAATTACAGAATCTATCGGCGTCACTGAAAAAGCAGCTAATCAAGAATGGTCACTCATCATTCTTCGATCATGTACAAGTTAGTGGGCAATTAACTAATTTGGCTAATGCATCTGATTTTTATGTATTACCATTTTCATCATTACCACAACGAACGTTGTCAAGTTGGACACATATTACAAACAGTGTATTCCCTCAACCTACACTGACTACACCAACACGCTATGTTGTGTTGCTAAATGATAAATATCCAAACCGTATTTTATGGGATTCGGATAACTCACAGCCAACACCTAGTGGAGCACAGCCCAGCATATCAACATTAACACGCGGGCAGTTCGAGGAAGTCGACGGCGGTCGAGTGCCGGACGGTTTCGCGGCTTTCAGTTTTACGATGCCGCCGTGGAATGCTGCAAGTACAGCCCGTACTGGTCAGCGCATAGAAGTCGGTGACATCACAGACGGAAATGTCGATCGAATCGATATGAGTTCGGTTTTCAAAGTCACCGACAACAATATCGAAGTCCATTTGCCGACAACGGTTATTTCGCAACTACAGCAGGACAAATTAAAAAACCTGCAAGTGAAAACCTATATTCAGCGAGCGGCGACGATCGGAGTGCCAAACGCAGATTACGACACGCTACTAGCGAGCGCATGGCCGGATCCAGACATCGATTACAACACCGAGGGACAAGGCGCGGTTTTGGGGCAGCGACCAGCCTATACGGGAATTCGTGAAAACGGACTAGGCGAAGGTCGCGCGGACTTTTTCAATCTAGTTACCAACGCGAATATATCTTTGACCGATCCGTCGCCCTCAATGTCTAGCCATAACTGGCTCGGACACCTGGTCGTTGCGAGTGATACCGCCGGCTGTGCTGGCATTATCGGCGGCACGATTATGGCGGAGGACAATAACACTACGCCGCGACTGCGCATTGACGACGACGAAGGCGTCATGGCAGTGATGACGCTGCACGTCAATCATGGAGTGCTTGACGGCAGTTACGAGATTATGAATATCGGCAACCCCGGGGCCAACGCTGCGAACGGTTTGATACTCCGCAAGTTGACCGGCAACCTATCGTTGTTGGTTCGCGAGTACACCGGCAATCCAACGAACACCAGTCGCCAGGTCGAAGTCCGCGATCCGCTAGAGGCACCGAACGGCGCGGTCTCGCAGATATACCGACGCCTATCGACTGACCCGTCGCCGCTTAACGTGCCGCACGATTGGGAGGTTGCTAACAATCTGCAAACAGGTGTCGGAAACGAAGTTCAATATCAAATGTTTTTGCGTTTGTGGGACAACGACAACGATCTCGGCGAGGTCGACGTATCCGGGTCGATCCCGTCCGCCTTTCAGTCAATGGCAACGTTTATATCGTCGATCGCTGCGACGAACTTTACTATTGATCTGACTCCGTTCACGTTCGATATTGTCAATCCTCCTACAGGCTTTTCTGCAACGATGCAGTATTGGGGGCCGTCTGATGGAGCCAACCCCTCGCCGGGCGAGAGAACGCTACGTCTCACGTTTAACGGGCTGACTAATCCGGCGGTCTATGCAGAAATACACATGTTCGCAGTGACGACGCAAGTGATCACCGTCCCGGCAGGAACGACGCGCGACGTTGAAATCGTCAGTACCCTTAACGGCCATTTCGATTCGAACGGGGTTTGGGGATACGACACAAATGATCGCACTTACGAGCTTGGCTTTTATGTGCGCTCACAGGATCAGCCAGGCGCGGCGGTCGGGCGAACGCTTCGCTACCAGGTCGCGATTGATGGATCAACGTCGGATGAAGTAGACAGCGCCGAGGTTGCGCCGACCGGGAAAATACCCGTAACGTTCGGCAACATCGCCGGCGATTTGGCGTTCAACCGCTTTGCCATTTTCAAGCCGAACGCTCCGCTTCGTGCTGCAGTGATGAATGACCTAACAAGCCGGACGTTACGCAATCGCGAGGAAGCCGGCGGCTTGCTGCGTCATGTCGGCGGCACCTATCACGAAACATTTTCGACGGCGTATCGAGCCGTCAAGTTCGTTAATATTTCGCCGGAGAATTTGAAAAACGCGACCGCGGCGCATGTCAATTGGCGGATCGATGACACTGTCCCGGAACTGTCGGTCACTAGCTCGACTGAGGAATTGCTTGCGGAGACTAATTTCAGCGGCTATTGCACCGTGTCGATCGGGCTGCAGTTTGACCAGGCGGCGATCAACACGGCCAACCTTGCGCAACGCGCCTACCTGTTACTAGAGGCGGTCTTTCAGGAAAAATTGCCGGGCGACGTTTTCAAAAGCGTCGACGGGCCGAAACTCTATGACGAAATTCCGCGATCGTTTTTTGTCGGCACCGAGCGGCCAGAGGCAACCAACACCGCCGACCCGTTGGTTCGCCGGGAGTTCACGACGGCAGTGCAATTCAAAGCGGGAGCGATCTATCGCGTCCAGGTAACAGGACACCGATTGCTCGCCGGCACGACAAACCCATGGCCGACAGCAGACAGCGTGGTTATCCTCGCGACAGGCGAGAGTTACTTACAGATTCAAATCACCCCGAAAGTGTAGGAGATATTATGAGTTCAGCAACATTACAAGAAGTTATCCCCAGTGCGGGGCAATCACAAGAAATACACGTCGGGCCAAATTCAAAATTGGTCGGCGCTTTAGTAAATGACGGAGGCGGTGCAACAGCTACTGTGCAGATGTTTTTTCTAGGCACGTGGGTGGCTATCAGTGCCGGGGCCACCGGTAACGGTTCATTGTTTGATTTTACGATCAGCGGCACGAATTACTTGGGTTTACTGCCTGCAGGCTCACGCCTTCGTATTGATCTAACTGGCACGTTTACCGATGCCACTGTGATGCTAATGACGTCATGAATGATTTTATTGTTCATCGTGTCGGAGTCGCAGCTGACAGCAACGGCATAAGCGGATCACATCAGCTTGTCACCCGTAACGGTGGCGGCTTTGATCAAGGTGTGGCGCGTGCTAGCGGGCGAATAGGCGGGTTTCCTGTCGGTTACAACTCGATTATTTATGCAGGGGTGCTAGGTGTTGGTGTCGGGTTTGTAGCACAACTTGAGCTTGAACTGCCTGACAGTACGTTCGTGGTTATCTCGCCGACCATTAGTGCAGCGAACACGCTTTTTGCGCTTCACCCTGGTGTTATGCACAACGTTCCTGTCGATGCGATGGTGCACATAAACATCACCACACAAACGTCTGGCGATACGTTTTACTATTTGGAGACGGCATGAGAATTATTGAAGAAACCATCACCGGTGCTGGCTTTGGTCAAGATATCCATATAGGCAAAGAAAATAAATGCCTAGTCATTATGACCGCGTTGAGCGGCGGTACGTGTGATCTATCTGTGCAGCTGCATGTGGATGTAGATACGTATATTCAGGTCAATAATGCAGCCGCTAAAGATGTGGATGAGATCGTTGATCTTGAAGATTATGCGGGCAATTTGCCTGAGCAAAGCGTGGTTCGTGTTGAAGCCGCTGGCAGTTTCACGTCAATGACTTACAAAATGTTAGTAGGTGATTTACTTAATCATGGTGTGTCTGACTAATGGCCTCGCGAGTATCTAGGCGTGCTGGATTTGGCCCCCGCACCATATCATTTGGAGATAGAGGTGTGGGTTTCGGATTCCAAGAGCCGCAAATAATAGTGAACGAAGGGGCCGCAGCGGGCATCAAAGCTATAGTTGAAGGCGACATCGACGCTACTGTAGAAGGTGACGAACGTGTAACATTAGGCCCAGGTGTTAAGGCATCGGTCGGTGGTACCGGTTTACGTGCATCGGTAGCACGGGGCGTTAAAGCCACTGTAGATACATAGGAGAAGTAACTTGGGCATTAATACATTAGTAAAATTACCAGACATAAATATTTATTACGGCGACACCGCAGGTAAAAGTATTGACTTTACCGACGACGCAAACGTTGCAATTTCTTTTACCGGTATGGATGTAGAGATGGGTGTCAGTCGTGAACAAAACCCATTGATTGCAGCCGCACCGTTGTTTACCGTAACCGGTACTGTTAGTGGAAGTGTTGCAGGACGCGTGACGTTTGCAATTAGTGACGCAAGCTGGTCGTTAATTGTTGATGGAAACTTCGATGCAAACGGTCGTTACATTATTTTTTATGACGTACAGCAAAAAGATACAGGTGCATCGACAAATAAAGAAACGTTAGGTAAAGGTAGAATTATTATCGAGAGAGATATCGCTACTTAGATTGCGCCATTGCTTTTGCAATTGCATCCATAGCGATTAGTTTAGATTTTCTTTCCCTTATAACTTTTTCAATATCTTTGATATCAATCCCTTGACGTATTAATTTAATAACATGTTCAGCGCCTTCGCGGAAATGCCGGTTACACTCTCGCTGAATTTCAGCTTGTGTAGTGACAACCTTCTTTGAGTTCATGTTAATATCCTCATTAAAGGCAGAGGGCCAAGGCAGGAAAACTTACATTACTCCCTAAGTTAGTAAGCGGCTGGAGGTACAATAACGATAACCTCCCGCCTAACCCTGGCCGTGCCTGTTCCTTATCTAGCGTTAAACCCAGCGTAAGTCTGGTACTGTGGCGGAGCCGCAGAACGTTGTGCAGTAGTGTTAGCTTTCTCGCTATCAATACTTGCAACGGTTTCATCACTAGTTGTTACTGCTTGAACTTCACGCATGTTCATTAAAATATCGAACGCTGCGTTGCCAAGTGCGTTACTTTGCTCATCATTATAGACACCAGAAGCTACCGCACGTTCCAACGATTTAACCGTTTCACGCTTAGTACACTCTCTGTCTTCTTTAGAGCCACCGATACCAAATGCACCGCCAACCCATCCACCTGACACACCGCCAGCTGAACCGACACATGAAGTGCCTGGGATTGCAGTTACACCCGGAGCAAAGGCTGGTGCTTCATAGTCAATGTCGTCACCTTCAACGGTAACGTTAGTAGCTTGTTTGCTATTGTTAGCGTTTTTAGTTGACTGAGCTTGACCTTGAGCTTGACCTTGAGCTTGACCCTGGGCTTGGCCTTGTGCCTGACCCTGAGCTTGACCTTGCTTATTGGTGTTGCGATTTGTATTAGCATTTGAATTTGAATTTTTGTTCGCATTCAAGTTGCCGTTAATGTTTGCATTCTTGTTAAGATTGCCGTTCAAGTTTGTGTTCTTGTTGTGAGTTGAGTTGTCCTCATAATCACCGAACGCAAAACTTTGGCCGCAAAATAACAATAGTGCGATTAGGATTAAAATGTTTTTCATTTTAAGTTACCTCGTTTCTAAGTTAAAAAACGTCCCTGTTCCAGATAAGGGACTACCCACTCAAGTACCGCAAACTGCGCTGCCGCCAGCACAATGAACACCACTATGAGATACTCTATAAACCAGTTCATGGTAGCAACGTGCCTTCAAAAACTGATTTCTTAACCATTACACCGTACTTTGCTATTAGCAACGCAACGGCTTTACTATAATCTTTTCCTGTAAAGTCTGCTTCGGGGAACAAATCTTTTGCTAGTGTAAATAATTTGTTACGGTTATCTTTCACACTAAAGTAACGCTGCCAACTTTTACGTTTAACCACAATAACTTCCTGTTGTACACCTGATGTGATGCCTAATATTAATCCGTAGTTCATCATTTCAAATCCGTTGTTGGTTTTCCTTTCCTCTATTAAAATTAATTTTGGGTTGAGTTCAATAACCAATCCCAATAAACCCTGACAATCAATCTCAAACTTTTTACTTTGAACTGATGTTACACGTTTAGGCATATCATATACGGCATACGTTTTTAATTCCGTGTGGTACGTCGAAATTGCGCCATTAACTTCAGGGTTTATCGCTAGAAATAGCACCGCTACTTACCTCATTGTGTGGCGGTATGCTTTTACAAATAGCCGAGCTAAAGTAAACACTTACCACTCTGTTTTCTTCAACGGAAAAGTATTCTAGTCTCCCGTCACCGTGCAAATCGAAATCACTATCAGCCCAGTCGCGTAATGATATCACACCACCGTTATAACAAATGATTTCGAAGTACCTGTTACGATAATCAGCAATATGATTATTCAAATGATCTATTTTTAGTTCGGTGTTACGTCTATCGTTTTCCTTGATCGCTTCAGTAATAACGAACAGCGGTGTGATGGCTAGTGCGCCGATTACAATACCTTTTAACATGCCACGTAGAGCTGGGTTCATAATTCATCCATTTTTGCTTGGTATGTGTGTACTACCGATTCAACGGCCTTTAAAAAATCTCGGTTTATTTCACGTATACGTACACGGCGGTTATAAAATTTATCTTCCCCGGATAGCAATGTCTCGCCTGTATTATAGCGAGTGAAGCATTTAGTACACTGCCTGCGGCGGCGAACAAAACCTTTTTCAGTTTCGCGCGTATCCACTACAGCGGAAATAGTGCACTTACATTCAGGGCAAGCGATACCACTAGTAGCTGTTTTTTGCGCGCCCACTTACTTTAAACTCTCCATAACGGCTTCTTGTGTGTTTTTCTTTGAACTCAACGCTGCATAGATACTGCCGTCAATCGTACCGTCCGCAAGTATTGTGTGAATCCAAACTGTTTTCGGTTGCCCGCGTCGATAGATGCGCGCAATCGTTTGTTGCCATTCTTCCAGGCTCCACGGTAAGCCAAGCCATACCATGATGTTGCCACCTTTCTGTAGGTTTAAACCGTGCCCGCCTGATAACGGGTGTAGTGCGAGCAACGGTATCTCACCTCGATTCCATCGTTCAACGATGTCCTGTGCGCGATCCGATGACACACCGGTTAAACATTCCGCGCCCATTTCATTTTGTAAATAATTTAGTTCCTCTTTGAACTTGTACACTGCGATCACCGGTGCACCGTGTGCTTCATCGATGATGTCGTTTAATGCTTTACGTTTCTCTTTGTGTATCCACTCGGAACCTTCATCGGGTGTGTACACGAAACCCTGCACCACCTGTTGCAGCTTCATGGTTAACACCGCCATGCTGTCAGCTATAATGTGATCGTCGTTTTCTAATTCAAGTACCAATTCTTTTTTAAACTCTTTGTACTTCGACATCACCTTAACAGGTAGCTGCACGTTGATCGGGTTCACGCGTATCGCACCGAGCCGTGCCTTATAAGTTTCTTCATCAATCTGATGTGTGATCGGTTTGATCATCGCCATTAGTGTGTCGTGTGCACCCTCAACTGGCTTCCATTTGTAACGATTAAAGTCGATCGGTTTGAAATACTGTTCTTGCCATTTACCAAACGCCTTGCCGAAAATTTTTTGCGAAATCAAAAAAACTTGTGTGAACATGTCCTCAAGTCCGTTGCTCGTGAACGTACCGGTTAATTCTAAACTGCGAGCGAACGACCCTGCGTACTTGCGGATGCGTTTCCAACGTTCACCGCGTCCCTTCATCTTGGAACCTTCGTCGTACACCACCATGTCGAAGTCGTGGTCGGCACCGTACTTGTCAAAAAACCAGCTCATGTTCTCATAGTTGATTAGAACGATCTGCGCATCGCTTTCAATAACACGTGCGCGTTTGCTGGCGGAACCGAGGGCTGCTCGAATGACTAACTCTTTGGTGTGCGACCACTCCTCAGCTTGCTGGCGCCATACCGTTTGGCACACTCTAAGCGGTGCGAAAACTAGGACGCGATCTATAACGTACTGATCTAACAGGATTTTTAGGGCGGTGAGGGAAATGATGGTCTTGCCTGAACCCATGGGGCCAAGCAGGATAAGATGCTCACGCTGGGTGACTTGCTCGATCGCCTCAGCTTGATCCGCGTCTAGGTTCGCCAGGGTCAGCAAATTGTCGTGCGCAAATCCGTTTAAATTCTTCTTTACTGTCACAGACATATACTTCAAATCCCCTTGCAATCAGTTCGTTAATCTTAATCCACTGTGCTTTTGTTGGTTCAAGCCCAGGTCGTTTAAATTCAATCATACAGATATGTGCATTATTTGCAAGCATTATTCTATCTGGAACAGAGCGGTTGCTTTCTGATTTAAACTTTGGCATGATAGCGCCATGTGATTTGAAGTAATGCTCCCTTAGATACTTTACAGACCATTTTTCAATCGTTTTTTCAAGAGGTTTTTTAAGCATGAATCAATCCAAAAATAAATTAACTTTACCTGACAAGCCCAGGAAGGTGCAAATGCAAACGTACCTGGATGAGGATGTGTCGGAAGGTATCCGGGAACTAGCAGACGAGCTTGAGTGTTCGTTAGGCAGCGTCGTGGCTGCACTTTATAAATTTTACAAGGACAACAAATGATCATTCGATATAAATATTTTGGCCACGATGAAATCGTGGAAGTTGAGGAAGCGATTATCAGTTGGTCGTTCAGCAAGGACGAGAAAAATTTAATCTACACCAAAGCAGTCGGCACACAAGTGGACGCTATTGTTGGTGCAGATGGTGAGAAAATTTTCACCGACAAACGGATGCACTTAATCCCGTTGGCGCATCTTGAATGGTTAACGGTTGAGGACAACGAAACAGATAAACCAAAGGAAACATAATGGCCGAACATAGTACACGAATTGGCGGGTCATCCGCAGAACGAGCAATCCAGTGTCCTGCAAGTATTGTATTGGCAGAGGGTATTCCACGCACACCCCCGAGTTCATACGCTGAGATTGGCACGTTGTGTCACAAAGCAATGGAGATTATCGTCGCCGCTTACTTCAAGTCAGAAGCAGGCGAGGACGTATGCGAGCAAGTGATCGGTCTAGTTCACACCGGTGAGAACGGTGACGTTTACGAACTAGACCGTGAACTTTATGATACAAAAATTATACCCGCGTTTAATATTTTCCAAAGTTTAATTGACGATGGCACGTTAGGTGAGTCATTACGAATTGAACAACGACTAGATTTTGAGGACAAAGTATTAGACCAAGAATTCGGCACCGCAGATATTATTGACGGCGCGGCGTTCGATGACGGTGTAAAAGTTTGCACAATACTAGACTGGAAATTCGGTGATGGTGTAATCGTTGAAGTTAAGAACAACAGCCAGGCTTTATTTTATGCAGCCGGTGCAAGCGAGACCCACAAATTTGGTAAGGAAGCCGACGAGTTCGAATGTATTGTTGTACAACCTACCACGCGACAAGATAAAAGTATTAGTCGTTGGACTGCCACGCGTGCAGAGGTGGATAACTTCAAAGCGTTAATTAAAAGTAGCGTGCAAGCGGTTGAGAAAATTAGAGCAGGTAAAATTGAACCTAAATATCGTACCGGTAAACATTGCAAGTGGTGCCCTGCTAAACCTAAGTGCCCACAGATGCAAGTGTTAGCCACACAAGCCAGCAAACTAAATGTAACCGAGACCAGTGCCGAAACAATTGCGCAGTGGTTGGTGGTAGCTGAAACGTTGGAGGAGTGGATCAAAAGTTTGAACGCGTACGCATTCTCGTTACTTGAAAACGGTCAAGACATCCCAGGCTTTAAGCTTGTACAAAAAGAAGGGCGTTCTAAAATTAGTGACGCCGAGGGGTTGGAGATGTTGTTGCGTAAGAAGGGATGCAAAGTTGCGGAGATAAAAGAAACCAAACTGTTAGGCGTCACTGCACTGCGTAAACTATTAAAGAAAAAGAAAATCGATGATAAAATTATTAATGAATTCACCAGTAAGAATTCATCCGGTTTGACGATGGCCCCGGCCAGCGACAAAAGGCCCGCCGCAACCTCTAATGCAGCAATGAAACGTTTGAGTGAAAACTTAAACCTTCAATAAACTAAACGTAAACACGAAACAGGAGCTAGGAAAAATGAACGATATAGTATCATTTCAAAAAGCAGGACTACCTCAAGGTGCAGACCTTGCAGGTGCATTAACTAACTTTAGTAGCCAACAACCCGCCACTGCACCGACCGAAGATTTACTTCGATTGTCGCGTGAAGGTGTGTGGATGTACGGCCAGGAAAACATTGAAGTTGAGGAAGAATCACAGTGGGCGGTTAACCCCTACTCGATTCATCATGGCTTAGTGTGCTGGGGCGTCGGTGAAATTTTAGGTGAGGTGATGGTGCCCTTTACACAGGCCGCCCCCATGAAACAGGATATGCCCGAGCATACCTACACCGATCCTAAATCTAAAAAGACAGTTGATGCAGACTGGACTGTGCAACTCGCAGTACAAATGAAATGTATCAGTGGCGAAGACGCTGGCACACAAGTGTTGTACAAAGTGAACTCAGTAGGTGGACGTCGTGCACTTCAAGCATTGATTGATGAAATCTCTCAGAACCTTGCGGACGAACCCGAGAAGCCTATTGCTGTCATTACTTTCGGTGCAGATCACTACACTCACAAACAGTACGGCAAAATTTACACGCCGATACTTGAAGTGTTGGACATGATCGCAGTGTCAGAAGATATGCCAGAAGAAGTGGAGGAGGAGGGCGCACCACAAACGGAAACGGTTGTGGATGACAAGCCTGCCGAGTCCACTCAAAAGAGTAAGACTAAAACTCGGACTCGTTCCCGAGGGTAGTCTACGACTGACGTTAGGAGCGTCAGCTTAACGGGTGCGCGGAACCTCCACCCCGGAACCGCGCATCTTTTTAATAGCGGAAATTGTAACATGGATTTATTACACATAGATTTTGAAAGCAGGAGTAGGTGTAACCTGGTACTCCACGGTTCATACAACTACGCGCAGGACTTATCTACCGAAGCTGCCTGCATGGGCTATGCGTTGAACGATGAAGATGTAAACATGTGGTCGCGCTTACTCAAGCGTGAAAAATTTCCAAAGATGGTGCGTGAATACATTGGCGACGGTGGCATGATCGCCGCACACAATGCAACGTTCGAGCGATTACTTTTCTGGTACATCATCTGCCCTGAAAACAACGTACCTGAACCTAAAATAGAACAATTTTATTGCACCGCATCACAGTGTCGTGTGAATGCCTACCCAGGCAAGTTAGAAAACGCATGTCGTGCGTTAGCTACCGAGTTTAAAAAAGATATGCGAGGCCACGCACTGATGATGAAACTGTGCAAGCCTGCACGCAACGGTGAATGGTACGAAGACCCCGAGGAATTAGCACGCCAAGAAGAATATTGTTTGGATGATGTGCGCACTGAACGTGCCGTACACCATGCACTACGTGGTATGACGGACAAAGAACTTGAAGACTACTGGGTCAACGAACACTTAAACGATCGCGGCATATTGGTTGACATGGACTTCGCAATTGCTGCACAAGCGTACGCCACCGAGGAGTTGGACGAAATAAAAGATTTACTCATCGACATCACCGAAGGGTTTATCGAAACGCCACGACAGTTCGCAAAGATTAAAGAGTGGTTGCTGCCACGCATGAGTGAAGATGCACAACTTATCTGCCAATATTATGACGCAGGTGAGAAGAAACACACGCTCGATAAGAACGCACGCTACAACTTAATGATGGCGTACCAAGAAAACCCCGAGTTCCTAAGCGATGAAGTGATCGACGTCATTGAATTATTAGATGACGCTGGCAAGTCATCGGTTAGTAAGTTCAAAGCGATGCAATTGAAAGCAGATTTTAATGATCATCGTGTGCGTGGGTCGTACATGTTTAACGGTGCGCCTGGCACGGGTAGGTTTTCTGCGTTAGGTTTGCAGCCACATAACTTTAAGCGTGACTGTTACAAAGGCGATGAAGCCGACAAAATTTTTGCCGATTTGAAAAACCAGATACCTGCCGATGATGTCATAACGTGGGCCGGTACTAACATGATGGACGTACTCGCAAAGTGTTTGCGTCCGTGTTTAATTGCAGCGGACGGCTACACGTTTATATCGGGTGACTGGAAATCTATCGAGGCGCGGTTGCTTCCATGGTTGACCGGCGATCCGGATGCAGAAGTTAACTTAAATATTTTTAGAAAAGGAGGTGACGTATATGTCGCAGAAGCCAGCAACATCTATAACGAGCCGCAAGATACCATCACGTCGGAGCAGCGACAAATCGGTAAAGTCGCAATACTCTCACTTGGATATTACGGCGGTGTCGGAGCTTTTAAATCTATGGCCAAACAGTACCAGGTTGTCGTTGAGGATCACGAAGCAGATCGCATTAAAAACGCTTGGCGAGAAGCAAATCCGTGGGCGCCTCGATTCTGGAGAGCCTTACACGACGCAGCTTGTGACTCGATACGCCATCCGGATACGGTTTTTACAGCGGGAAAAGTTAGTTACATCACGACCAATACCCACGACCATCAAACTATGTGGTGTCTACTCCCGTCGGGACGACTTATCAGCTATCCGCGCGTTACTTTAGAGTACAAGTTAAATAAATTTAACAACTACTCGTGGCAAATTACTGCACTAAAAGGGCAATGGTTGCCTAAAAAGGACGCCGTAGATTGGCCTCGTTTCGATTTGTGGCCAGGATTACTCGCAGAAAACGTCACACAGGCGGCAGGTGCGGATATTTTGCGCGATTGTATGTTCGAAATACATACCGACGGTCGATTTAATATGGCGCTGGACACTCACGATGAGATAGTCTTAGAGGTTCCGGATGCGAAGGTCGAAATCGCTTCGGAATATTTAAAAGATGAAATGTTAATCGTGCCTGAATGGGCTAAAGGACTGCCGTTAGATGTCGATATGTGGATCAGCAAGAGATACCGAAAATAAAAAAGCCGGCGGATTAGGCCGGCTCCAAAACACTACTTATAACAAACCACTTAACCATTGGGAAATGAATTAAATGAACCAGGCCACTATACCAGAATTTTTAGAATTTGCATTTGGCACGCAACTGCCTGTTATTGTTAGTATTAATGCCTCGAAAGAGGATGCGAAGTGTTTCACATCTAGCTTAAAAGCCATTCGTCGGTCGGAAAAGGCACGCTCACACGGCCTGTATTACACCAAATCAAGCGCAAAAAATCCGTCAGGCAGTTGGGGCATCGCTAATTTTAACGCGCTACACACCATCGTGCTGGACGACATACCCGAAAAAGCGCCTCGTCCACAGGTTACCCCCAGCTTTGTAATTGAATCCAGTGAAGGCAATGAGCAATGGGTGTATGTCCTGGACACGCCTATAACGGACTTCGAGTACGCACAACGATTCGATGCCGCGTTCTATACCGATGATCCACTGATTTCAGATAGAGGTTGCAAGGGCGTCATGCACTTGATGCGCCTACCCGGTGGCGTGAATGACAAACCGACTCGTAACAACTTCCCGGTGCGGTGTCTGCAATTCAATGATATTAAATACTCACCTGATAAGTTACTCGAAGCATTCGGTGTCACGGTAAGCGACGCACCGGTGCGGTCAATGGCCGTTATGGACAACCCATTCGATGCCGTCGAGCAAGGCGAGTACCCCGAAGATGAGTTGCTTACTTGGATGGCTGAAAATAATTACTTAGTCGATGGTAGTTTAGGCGGCGGCTTCATGCCAATACGGTGCCCATTCAGTGATGAACACACCGGCGGCAAGGATGACGCACGTTACAGCCCGTTAGGTGTTGGCGATCTGCCACACATACGCGGGTTCAAGTGTTACCACGAACATTGCAAAGATCGTAAGTCGAAAGACTTCATCGTCAAATTTGTAGATGAAGGTGCACCAAAAGTGCCAGTTAATTTCTACAACGACCCGGAAAAACTATTCAACTTCTTAAAAGAAAACTATGTAGCCATCACCGAAGGCTCGCGTGTCGCTAATCTATGCACAAATAAAATGCGAGCGATGCCTGTCATGCGTCGCAAAGAATTTTTAGAGATGTACCCGCAAAAAGATCTCGACAAAAAGAACAACCCATCAGTTGCTAAAACGTTTTTAGAAAGTAGTGCGTGCGTAAAGTTACGCGACACACGTTACAAACCATCGCACGATCGTGTAATGGATGAAGATAATGAAAAGTTTTTTAATGTATTCCAATTCCCCGAGCATAAAAACAGTAATCAAAACCCCGATGTATTTTTAAATCATCTCGAACATTTAATACCAAGCGATGAGGAACGTGAATACTTCCTCGACTGGATTGCGGCGCACATTAAAACGCCGGGTAGAAAATTACCGTGCGTGCTAATCGTAGGCGCACCAGGTACCGGTAAATCGTGGGTCAGTGACATGCTCGGACCGGTGTTAGGTGAAATGAATGTAGGCTCATCACCGTACGAGGTGTTCATGCCTAAATCTAACCGCTCACAGTACGATGATTGGATGGTAAACCGCCAATTGATTGTAATGGAGGAGGTGTACCACACCGGTGTTGATTACAAATCGCGGATGGAGGCATACAACAACTCAAAAGAAATCTGTGGCACGTCACCGTTCAGGCGTAACGTGAATGAAAAATCCGGGCGACAGTATTCAGCCACCATATACGCGAACGTATTAATGTTTAGTAACCACGATGATGCACTGATTCTACCGCTCGATGATCGACGCACGAATGTATTCCAATCAAACAATGAGCCATTAACTGATGAGCACAAACAAATGATTTGGGAGGACTGTTACCGTGATCGTAACAAGCGACTAGCAGAAGCCGCACGTATTTACTACTGGTTGATGCAACGCACTATTACGCACGATCTAACCAAGCCTATCGACACACCAGCGCGTCAATTAATGATGCAAAGCAATGAGTCACCTATTGATGAAATATTCTCAGAAACTATTGCGGTCATGCCAGGCACGGTGTGCACTAAATACCAGTTCCTACAATTGGCAGAACTTCGTATCGCGCCAATGTTAGAACACGAGTGGGATCGTTACTTCCCCGCGGTACTAGGTAGGATGTTCAACAAGTTAAATGTACTACGCCCTGAAAACCGCAACCTTAAACTACGCCTTAGCAGAGATGAGTCAGTACGCGTGCGTATACTACGCGACATCGACGATGTGCGTGTAGCTGCACACGAGAGAGGTATGCCGAAGGTTAAAGATGAAGTTTATAAGAACGGCGCCCATCGTGACGGGCTTGGAAGTTCGGCGGGGAACGTGTTTAATTTAAAACTACGCGACCCCGACAAACCTGAATTGAAAGCTGTTTA
>JAAHTG010000582.1_pt1 | contig 30710 bp, 28 predicted proteins | sample 6116081 | NCBI WGS metagenome assembly JAAHTG01 (sample SAMN13939989, study PRJNA603662) | sponge metagenome | isolation source: marine sponge | host: Mycale hentscheli | place: New Zealand | collected 2005 | reverse complement strand
CAGATCGTGCCAATGGTCTCCGCGCAGAAAACGATACGTACCGCTATGTTAGACGGCGGCCTTTCCATCAACCTCCGACCCAACAAAGCGAGCGCAACAGGTGCCGCTAGCTCGTCGTGGATCATACCGGGGTGGCAGGTATATGCGCTAAACAGCATCTCGCACGGCCCCGATCCGATAACGATCTCGGAGAGTGTCAAGGCGCCGTCGGCAAGTGTCGTATCCACGACGATGTCGAAGGGACCTTCAGGAAGATTGTCACGCTCCTGTGCCGTGCAACAGAATCCCCAGCGCGGCTTGTAATAGCTCGTAACATAGGGGATTGCATCTGGACGGTCGGCATGCACGTGCAGATGCTCAAGCAACTCGTCGCGCGAAACCCTGCCTCTAAACTGAACTGCATAGTTGATCAAGCGGAGGGGTGTTTCCGCCGCGTCGAAATAGCGATGGCCGTCGGTGTCCGCTACGTAGGCCTCGTGCAGCGTCCATTCCTGCGGCACTATCCAGTCGAACGCCTGCGCACCGGTTTTCACCTCCAGCCGGTCGAGAGGGATCAGTTCGCTAAGTATGTCGTGCGTCTCACGGACGCCCGGTCCGGCGATGCTGCGCGGTATGTAGAGCAGACGCTCCAGCGTGTCCTGCAGCGTCGCCTTGTCGCTCTCCCGGTCTACCCTGCCGTCAGCTTCGCGTCTGTATTGCATTTACCACAGCCTTTGTCAGAGTATCGAGCGTCTTGGCGGCTTCGATCGTGGCCGAGGTGAGGTGGACCTCGAAATGTTGCTCCAGCTCCATTACCAGCGTAATTTGCCGGAATGAATCCCATCCCGGAGTTGCGCCCATTGCGACCCCGGTCGGATCAGATCCCGGCGGTAGGTTGAGGAGCTCCAGAATTTTCGCGCGAATGGGATCATTTACACTGTCCGCCCGGCTCGCCTTTGTAACTGTAAGTTCCCCTTGTGCTGTAACGCCGACGTACTCCTCAACATCGCTAGTGGTGGGCTTGCCGACATATGACGGAAGGTCGCCAGCGCGCAGGACCACGAGCCCGGTCGCCGAATTACCGCCATTCCCCGCCAGCCAGTTGGCGGCCACATCCGCAACCTCTTCCGGCTGCAGCAGCCGGATACCGGTACGGTCCAGCCCTTCCGAATAGGGCGTATCGATCATGCCGGCGGCAAGTGTCGCCGTTCTAATGCCGAACAAGCCATTTTGAACGTGTAGCCCGTCCAGGAAACTCGTAGCCGCCACTTTTCCGGCAACGTAATCCGCCATGCCCGCGACATGTTCGATCTGCGCCGCAGAACCAAGTAGCAACAGTCTCGCGTTCTGGTGCAGTAGCGCCGACCTGCGTAAACGGTGCCACAGCCCCCGAAGCGGCAGATAGGCTACCCGGAAATGGTCCTCCGCCGAGGCATCTAGCGGTGGCGCAGCGCAATGAAATACTACCGGCGGACCCGATGTTCGCTGGAACGCCGCAAAAATCTCGTCCTGGCAGCTTTCAGCCGTGATGTCACCGATCACGATACGCGCTTCGGCGCCGAGCTTTTCAGCCCGCTTCCGTAACAGTGCCACGCGCTCGCCCTTCTGCCGGGTCTGCAGGATCAAGTCGTGGCCCGCTTCGGCCAAGCGCAGTGCCGTGATACTAGCCGTGGTACCCGAAGCTCCGGTGACGATGACCGAGCATTTGGCCGGGGGTGGCTCGACGTTCCAGAGCCTATCGGGCCAGTTTCCGCTGGCATCGAGATCTATCTCTGTGCGCACGCGAACAGCCAATTTTCCGTCAAGAACGACGACATCATCCTGGATGGCCAGCGCGGAGAGCTCAAGACTCTCTGTTGCTGGTGACGTTGAGATCACCTTTACCGAATAGGTCACGGGCCGGTCGAACAGGACCGGGCGACGCGCATTCAACTGGTGGCCGAGATAGAGCGCGCGGCGGCCCGGCAGCGCCATCCCGACCGCGGCAGAAAGCGGAGAGGCGGCGAGGTGCAGCGGGACGATCGGTTCCGCATAGCCCGCCGCGCGCGCATAGTCCGCATCGGCATGCAGTGGGGAGGCATCCCCAGAAAGCTCCTGGAACGTCTCGAAATCGCGAGCGGCAAACTGACGCTCCCAAACCATGCGGGTGCCGACCTGTGGCATGACGTCCTCCGACATTAGAGCGTTTCCCCTCGAATGATCGACATTCAGCGGTCTCCCTTTTGGGGGCTCTTGCTCACTGCGGCCGGAGCCCGCACCGTGATCCAGTCAGGGATTTCTGGCTCTCCCATGCTTTCGGTGTATTCCCAGCGGTTTCGGTTTTCCAGCCGTTGGAAACCGCTGCGCTGAAAGATGTCTCGGCAAGGCGTGTTCCGTGGTGTCTCCAGGATATCGCCTGTCACTCGAGCGGCTCCCCGCGCCAATGCCTGGCGCACGACCCATGCCACGATGACTGGCTCCACACCACGTCCAAGCACGCGGCAGGACAGTACGAAGCTCTCGACTACGGTCTCCTCCGCTGTATGGCGCAGGATCAGGACACCAAGAATTTCATATGGGTTGAACGTATCCTCGACGCCGACGGCGAGAACCTGACCGTCGCCGACATGCAAGGTCTGGAGTTCCTGGCGTGACGGGCGAATCGTCGTTGTGTTAAATTGATTAGTCTTTTGGACCAGCTGAGAGATACGCATCGCGTTGCCCTCGTTGAGCGGCTTGAGCGTGACGACCGGTCTCAGCTGGCGGTAAAAGTCGTTCTCATCCTTTGCTGTCGAGCGTACTGCCATGAGGCGCGAGCGGGCCCGGTAGCTTTCGGTCCGCTTGACGTCCTCCCCGGTCAGAGCAAGCGTCGCTAGGAGTGGACAGCCCTCGATGGCGGCGACGAACTCCGCCGGATCGTCGGGCAATTCCAGAACATGAACATCCGGCATTTGGAGACGCATCTGCTCTCGCTCAGTCGGATTATCGTCGATGAAGAGTGCGCTACGTGGGCCGAGCGACAGCTCCTCCAGAATATCTTGGAGGTTGCGCCACTTCGGGTCCCAGTTGATGCGATAGGCGACAATGTCCGACAGGCCAAGCACCATCTCCGGCCGAGTTTCGATGGCCGCGCGCGCGTACTTTTCGTCGTTCTTGCTGAGAATGGCGATCGCCATCCCCCGCTCGCTGAGCGATTTCAGTCGCCGCTGGAAGGAACGGAAGGCGTTTCCGGGATAGTCACCACCGATAGCGAGCCCTTCGATGCCGTCATCTCCAAGGATGCCTCCCCACAACGTATTGTCGAGGTCAACGGCGACTATCCGCACCGTTAGCCCTTGGGCGGCCAGCACGTAACCCGCCATCCTCCGCGAGTAGGCTTGCGCAAACTCACTGGAAAACGGCAGCCGCCCTAACACCCAGAGCCTGTCGTCCCGCATTTTCACGCCGGTCGTGGCGGCAATGGTTTCGGGCGAAACCAGGAGGCACTCCTCAAGGTCGGCGACAGTGCGACGCAATGTGTCGTTGAGCCCGCCTAGTAGCGTGCGCGCCCGATCGCCCACCAACTCGTCCCTGGAGGTATTCGGGAATTCTGAGACGACCATCCACCCCCGCCGCGCCTTCCGGTATGCCGCCAGAGCTTCGCAATAGCGCAAGACCGCATCTTCCAACCGCTCCGCGTCCTCGGGGTAGAACCGCGCCTCGCCGATAAGATCCTCGGCAAAATCGACAAAGAGGCTGACACCCGCGTCGAAGCTATGCAGAGCGCTGCCTGGATTACGGATGTCGCCGATCAATTGACCGTATTCTGGCCGAAACGTCTCGACCCGTCGATCCTCGATGAAAGTATCCAGCTCCGTCCGCAGTTGCTCGACAAACCCTTCAAGGGTCGCATGGCCACAGACCGCGACCTTGACCGGCGGCTGTACTTCGCGGTCTAGCCTATTGCGCACCTTGGCCTCGACCTGGCGTGCCGGTGTGGTCAGTACATAGGGGTCCGCGCCGAGCAGCGACATCGTGGCACGTCGCAGCGCAGCGCAGTCGATGCCGATGATCTCGCCACCCCACAGCTGTGTGCGAGTCAGCGCGCCAGATCGCGTCAACATCTCCTCGACCTTTGTGAAATCATTCTGCGCGTCGACTTCGAGATCCCGCGCGAACATGTCGACGGCGGCTGCTACCGGGCCGGAACCGTAGTCGGCCGTCCCTTCGAACCGCTTCATCAACCGGTAAGGGACCTTGGCGTCGGCTTCGTAGCGATGGAATTGAGTGCAGGATCGTAATCCGCAGCCGACCAGCAGTATACGGGCGCTGCACGTGTCGAACTTGTCGAAGATGGATCCCGCTCCGAACACCTCCGTGTTCTGATCTGGCTTTATCTCCGAAGACGCCGGGCCGGCGACCGCAAAAGAATAGACCGGGTTTTCCGTCCGCTCGAATTCCAGTAGCTGGCGAGCCGCCTCGCTGAGAACGCCGGTTTCCGACGCTGTGGTCCAGACGTATTCCCCAGCGCGGAGAAAATGGAAAGTAAAGGTCGGCAGAGCTAACGTGCGGCCTTCTTGGAGCAGTGCACGCAAGGCCTGTGTCAGCATCTCCTGACTCAGTGGCAAGGTCGGCTTCAAGGAAGGCAGAGATGCGTAGATCACTAGCGGCCGCCCGCCCGATCCGGCAGCGATTCTCAGCGCATCTACAAACTCGACGGCAGCAGACGCCGCAGCTGGTTTCGACACATTTGGAGTAAGGCTCGACACGATGAACTTCGTTCAATAGCAGCTCATTGAATGCCCCCGAAATACCACGGACCCGAATGGGAGACCACCCGTAAAATCACATAAGTGGTCACCGTCGCGTTTGATGGTGGCCAACAATACATAGATTGTGTTAGTTCGTCTGGTCGGCGGGAGTTAGCGGGATAAAATGCCGCCCTCCGACAGCGCCGAAACTCAGGGGTGCATTGTGGCCGTCAGTTGCCGTCTAGAGCGTGTCGCGTCTAATCGGCTTCATAGCCTGCGGCGTTGAAGTAGTTTTCGCATTCTAGGCTGGTATATAGATCGCAGATGGCGCCGGTTACGAGGCTAATTAAATGCGATACGCTCTAGACCCGAGGCGAGGATGCCGGTCAGATACGCAATCCGCCCCGGTAGATGACCGTCCCGTGCAATTCAAGGTAGATAGGGGTGTGGTAGCGCCGTGAAACCGGCACGACAGGTAGCTCATCATCTTGCGGCTTACGACAAGATTTGTGTCTGGGGCGCCGGTGATCTTGGGCGCGCCGCTCTGGCCGATTGGTTTCGCGATGTAAATATTGCCTATGTCGTCGATTCGACCGACGCCAAGCAAGGCACGGAAATTCACGGCCATATTGTCTCATCGCCGGAAAGCCTAACCGACACCTCTCCAGACTGCATCGTCATCTGTAGCACGGCTTATCTTGCAATCTTGGAGCAAATCGACGGGTTGGGCCTCGGCTGCCCGCGCTTCTATATCTACCAGCTTTTGCTGCCGACGCAGGATAGCATGTCCGAACTTGATATGCTTTCGATCGACCTCGTTGCCAACCGTTTCACCTGGCGATCCTGCCTACCAATGAAGCGGCCGCAGGTCCTCGTAAATATCACGTACCGGCTGGCCCGACATTTCCGCGCCCGGAAATCGGCTTGGCCAATCTACTCCGCTTTCGCCTTCTTGCATTACCTGGCGTGTTGGAGCACATCGATCGAATTGCCCCTGGAGACCGAGATCGGGCCGGGACTTATTTTCGTTCACCCGGGAACGATCGTGTTTTCTGCACGCGCCAGGCTCGGCGCCTTTGTCTCAATTTACCATTGCTGCACAGTCGGCACCACGACAAGTGGCCTCGACCCTGAAATCGGCGATTTCTGCACTATCTATACGGGCTCCCATGTCCTCGGTGGCTGTAAGCTTGGTAATCATACGATGGTCGGCGCGATGTCGCTGGCGCTCGACGTGAAAACCGCGGGCTATTGCACTCTTATGGGCATTCCGGCTCAGGAAGGCCGACGCTACGCGTCCCACCTAACTCCTATCCCCCAAGAGCATGGCTGTCTGACGTCAGCGCCCGTGGGACATATTGAGAGGGTTTCATAAGGGGGATTTCTGGCTCATCGCAGTGACCGAAGGGAACGAAGATGAGGTAGAAATCAATGAGCAAGAAAGGCCCGGCCGAGAAAGCGATCCGGGATATCCGTCGCAAGACGCACCGGCACTATTCGTCGGAAGAGAAAATACGTATCGTGCTTGAAAGTCTGCGCGGCGAGGAAAGCATTGCTACGCTGTGCCGTCGCGAGGGCACCCAACCTATCTCGAAGATATTGCCCGTCGTTGGCAAAAGGATTCCCCAAAGGCGGCATTTGCGCCACGACAAGCGCGCCAAATGCAACCGTAAGTGTTCGCAGGAATTTTCGTGTCTCAAGCATTTTGAGCACATGCAGCATTGACTGACGAATTTTGCAATCCGCGATCATGGAATTTCAGCTTGAATATTCCGATTCTCGCAATTCGCAAACATCCGATCGAAGGCGCAACATGCCCGATGGCGGTACCGCCGCCTTCAGCGGAAACAGCCAACCTGTTTACCTTCCCGCCAACTCCAAGCGTTGGCGTATCCAGGAAATTGAAACACATAAAGCGGCGGCTGCGAGGATCATCCAGACAGGCTCAATCGGAAGGCGGTATTTGGGTGCGGCGATTGGGCCGTTAAGCGCAAGAAAGCCGGCAACCCAAGCCAGCAGGAACAGCGTCATAAGTGCATGTACCCGCGAGGCGACGACCGTGCCGAATATCAACGCCGCCAGGAAGATCGCGACACCCGCGGCGGATATCGACATAACGGTGACAAAGGCGGTGTTTTTCGGTTCGGTCAGGAAGGCATGGATTTTGTCGACGATATTTTCACCTGGGGTCTCGTAGAAACTTTCATGCTGCAGGGATCGCAAGATCGGCGCGTCCGCCGCGGCCGGGATGGTGAGGTTGAGCATCGCGCCGGCGCTCCATGCCTGAAATACCGGCAAGAGGCCCTTTTCCCATAGCATTTCCCATCCGAGTTGCTTGGCTGTTCTTTCTGCATCGGGGCTTGTATCCGGCTGGGCTAGACGGCGATTGAGTTCATTCCTGGCCGACGTCTGAGTCACGTTTACCGGTGTCCCTTCTGCGAAGTTCCGCACGAGAGGTACAACCCAGTAAAGTAAATGAACGCCACCCTGGTTGGTGATTGCGATGGTGCCGTTATCAGCAACGTTTCTTATTACCGCCGGGGATAAAACGACCGCGAATATGCAGGTGGCGGCGATGAGATGCGCTAAGCGCCTGGGCCATAGAGTTTGTTTGTCCATGAGCCAGAAGAGCAACACAAGAAAACAGGGCGCCAACGGGACGATTGCCGATCGCGTTAAGCCTGCAAGGCCGAGTGCGGCCCCCAAACCGAGGGCTGTCCCCCAGCCTGGCTGGCGAATAAGCCGGAGGCCCGCGAAAAGCGCGACGCTGGCAAAGAATAGGAAAATGGAGTCGGCCAGATAAAGCAGGGCGATAGAAACCTGGGTGGCATTGGCTGCCGCGAGCATGCCGGCCCATAAGCCCCAGCCTCGCCGAATGGTGTCCGCAGCCGCCGCAATCACGACGCAAGTCATCGCGTCCATTATACATTGTAGAACGATGTATCCCAGTGCGGGCGTTCCCTCCGGCAGGCCCGCAGTGATGCTCATGAGCCATGCGGCAAGCGGCATCAAGCCCTTGTCGTATGACTGGTCCGGATCGAAACCGAGAATTGCGGTCAAACCGGGACGCAGCAATGCGCGGTTTAGGAATTCTCCGGAATCCGGCGACATGAAAGCCTCGCCGCCGCCGAAGTGAAAGGCGCAGGCCAATGCGATGAGGCGAATCAGGAGGGCAAACGCGAAAACCAGCAAGAGCGCACGCGCCGTTAAGCGGCTGGCGTCACTTGGAGCATATTCGACGCGGGCTGTTCCCTCCATAAGATGGGTATTCTCGCTACTGGCCCATAATTTCAAGACTTCGCATAGCTCTTCCAAGCTCTCCAATCAATATCCGGGCGTACAAATGGATTGACATGGATGGTGATATTGATTTATCTCCAATCTGCTGGCTGAAGCGTTTCACCCGGCCTGCGGTAGCTTGCGTGAAATTTGAACGCGTTTTTTAGATCTCCCGATACTCGTTGAGGAGATGAGCATGCCGCAATTCACTTCTTCTATTCTAACTAATCTCACCCGACTTATCGCTGCCGCGCGCGCTTGTTCGCATTCGGCTCGTTGTGCTTCGCATAAACCAACGAATTGGCAATCATGAACGACTCTCTCTACCACCCCCAGATCGATTTCAACGGAGCATCGGTTCTCATTACGGGGGGGACGGGATCTTTTGGCAAGGTTTTCGTACGGACGTTATTTGAACGCTATACGCCTGACCGAGTCGTTGTGCTGTCGCGTGACGAAATGAAACACGAGGAGATGCAGCGCCTGTATCCACGAGAGCAGTATCCCGCGATGCGCTTTTTTCTCGGCGACGTGCGGGATGCGGATCGGCTGACGATGGCGATGGCGGACATCGAGTACGTCGTTCACGCGGCGGCGCAAAAAATTGTTCCTTTGGCCGAATATAATTCGTTCGAATGCGTTCACACGAACGTCTTGGGAATGGAGAATGTCGTCCGGGCCGCTTTGCGCAATGGCGTTAAGCGTGTCATCGCATTGTCTACCGACAAGGCGGCAAGTCCTGTCAATCTTTACGGCGCGACCAAACTCGCTTCGGATAAGATCTGCGTGGCTGCAAACCACCTGCGCGGAAAGTCAGGTCCGATTTTCTCCGTTGTCCGCTACGGCAATGTGCTCAATTCCCGTGGCAGCGTTGTGCCGCTGTTCAGGCGCCTCTTGGAGGAGTCGCCAGAAAGTGACTTGCCGGTTACCGACGCGCAGATGACGCGGTTCTGGATTACCCTGCCGCAGGCGGTCGACTTTGTGTTGTCCTGCTTTGAAGTCATGCGCGGCGGCGAAGTCTTCGTTCCAAAGATTCCCAGTATGCGTCTGCTTGATCTGGTTGAAGCCATCGCACCAGGGAAAAGCTACAATATCGTGGGCATTCGGCCAGGCGAAAAACTGCACGAAGCAATGATTACATTGGATGAAGCCCGTCACACGGTGGACTTTAGTGACCGGTATATTATCGAGCCAAATATTGCGTTGTATCAACGTCAGTCATTTCTCGATGACGGCGCCACTGCTGTGGAGCCTGACTTCAGTTACACGAGTAACGGAAACGATGTCTGGCTTTCTGTTGATGAACTGCGCGGCCTGATACAGGATTAGGAAGCCGTGGCGGAGAAGGTGAAAACAGTGCTTCTGGTCGGTGCGACCGGATCGCTTGGTCGGGTTCTGGGGCCAATTATCGGAGCCGACTGGTCGATGGTAGCCGTGTCACGGACCTCGGCACGTACTAGCGGCGTTGAGGCCGATATGGCCGACCCGGATTTGGCAAGGCGCGTACTGGATGCGCATGCGCCTGACATTATTGTCAACTTGGCAGCCCTAACCGATGTGGATGATTGCGAATCCGATGAATCATTCGCGCGGCACCTGAACGTCACGCTGTGTAAGAACCTGGCGGACTGGGCGCTGAAGCGTTCAGCCGCAACCCGTATCGTCCATATCTCGACCGACCAGGTCTACAGTGGCCCCGGTCCCCATATGGAAGAGCATCCGCAACCGATCAACGTCTATGCCCGGACCAAGCTCGCCGGCGAATGCGAAGTTCTTCGTGCACCGAGCAGCGTTGTGTTGCGGACGAATTTCTTCAATGCCGGTCCCGGCGTGACCCGAGGGTTGGCAGCATGGTTGCTCAATTCTCTAGCGGATGGCACGAAGATTCGATTGTTCGAAGATATCCTATTCAATCCCCTCTATGCGCCGGATCTGGCGCGCATTGTTACCCGGTTCATGCAAAATGACGCAACGGGCGTCTTCAACGTTGGGGCCACTGACGGCTTGTCGAAGGCTGAATTCGCTCGACTGCTTGCGGACCGGTTTGGCCTCAGCTTGGCCAATGCGGTGCCCGCGATTTCGACCGATGAGAATCTTTCGGCACCACGGCCCAAGGATATGCGGATGGATACGGCCCGCCTGACGAAACTGATAGGCAAAACGATGCCGACAGTTGGGGACGGTGTGGATGCCCTGCGGCGGGATACTGTGGCCCTGAATTGGCAACCGTTGGCGTTGGCGAATGTTCGATAAGAAAAGCCGTCTGCTCATATGTTCCGCGCATCCGGACGATGAGACAATCGGGATGGGTGGCACGATCGCGCGGGCGCGTATGGCGGGGGCCCAGGTCCGGATTGTGTTTTTTGGCGAAGGCGTCACAGCGCGCTATTTGCCGCCGCAGTTCGGTAGCGAGAAAGTTCAGGCCGAAATCGCCGAGCGTACGGCGAATGCTGTAAAGGCTTGCACGATATTGGGTGTCGATCCGGCGGAATTGGTATTCGAAGACCGGACCTGCTGCCGCTTCGATGATGCCGGGGCGCATATCGACCTGATCAAGGCGGTAGAAGTCCACCTGGACTCATTCCAGCCGACTCAGGTTTTTACCCACGCGGCGGCGGATACGAATATTGACCATCGGATAATGCATCAGGCGGTACTGACTGCGGTCCGCGCCATCCGATATCCCGAGATCGAACTGATTGCGCTGTTTGAGGTAATGTCCAGCACGGAAGCCAATCCTTTGGCACCGTTTGCACCCGACCTCTTTATTGATATCTCCGAAACCTTTTCGCGCAAGGTCGACGCGCTGCTGGCCTACGGGAAAGAAGCCGGCCGGCCGCCCCATCCGCGATCGCCAGAAGCCCTGGAAGGATTGGCGCGATATCGCGGCGCCCAGGCAGCGATGATTTATGCAGAGGCGTTTAAGACTGTTCGTCGGAGTGTCCGATGATGTCGGCCGGGGGCGCTGTCGTGTTTCGCTGCGACGCAGGGGCGGAGGATGGCCTCGGGCACTTGCGGCGGTGCATGTCGCTTGCCGATGCATTGCGGAAGCGAACCCGAACGGCGCGCTTCATTGCCGCGAATGGCGAGGGACAACTAGGACCGCAGCTTCTGTCACAGGCTGAAATCCCATACCGAAATGCTGCCGGTCCGGTCGGTACGTCAGCCGATCTTGAAGATCTTATGGCGGCTGAGGATGTCGCGGCCAGTTCCGTGTTGGTAATCGATAGCAAACGCGCCGATGGCGATTATTTTCATATGCTCCGAAAGAAGCATTGCCTGGCGGTGATCGACGACGATGCGGCACAGGCAATCAGCGCGGATCTTGTGCTCAATGCCCGATTGGATGCTGCACCGGATCTCTATGGTGCGAAATCCTGTGTCGGAGCCTACGCCCTCGGGGGCCGGTTTAATCTTGTCCCCGAAAGCCTGTTTTCGCTGCCGGCCCCCGATCCGCAGGCACCGATTATGGTGACAATGGGCGGAGAGGATCCAGAGAACAGAACAAGCTGGATCGTTGAAACCCTGACGGCAAGGCGGCCTGACGTGGCGTTGCGCGTGGTTATCGGTCCGGCGCATCCGCACCCGGAAAGTGCGCTTGCGGCAGTGTCCGCACATCCGAATGCACAGGCCGTGGTTGCACCGGATGGACTGGCCTCGGAAATTCATGCCTGCCGAGCCGCCATTTCCGCTGGCGGGACGAGTTGTTACGAGTTGTGTGCTGCACGCCGTCCGTTTGCCGTGGTGTTGCTGGAAGAACACCAGCGCCTTTTGGCAGGTCCGTTTTTCGATGCGGGTGCCGCATATCTGGCCAATGAAGTGACGGATTGGTCGCCGGATCGGTTGATTGATGCGGTTTCGCGGCTTGACGACCCGCAAGCCGTTGCCGCGATGGTGTCAGTGCAAGGTACCCTGCTGCGGGAAAGCGGTGTCGATGCGGCTATCGACGCCCTTCTGTCCTTGGAAAGAAGCTAGGAACCAATCTTGATGAAGACACCCCAGATGCAGACGTGGTCGGGTGAGTTCGGCAAGACCTACACCGAGCGCAATCGTTTTGCGAGCTATGAGGAATACGACCGCTTGTATGTCGAGCGGTTTGGCATGCACCGCAGTGAAATGAGTGCCCTTCACCTAGACCAATTGCCCCGCGACAGCCGAATTCTGGAGGTTGGCTGCAATATTGGAAATCAGCTTTTCGGTTTGGGCCATGACGGATTCGAGTCGCTTTACGGGGTAGAACTGCAACACGACGCCGTCGTTGCCGTACACCAGGAACGGCCTGAACTGAATGTCATCCAGGGATCCGCTTTCGATATACCGTTCAAGGATGGATTCTTTGATCTGGTGTTCACCAACAATGTGCTGATTCACATCGCGCCCAATGATTTGCCGAATGTCATGGACGAAATGGTCCGGGTCAGTCGGGATTATATTTGGGGCAGCGAATATTTCGCGCCGGAAATCACCGAAGTTCCTTATCGCGGGCACAGCAGCCTTTTGTGGAAGGCCGATTATGGCCAGCTGTTCTTGGACCGCTTTCCGGAACTCGAACTCGTGAACTGGCGCGAACTCGAATACCAGGATGGCAGCGGGTTGGTGGACAAAATGTATCTTTTGCGAAAGCGCAAGAGCTAGCCGGCGCTTGCTGTCCGAGGATTGTCAGGAATGATCGGCTATATCCCGGCGCGCGGCGGTTCCAAGCGGATCCCCGGGAAAAATATCAGGGAACTGGGTGGCAAGCCGATACTGGCTTATGCCATCGCAGCGCTTGCCGTGACCGATGGTGTGCGGGAGGTTTTCGTGTCCAGTGATGACGCGGAAATCGGATCGATTGCCGAGCGTTATGGAGCGAAATGGCTGGGACCGCGCCCGGCCGAGCTTAGCGACGACAAGTCCGGGTTTATCGACTTGATGCATCACGACGTGCCCCGGCATTGCGACGCGGCGGACGGTGCAGAGACAGTAATATTTGCGCTTGCTACGGCGGCGCTGTTGACGCCTGAACTACTGAACCGCGCCGTCGATACGTGGCGTAGGTCGCAGGTGGATATCCTGATGAGCGTGCTGGAGATCGGCAAGTCATGTTATTGGGCGCTACTCCCGCGCGGGGATGGGATGCTCGAACCGATGTTCCCCGAGATGGTTCGGGTTAATTCGCAGGATCTGCCCAAAGCCTATACGGATGCCGGTCAATTCTACATTTTTAAGCCGGATGTGATGCAGCGATTTTCATCGCACAAGGACGTCGACCGGCTGCTGCCATTCGAAATTCCGGCGGAGTCCGCCGTGGACATCGATACCGATCGGGACTGGGATCTGTTGGAGTTTCAATTCGCCCGTAACGCGGCGAAACGGTAACGGAAGCGTTCACGCCGTTTCATGGAATTCGATTCGCTTCCGTTTATTTTCGTGTTCCTGCCCGTGGCGCTTATTGGCTTTGTTGCTGCCGCTCTTCGGGACGAACTCGATTTAATTTTTCCGCGAACTACAGCAATTGTCGCAACTGCACCAACATCAGATCAATGCAAATATTGTTTTTAAATATTCAGACGACGGGAAGCGATAGCACTTGGTTGAGTGCTGCTTCATATGGAAGTTCCAGCACGTTCGGCGTTTTATTGTGGCCAGACGTAGTAGTGCTTACTTCAATTCTATATGTGGTGCGATCCCGAGAGCAGGAAGAAAGCAAGGTGTTCTGAAATGGGGCGTGTGATTTTACATGTTGGAACCCATAAGACGGGAACGACATATCTTCAGCAGAACGTGTTCCCAAAACTTCCGGGAATAAAGGATGCGACAGGTCATTTTCCGGAATTGTGGCGCATGCTCGGGCTGCTCTCCGACGAAAATCCAATATTCCTCGATGTCGGCCGGATCGCAGATTTGTGCCGAACAATTGTTCAACCTTATCCTATTTTTTTGATTAGCTGGGAACGATTTTCTGGGGATCCGTACCGTTGTTTTTTTAATAATGGAACAACAGCGGAAAACCTTGGAGCAATTTTTCCAGAAGCAGATCTAATTTTTGTCTTTCGGAGACAGGACAATTGGGCGGAATCATTGTATCGGCATACTATACGGCGAGGATTTAGTGTTTCGCCTAAGAAATTTATTGGCTATAGGCCGGATGGTACGTTTGATCGAAACCTTATCAGTAGAAATTATACTGTCCCAACTTTAGATGTTGCGTCTTTAGATTGGTCGACTTATGTCGAAAATTATGAGCGTGTTTTTAACCGGTGCCTTTTTCTACCATATGAAGATTTTGCGATGGAAAAGGAAGGGTTTGTCAAGAAAATTACAGATTTTCTTGATGTGACCGCAGCTGAGTCGCTACGAGATGTTCGGTCTAATGAAGGATATTCAGATGTGTCTTTATTTTTTGCGCGGATAATTAATCTATTGAATTTGGGAAGAGTAAGCGATTCCCTGGCGGGCCGAGTGCTTAAACGTTTAAACAGAGTTGTGTCGCGGGATCGATTTCTTACTGGCGTCGTTAATCGGGCTTTTCCTGCCAGGTCAGCTTCCTTACCCGAAGACGCGATGCGTAGAATACTTGACATGCATCGGGAAGGTAATCGGAGGCTTGATGAGCGTCTTGGGCTTGGATTGGAACGGCACGGTTATTATTGAATTTATCCCTAAAATAAAATTGAGCAATCTACAGTATTTCTATGCCGCCAAATTATGTGCGCACAACTATAATATCAGTGAAGTGAAAACGATGACGGCGAGTGTGTATAAAATCGTGTAAGAGAAATTTTCGATCCTTCCAAAATGCTTTCTCATTTTAAGTGCCGCTTGGTTCAGTTTGTTATAGCGAGTGCCAGTGTTACATTTTCATTAGATTAGCAATGCGGAAAAAATCTCTCGATTCGGCGATAAGTTTGATCAAGTATGTCCATCTCTTTTGCGTTAACTGATGTAGACATTAGAAATTAATACCCTGTTCTCGACGAGAATAGGGAACGGTATTGTGCGAAGCCTTTTCTGCCTCCTGAGGCGCACAGGTAGGGAAGGTGGCTGGACAATTGACGAATTTTTGGTCGCCGCAATTTAAGGATGATAGCGCGATGAACAGGTTTCAAATCGGCGACATTTGGATTGGCGACGGCGAGCCGGCTTTCATCATTGCAGAGGCGGGGGCGAATCATAATGGTGATTTGTCGATAGCCAAGAAACTGTGCGACGAAGCGCTGCGCATCGACTGTGACTGCGTCAAATTCCAGACCTTCACTGCCGAAGAATTTTGCGCCGATCCCGATCAGCCCTTCACCTATCGCAGCCGCGGCGAAGAAGTGACTGAGCCGATGATCGACCTGTTTAAGCGGCTTGAATTCACGCCGGCGGAATGGGAAGAGCTGATGGCCTACTGCGAAAAGATAGGCATCCTTTTTATGACGACGGTTCAGGATCCGCCGAACCTTGAACTGATGCTGAAGCTGGGCCTGAAGGGGATTAAGGTTGGCTCCGATGATTTCGACCACCTGATCAATATCAAGCGTTATGCCCGCACGGGTCTGCCCCTGATCGTTTCCAAGGGAATGGCCTCTCTGGGTGAGGTAGATCGAGTTGTGCGCGAAGTTCGGGCGATTAACGATAAGCTGGTGGTGTTGCATTGTGTTTCGCTTTATCCGACGGAACCGGAGCATCTCAACATTCGCCAGGTCCCAACATTGAAGGCGCTCTATCCCGATGTGGTTTGGGGGTTTTCCGATCATAGCCAGGGACCGCTTGCATCGACATTGGCGGTCGCGCTTGGGGCGAAGGTGATTGAGAAGCATTTGACGCTGGACCATGACATGCCTGGACCCGATCACTGGTTCTCCATGGACGTGGCGGAGATGGCCGAGATGGTTCGCAACATCCGTTTTGCGGAAAAAGCGCTCGGCGATGGCGAAGTTCGTCCCGCGGCCGCGGAGGAAGACTACAAACAGGTCGCGCGCCGCCGAATAGTTGCCGCCCGCAACCTGCAACCGGGTGACCTGCTGGATGAAGGCACGGTGGCATTCAAACGCGCTGGTGCTGGGGCCTTTATCGATAACTGGCCTCTTTTGCAGGGTCGGAAATTACGCCACGTCCGCACCATGAACGCGGGCATCGGGCTCGAGGATGTCGACTTCGACTGACCGGCCATGTCAAAAGAAAAGTACGAATATTGAATACGATTGCCGAATTGAAGGCGTGCTGTCGGCGTGCAGGTGATCCCCTTGACGATGGTGGCGACGCCGCATTGATTGCCACCTGTTTGCGCTGGCGGGTGGCGGCAGAAGAATTTTCGAGCCGCTTCGAGGTCACATGCGAGAGAACGAGGCGCTGACTTTCAGAACAAGTACTGAAACTCGATGACCGGATACTGTTGCTGGTATTGGACCGCGCCGACAGCCAATACCCCGTTGGAACGCCGGGATATTGGAGGACGAAAGGATTGGGTGCCGACCTAACGTCCGCAAATGGCGGATCGTTTGTTCCTGAAAATGGAAAGACGCCCCAACGTCTGAGATTCCGTAACATGAACTGTACGTACGTGCGGTAACCGCCGTATTACACATAACAAGCTCTCATTCTTCCTACTTTATTTATGCAGAACATTACGCAACTGACTAACCTGACAGCCGCTTGGACGATGTTCCGGAGCTATGCGGAACGGCGCCCGTGGCAGACGACGCTGATCGTAGCAATGATATTGCTTGCCGGTATGGCGGAAAGCTTTGGCCTGTTGAGTCTTCTGCCACTGTTGGCCGCGTTCTCCCAGGATGGTGCCAGAACCCTGCCCAGTGACTTGGAGGAGCAAAGCGACGCACTTGAAATGATGGTGGATGCATTCGCCTTGATCGGATTGAATCCGACGTTCGACGCTGCGCTTTTCGTTCTCGTTTGCGCCATGATGGTTAAGGTGTTCCTCGTCGCCGGAGCCGATATCTTCGTTGCGCATTCGGCTGTCGGACTGATTTTAGAACGGCGGACGAACTTGTTGGTGTCCATAGGTCAAGCCCAATGGGCTTACTTCGTAGAGCACCCGATTGGGCGGCTGACGAACATTGTCAGCCGCGAGATAGACAAAGCGGCCAGCGGGATTGTGCGTAGCCTCCAAATGCTGTCCCTGCTGGTTCAAGTATTGGTATTGCTTCTAGCTTCGTTCCTGGTGTCTTGGGAATTTACGCTATTCGCCGGCATGGTCGCCGGGGTCGTGGCGCTGCTTTTAAATCGCTTTGTCAATCGTGCACGTGCGGCCGGCAAGCAGAGGACCATCGTTACGACGAAGATGATGGACAGCCTGGTGGACGGTTTTCAAGGGTTTAAAGCGCTGAAATCGATGGCTCGTGAGCGCGCACTAATCCGTCTTCTTACTCATGATGCCACCCTGCTAAAGACCGCGGATGTAAGGCAGCGGATGGCGAAAATTTTTTTAGACCGCCTGTTGGAAGCGATTGTCGTGTTAATGGTCGGCGTGTTTGTGTATGCGGCGATTTCCTTTGGTGGAGTTGGGTTATCCGAAGTTTTGGTAACCGCTGCCATGGGATATCGCGCTGTCAATCGCATCGGCGACATTCAGAAAATTCTGCAGAAGATCGTAGCCAACTATCAGGCGTTTCAACTAATAGAAAAAACTCAGGAACAGGCCGCAGCGCTGAAGGAAGAGTTGAACGGGACCAGAGTGCCGGTTTTCGAGCGGGAAATTCTCTTTGATACCGTCTCCTTTGCCTACTATGACACGCCAGTGCTCGACGCTATCGATTTGGTCGTACCGTCAAAGGGGCTGACAGCATTAATCGGGCCATCCGGAGCTGGTAAGTCGACGATCGTCGATCTGATGCTGGGGTTGCGACACACCCCCAAGGGGCGAATTCTCATTGACGGTGTGCCTATTCAGGACATCAGCATTCAGGCTTGGCGTTCGATGATTGGATACGTGCCGCAAGACGTCCGGCTATTTGACCGTAGCATTTTTAAGAATGTGGCGCTGGACGAGCCGTCGTTGGGCCGCGAGGACGTGGAACGTGCGCTGCGCCAAGCTGGCGCCTGGGAATGGGTTTCCTCTTTGCCGGATGGCATTGACAGCCCGCTGGGGCAGGGAGGCCAGCTCGTTTCCGGTGGTCAGCGTCAACGTATTGCTCTGGCACGTGCCTTGGCCCATCGTCCGAAACTGTTGCTGCTGGACGAAGCGACCAGCGCGCTGGATCCGGAGACAGAGGCGCGCATTTGCGAGACGTTGCGAAAAATTGCTACGGAGACTTCGGTCCTGGCAATCTCACACCAGACTGGTATCCAGAAAATCGCCGACACCGTTTATCGCATCGAGGCGGGCCGTATTCAGATGATCGACAGATCCGTTGTCGAGCCCATTGCCGCCCCACGATAGCAATGAAAAGAGCTTCTTGATGACTATACGTGAGCGGTCCCATCTCCAGGACATCGTGCGGATAGATTCCGCCGATATCCGAGGCGATTTCATCCGGCTGGATCGGAACGAGAGAGTATTGCCGATCGGAGACGAGGAGTTTTCACGGGTAATGGCTGTGATTGGCCCCGAAGTCTTATCCAGCTATCCCGACCCGAAGCCGTTGAATCAGGCGTTTGCCCGTAGTTGCGGGTTACCGGAGAGTCATGTTGTCGCTACCAATGGATCGGATGCGGCAATACGCCGGGCGTTTCATGCGTTCCTGGAGCCCGGTGAGCGGGTCATCCACAGCGACCCCAGCTATGCGATGTATTCGGTTTATGCGGATGTCTTCGAGGCGGAATCAGTGGCGGTGCCATATGCCGCCGACTTGAAGGTGCCCGTGGCCGGGTATCGGGCGGCGCTGGAACAGGGCGCCAGACTGGTTAGTATCGTCAATCCGGATCAGCCGACCGGAGCGACTTGGGATTTGGGAGAACTCCGCTCTCTGATCGAAGACGCAAGGGCACGGAATACGGTTTGTCTGGTGGACGAGACTTATTTTCCGTGCCATCCGGAAACGATCATTTCTTGGGTTCAGGAATACGATAATCTGATCATCACGCGGAGCCTGTCCAAGGCTTACGGGCTTGGGGGACTGCGCATCGGTTTCGCTGTCGCGCAACCGCAACTGATCGAGGCGATGGGAAAAGTTCGCGGCCTGCACGAAGTCAATTCCATGGCTATCGCGCTGGGCTGTTATTATCTGGAGCATCCGGAGCTGATCGAGCGCTATCTGGACACGCTTCGGGAGGGTCGAAAGGTCCTCGTCGACTTTGCGCGCCAACACAACTTCGCGGCCCCTGAATGTCCGACCAATTTCCAGCTTCTTGATCTGGACGAGCAATATGATCCTGGCGAAATCATCTCCGCATTGAAAGGGCGTGGGTTCCTGATTAAGGGAGCCTACAAGGCGCCGGCTATCCGGAATTGCCTGCGCGTTACACTGGACGGGCCTGATTTAATGCAGCAATTCGTGACGGCGTTCGAACGGGTCCTTGCGTCTGCAGAGCCCGCCGAAAGAACGTCATAGAGGACTTAGTAATGGAAAGGCGACATTTTCTAGTCGGTCAGCGTATCTCCCTGTCCAATCTATCCGAGGAAGATCTCAGTGACGACGCGCCCTATTTCCAATGGATGAACGATCTGGATTTAGACGTCTTTACCGAACGGGGACGGTTTCCCAATCATCCGGCACGCCACCGCAGCTATTTCGACCGCTCAGCGGACCGCGGCTCCATCGTGCTACTGGGTATTTTCGACAACGCTACAGAGCGGCATATAGGCAATGTCAGTTACAAGGATATCAATTGGCATAGCCGTCGGGGATTCCTCGGTTATGTCGTTGGCGAGGCCGATTTCGTGGGAAAGGGAATTGCGACCGAAGCTGTCGGCATGTTTTTGCTTTACGGCTTCCAGAAACTGAATTTCCACCGGGTCCATACGACGGTCGCTCTGGACAATGTTGCATCGATCAAGGTGTTGGAACGCAATGGCTTGGTCCGCGAAGGTGTCATGCCGGAGCATATCATCAGCGGTGACCGTAAACTCGATGTTGCTGTTTATGGGACGCTAGCCGAAAACTGGATGCCAGCGCATGCCGACCGTGTGCGAAAAAACTATCAATCCGCTCCATTCTGAACCGTTCTGCGTTTTCGCGACCGGGCGACCTAATAAGAGGCAATAAATGAGTACTGCGCAGACCGACTTTATGAATCATCGTAAATCGCAGGAGCAGGCGGTAATCGATGCGGTCAACGATAAAACGAATCCGTTGGCGAGCGTGATGACAGTCGAAGTCAACACGACCGAGTTGTGCAATCGCACATGCGTTTTTTGCCCCAGGATAGATCCGGAAATATACCCGAACCGGAACCTTCACCTGAGTGCGGAACTCGCCGGTAAGATTGCATCTGATTTGGCGAGCTTTGACTACAAAGGACGCGTTTCCTTTTCGGGCTTCGGAGAGCCGGTGCTGAACAAGCAGTTTCCCGCTGTGATCCGCGCGGTACGGGAACATTTGCCAACTAACCAACTTGACACCAATACGAACGGTGACAAGCTGACTCCCGAATTGGTCAACGCCCTGTTCGACGCCGGACTGACGTACATCTACGCAAATATGTACGATGGACCGGAGCAGCGCCCCCTGTATGAAGTCATCTTCGAAAAGGCCGGAATTTCAAAAGAGCGCTTTAAACTGCGCCCGCATTGGGAGGGAGCTGAGGAAGATTACGGTCTGTTCCTGAATAATCGCTCCGGCATGGTCACTGATCCTGATCTGGGACTTCCCGTGATCGCCGAACCGATTACGCATCCCTGTTACTACCCCTTTTCGCGCGCGATGGTGGATTGGAACGGCGATGTTCTTATTTGCTCTAACGATTGGGGGCGCGCTGCCGTGGTCGGTAATGTGATGAATGCGAGTTTCGCTGATATCTGGTTGTCTCCAGCCATGATGGAAATTCGCAAGAAGCTGATGGCAGGCGATCGCTCTGACAAACCCTGCGCAACCTGCAATGTGAATGGCACGCTTTCGGGGCGTTTCGGGTTTGACACTCTCGTCGAATATTACAAACGCGAGGGCCATATCAAAAAGGATTATGCCCCGATGGAACCGGTGGAAGCCTGAAGGGCGCACCATCGCAATGACGAAGAAAATATGTATCTTTACCGGCAAGCGCGGGGGCTTCGGCGCCATGCTGGGTATCATGCAGCGCATTCAGGATGATCCGGATCTTGAGCTCCAGATCGTTGCCTCGGATATGCATCTGAGCGAGACTTTCGGATCGACGCTGAACGAGATGGAAAATCGGATAAGCGTCGATGCCGTGGTCGATATGGGAGACTACGGCAGCGCTGTAGTCGATCGAACCCAGGCGCTCGGTCGGTGCATTTCGGGGTTTTCCGAAGTGCTCGACAGGCTGAAGCCCGATATTGTCCTGCTGTTGGGGGATCGCGGCGAAACATTGGCCGCTGCGTTTTGCGCGGTGGAGATGGGCATCGTGGTCGCTCATATTCAAGCCGGCGATATCTCCGGCGGGTTGGACGATATCCACCGGCATAGCATTACGAAACTTTGTCATCTGCATTTTTCGCAGAATGAGCGCCAACGCGAACGTGTCATTCGCCTCGGTGAAAGTCCGGATCGGGTCTGGAATTCAGGGGCTCCCTATATCGACAACATCCTGCAGGCGCGGTATCCAAAACCCGCTGAGGCGTTGACCAATATCGGCGTGCCGACAGACAGGCCCTACTTTCTCGTGCTTCAGCATTCGGATACGTACCGTCCCGAACTGGCCTATGACCATACGCGGGCCATCCTGGATGCCATGGCGGAAAAACCAGAAACAAAGATCGTCATTTATCCCTGTTCGGACCCCGGCTACGCGCGCGTTATTGAAGCATTGAAGGAATTTGAAGGCCGCGACGGGCTCCATATGTTCAAGAGCACCGAGGCGCTGACCTTTCTAGGGTTGATGTCCGGTGCGAAAGCCCTGGTCGGCAATTCCAGTGGCGGCATCATCGAAGCGCCTTATTTCAAACTACCGTTCATTTTGGTCGGGGATCGTCAGGATGGCCGGGATATGGCGAATAACGTTATTAAGGTATCGAAACCGACACAGGATACGATCGATCAGGCTATCCTGCGGTCGGAGGATCCTGTCTTCCGTGCCGCGATGGATGACGATGCCCAACCCTTCGGCGACGGCCAGGCTTGTCCCCGTATCTATAATGTCCTGAAACAGACGAACGTGACTCCGTCCCTGTTTCGCAAGCGAATCAGCTATTGAGTACGGTCATGAATAGCTATTCCCTGCAACAACGTTTTCCAATTGGCGATCGCATGGTAGGCGATGGACGTTGCCTGGTGATTGCGGAAATCGGCCCGAACCACAATGGCGATTCCGACCTTGCTCATCGGTTGATCGATGCGGCGGCTGACGCCGGTTGTGACGGGGTCAAATTTCAGCACAGGCGGGCGAGCGATGAGCTTTTTGATCGGCAGACCCGGTCCTACTATTACGATGAGCCGCGCTTTAAATTTATCGAACGGGTGCAGGAGTTTTCCGAGGAAACGCATCGCGCTTTCCTGGAGCATGCGCATAAGCGTGGCATGCTGCATATTTGCTCCGCGATGTGCGAAGAGGCCGTCGGCCGTATCGCCGCTTTAGGTTGCGATGCCCTGAAAATTCCATCCGGTGAAGTGGGCAATCCGTGGCTTCTTGAGCGCGCGGGACACAGTGGCTTGCCGATCATCGCCTCCAGCGGAATGAGTCCTCTCGATGAGATCGATGAAATGATGCGTTGCCTTGCCGAAGCGTCCGACCGGCTTGTCCTGCTGCATTGTGTTTCCGAATATCCGACGGCGCTAGAAGACATGAACCTCCGACTGCTGCCCTTCTATGCGAAGCGCTATAATTGTCCGGTCGGGCTGTCGGATCACAGTCGGAACCTGGATGAAGTCGCCGCGTCCGTAGCGCTTGGCGCCGCAATGATCGAGGTTCACTTCACCTTTGACAGGGACGCTGTCGGTCCGGACCATCATATCTCCTTGTTACCGGAAGAAATGGCGGCACTATGCCGACATGTCAGGGAGCTGGAAGTAGCACTTGGTGTTCCGGAGAAAGTGCTGGGTGCTCATGCGGACAACATGCGGGGCACGTTCACCAACAGTATCGTGACCCGTGTCGCGCTGCCTGCTGGCAGCCGATTGAGTCGAGAGACACTGGCGCTCAAAAAGCCCGGTAGCGGCATGCCGCCGACAAGGCTACTGGATGTGTTGGGAAAACAGCTTTCGCGGGATGTCCCCGCAGATCATCCGATATCCGAGGGTGATCTGGCCGAATGAGCGGGCTGGTCCTGTCTATTCACCAGCCGGCTTATCTGCCTTGGATTGGCTATCTGGATCGGATTGCTCGGTCTGACCTGTTTGTATTTCTGGACACGGTACAGTTTCAGAAGAACAGCTTCCAGAACCGGAACCGCGTCCGCACGGCGCAAGGTGACACATGGCTCACTGTACCGGTAAAAAGCCGCGATCATATCCAGGGATCGCTTCTCGATATCGAAATTAGTGCCGCCGTCCGTTGGCAAGTGAAACACTTGCGAACGCTTGAGCAAGCCTACAGCAAAGCGCCGCATTTCGGGCGCGTGATGGAGTGGTTACGACCTTTCTACGAGCAAAGCTGGAGCAGGTTATCGGAACTTTGTTGGGCAATGCTGGAAGAGCACCTGAATGCTGCTGGCATAAAAACCAAGCTTCTTCGTGCGTCTGAATTGGATGGCATCGATGGACGGAAAAGCGAACTGATTCTCAGTATTGCCCGCCGTGTGGAAGCAGACACTTACCTCTCCGGCCCGCTTGGTCTGGACTATCTGGATCGCGATTCATTTGTTCAGGCAGGCATCGAACTGGATGTTCATAAGTTCGAGCACCCCAACTACCGTCAACTTCGAGAGCCCTTCATCGCGCATATGGCCGCCGTTGACCGGATGATGTGTGAAGGGAAGTCGATTGAGTGGCGCTAAACAGCCGAATGCCGCTATATCGGCTATTCCGCAAGTAGCACGAATGTGAAACGTATAGCAGTCGTATATGATCGTGCCGATGCGAAAGCGCTGGGTGATGCGGGACCGGTCGATTCTATCCTGGCAATGACGCCAGACGCGCGCGGCTCTATTCCTGACGCGTCGGACCGTGTGTTGACCAGCGCAGATCTGTTCGGGAAGTTTGGCCACGCTCGGGCACTGGTCTGGCGTCGGCGCCTGCATCGGATTGTCGGTGCAAAGCAAAATGAATTCGGCCGCTATACGAATATCCTGTCAAATTACGTTCTGGGCATGCTGGATCAAAATCTATCCTTTGCGGCTCGGACGCATGAGACATTTAGGAATCTGACTGCGGACGTACTCTTGTTGGTACGAGCAAGGGACGGCCAGTGGCATGAATTTGATGAGCGCGCTGCGGCGGCAGATGCATTTGTCGAGAAGCTTGCCGGGATGTCCGTCTCGGAACCCGAACGAACATCTCCCGTCTTTCCGTGGCTTTACCAATTCCTCGCCGAGATCGTTATACGGATTATTGCGAAAAAGGGGCCATGGTGTGTTTGCACGCGAACAGGACTTCCCTTTGGCCTCGACCAGGCTCTTTATGACAGTCCAAAACGGCTACGTCGGCTCGTGCTCAATTTATCGGTAGACAACAAAAGTTATGGCCGCTTGTTTCGGGAGATGGTTCGCTTCCTACGTACGCCGACCCCGTTGTTTCAGATAGACATCCCGATGGTACCGGATCGCTCGGCCGAAGCGATTGTTGGCGCCAGTCTGACGACGATGAATGGGACAATCCCGCCGGTCGTTCTAAAAGTCTGTCAGGAACCCGTGTGTCGTACTTCCGGAAGTATCGTAGGCTCGGTCGCCGCTTTGAAACGCATTCTCTCGATCCTTAAGCCGAAAGCATCTGTCTCATATCAGACCAGCAGTACTGCGGAACACGTTCTGTCCGCCGCTGCCGCGGAAGCGGGGATTGATCGAGTTGTTTTGAATTATAATTCCCACACGCGCTCGACGGGGGCTTGCAGCGTCTTTTCCAATCATGGCCACTACCGGCTGAAAGTCTGGAACGCGTTGGCCGACAGAGTGCTGACATGGTCGCCCAATGGGGCGGAGTTGATCGAAAGCCTGCGACAACCATCCGATGACAGAGAAGTGACGGCCGTCCGACCGATGCCTCCAATTGCCTATGACGTGGCGCGTGAGGGTCTCACGATGAGTGAGACGCCGATTGTGTTGCACGCCGGCAGCTTTCTATCCTGGGACCGCACGCTGCTCTGGTGCCTAGAGACTAGCGATGAGTACGCCGATAGCATCCTTTCCTTTGCGAAAGTTGCAACGAAGGTCGAGAGCATTCACGCCGTGGCGCGATGCAAGAAGAAAGGAGAAGCAGGAGGAGAGGCGATTGCCCGCCTGTGGCCGCCGAATAGCCCTGTATCCCTTCAGGGACTGGAGCGCCCGTTTAAGGAAGTGCTGCTTGAAACGACACTGTTGGTCAGCTTTATGTCAACGGTAATCGAGGAAGCGCTTGCCGCGCGGACACCGGTCCTGCTCTGGGGACCTACCGATCGATACCTGCATTTATCGCCGCGGTGGGAGCCTCCCACTGGTCCTGGAGACCGGGCAGCGGTTTACGCAGCATCGGACGAACCGGCATTGGCAGAGATGCTGCGCTCGATTGTCGCTGCGCATAAGGGGTCGCCGCTTACTGACGCAGAGATTGCACCCTATATCTTTGACGAGAATGTTCCGGGCCTCGAAGCGATACCCGACTGGATAGACGAGGGAAACTTCCCGGATTGGCATGGCGTAGAGGCGAAGGCCTGTGGTTGAAAGTGGTATCAATCTGGCGCTGATACCAGCCCGCGGTGGGTCCAAGCGAATTCCAGGAAAGAACATCGCAGACTGCGCCGGGCGGCCTCTGATTGAATGGACCATCATGGCCGCTTTAGGGGCAGCATCCATTCACCGGGTTATCGTTTCAACAGACAGTTCCGACATTGCCGAAATCGCTTCCGCGGCGGGAGCTGAGGTCCCCTTCCTGCGCCCGCTCGACCTATCCGGAGACACGGTGGAAATGATCGACGTGATGCGCCACATTCTGGATTGGGTACGAGACAGTGAACGGGTAGCTGTCGAATCCTTGGTGTTGCTGCAGCCGACGAGCCCGCTGCGAACCGCACGACACGTCGATGAAGCGTTGCAGCAGATGCGCGAATGCAATGCCGATACGATCGTCAGTGTGGCGCAACTTTCCCATATCGAGCATCCAGCCGTTGCGCATCGGCTGGAGAATGGAATTCTGTCTTCCTACGTACCAGGGTTGGCCGATCAAACAGAATTGCCGTCGGCTTTTATGCGTAATGGACCGGCAATTCTGGCGAACCGGCCGCACGTCATTGATGCGGGACAGAAATTTGGGGAACGGCTGGCAGGGTATGTTATGCCGCGGGCAGACTCCGTGGATATAGATGAAGCGTTCGATTTGAAACTCGCCTCTCTACTGCTTGAAGAGCGGATGTCAAACGACGCCGAGGCAATGCAATGAATCTGCTTGTAACCGGCGGCTGTGGCTTCGTCGGCCTGAATCTGTTGGGTGCGTTGACGAACCGGCCCATCAAGGAAGTACGGATCGTTGACAATTTGACCAATAGTTCCCGTGGAAATCTGGAAACTGTGCTCAGCTATATTTCGGGTGACCGGGTCCAGCGCGTTGCTGCCGACCAGTGGGTTCTTCCTGGTACGGAGGGCGAGTGGACGGTCAAGTTGATCGAAGCGGACATCCGAGACGCCGAAGCGATGCGCACGTTGAGCGACGGTATCGATGCGACGATCAACCTGGCCGCACAATCGGGTGTGCCGGCCTCTTTGGACGATCCACGCTTCGACCTAGAGCAGAATGTCATCGGGACGTTCAACTTACTTGAGGCCTGTCGTGCCCACAGTGTTGGAACTTTCATAACGGCATCATCTGCGGCAGTGCTGGGCGACGCGGCGCCGCCGCAGAAGGAGGATCAGCGCATATTGCCGCTGTCTCCTTATGGTGCGAGCAAGGCGGCGACGGAGATTTACTGTTCGGCATATAACGCTTCGTTTGGGTTGAATACGTTGGCCTTTCGATTTTCGAATGTTTATGGCCCGTTCTCCTGGCGCAAAGGCAGCGTCGTGGCGCTGTTCATAAAGAAGCTGTTGTCTGGCGAGGCGATTTGTATAAACGGGGACGGCTCCCAACGGCGCGACTTTCTTTATGTTTCCGACCTCGCGGAAGTCGTCGCGGACGCCGCTTTAGGACGGCTGCAAGGACCTATTCCCTGGGGCGAGGCTGTTAATATTTCCACGGGGATTCAGACATCGGTCTCGCATTTGGCCGAATGTATTCAGCGGGAAGCGGAGCGCGTCGGCGTTCCCTGCCCGATAGAACACGCGCCTGCGCGCACGGGCGATGTGTCGGCCAGTGCGCCGTCCCCGCAGAGATTGGAAACCTTGCAGCCAACGCTGAAAATGCGGCGGCTCGAAGAAGGTCTGCCGCAGACGGTGGACTGGTTCATTCAGAATTGGCGAACGTAAGGTGCGCCGCATCCAGTCGGTTTGCGGAAACGACGATAAAAATCTAACGAGTAGAGGCTAGTACCGTGAAAATTATGATCCTGGGTGGCGATGGGTATTTGGGGTGGCCGACGGCCATGCACTTTTCGAAGCAGGGGCACGAGGTAATCGTCACCGATAACTTCCTGAAGCGTCGCCTTGAGATGGAGGAGGGGCTCTCGTCCTTATGGCCGGTTCCCCATCTGCATCGGCGCTCGAAAGTATGGAAGGAGGTCACAGGCAACGACATTATCGTCGAACCGAACGATCTTCGAAATAGCCGTGCAGTTTACAAAATAATGGAGACCTACAAACCCGATGCAATCGTGCACTACGCCGAGCAGCCGTCGGCTCCGTATTCGATGCAGGGGTTGGAGCGCGCATCACTGACCCAGCACAATAACGTTATCGGTACGCTGAACCTGCTCTTCGCCATGCAGGCACATTGCCCCGAAGCGCATCTTGTGAAGCTGGGCACGATGGGGGAATACGGGACACCCAATATCGATATCGAGGAAGGTTACATCACGATCGACCACAATGGCCGATCGGACACCCTTCCCTTTCCCAAGCAGCCTTTCAGTTTCTACCACTTATCGAAAGTGCACGACTCCAACAATATTATGTTCTGCTGCAAGAATTGGGGACTTCGATCAACGGACCTCAACCAAGGTGTCGTATATGGTGTTCATACGGATGACACGAAGCTTCATCCTGAATTGGGGACAAGTTTCCACTATGACGATATTTTCGGTACCGTCCTGAACCGCTTCTGCGTACAGGCGGTCGTCGACCATCCGTTAACCGTATACGGTAAAGGCGGGCAAACCCGTACCTTCCTGAATATTCGCGACACACTGAAATGTGTCGAACTGGCTGTGACAAACCCGGCGGATGAGGGTGAGTTCCGGGTATTCAACCAGTTTACGGAGACCTTTTCGGTGCTTCAGTTGGCGGAGATAGTCAAGGACGCGTGCAGCGGTCATGGGATCGACGTGAAGGTCGACCATATACCTAACCCGAGAATTGAAAAAGAAGAACATTACTACAATCCGAAGAACGATAAGTTGCTGGCTCTGGGGCTTTACCCATTATTGCTATCTGACGTGTTGATCAATGAAATGGTGAGTGAAATCGGAACAGCGAAAGATCAGGTTGATCATGGCGTGATGTTGCCACGCGTAAAGTGGCGGCATCACTGAAAACAGACGTCCGGCAGATAACAAATATATTGACACGAATAGTGCGTACCTTCTTCCGTAAAGTAGCGTTCCGGATCTTTCGTTGCATCGTCCGCGTCGCACAGAACTTGCCTTTCGGGGCGGATCGCTTTCCCGCTGCGCTGGCTGCTTGGCGGATCGCTTCGCGGACGCGCGTAATCGTCGAGGTGCCGGGGGCGTCACGTGTCGCCGTGTTCGACGCTTTCCGGTTTCGCCACGATGTCGATCTGATAGGCGCCGAAAGACGGCTAACGCTGCTCGAACTTCCCGTTGCCGACCTTCAGGCCGTCAGCGCTCTTTTTTCGACGCGTCCACCTTTGGAAACACACGAAGCCTATTACTATTTTCTCGAAACAGATGAGCGCTGTTGGGCTGAACGTGAAAAGCTTGCGGACTTCGTCCAAAAGGTTTGCCGTTCTTTGGCGCACCGCCTTTCGCTGGATGCCGCAATCTCCCCTGGCGTCTTTTATGAATACGAAATTCCCTGGTCGGCGGGTTTCAGGGATATCGGAAAGCAGTTTGTGGCGGTCCATAAGGAATTTACCGTCATGGGCCCCGAAAATATGCAAGAACGCATCAAACGCTTCGCTCAACAACGTCGCAAGTTTCACGGCACGGGGGTTTATGTCGTCAACGAGTTAGCGGCCCGATTGTTTACCGAAAGTGGTATTGCGCAAACCGACCAGGTTAAAGTCGTCGGGTTGCCAAGAATGGATGCACTCTTCCAGCGGTTTGATACGCGGAATCCTGACTGTCAGCCAGTTAGTGAGAAAAAAGAGGGCAAACAGATCACACTGTTTTCCTTTGCGCATTATGGCGGAGACCTCGAGCCAGGTGAACGGCGCTCGAAGCTGTTCAGCAAATACGACCACGAAGGCTTTGTTCGTCTGTTCAACGAAGTTCATGGAATGATGGGTCGCCTTGCCCTTAATTTTCCGGATGCTAAATTTGTTATTAAACCGAAAAACGTTGTCGATTGGTGGACGACAGAGATTGATGCCGCAATCGTTGCGGCAACCGGCCGGCATGTTGGCGAGATCCCGAATCTGTCGGTTGAAGATCGCCCGCCACATGATTTGTTAGCCGAATCGGATGCCGTTATTGGCTTCAACTCGACCGTTCTTCTTGAATCGAAGATCGCGAGAAAAACGACAATTCTACCGCTCTTCGCTGAGGCGACCGACCGGTATCCTGATAATGTTTACCTAAAAGAGAATGCGGATATCTTTATCTGTCCCAATTCGGCTGAGGCAATGGAATCTGTTTTACGGCAGGTTCTGCTTGGCGAGGCGGTGGCTGAGCCGGCATCGCAGAAAAGAGTGTCGGAGGTGCTGAATTTCTATTTGGGTTACTCTGATGGAAATTGTACGCGCCGTTTCATAGATGAATTTTGTGCGGCAATAGGCTGATAGATCTCAGCGAATGGCCACTAAAACCGTGCTGCGTGAGTGCGCAAAAATCAACGCCTCCGACAGGAAACAAACTGTTCTTTTCATGCCCAGTTCCGCGACTTCATGGTCGCGAATGCGCCCGCAGTTATTGATGTTGCATAGCACGGCCTCATTCGAACCTTATGTGCTGTTCGCTACTTCGGCTGTGCTTGAGTTTACCGAAGAGTGTCGCCAATTGGGTGTTCCCCACCGGGTTTTGGGGCCTGTAGACCGGCATGACCGAGATCATTTTCCCAAATTAATGCGGTGCGTTTCCAAAGTGCTGGGCGATGGAGACATCGCACGTCATGTATCTCGATTTTTCGAATGCGACCGGATTTCCAGTAGCTTGCCTGTCGGGTTGCTGCGGTCGTTAGCGGTGCGTAAACGGTTGCGTGCTGAGTACAGGCTGATGATGGACCTGATTGCCGAACTGAGGTCAGCCGCTATCTTCGTCCATGGAGTGGGCCGTGTTGTGTGAGGTGCCGACGATCGATATCGATTATGCAGG
>JAAHTG010000579.1_pt1 | contig 30756 bp, 31 predicted proteins | sample 6116081 | NCBI WGS metagenome assembly JAAHTG01 (sample SAMN13939989, study PRJNA603662) | sponge metagenome | isolation source: marine sponge | host: Mycale hentscheli | place: New Zealand | collected 2005 | reverse complement strand
TTTTTTTTGCTTTTCAAATAATTCTCTCCCTATCCTCCCTAGTCCTCTATTCTATATTATTACATCATTTTTAAAACTTCTAGACATTTCTCTCTATGCTTTTTATAATCTATAAACTCTTTGCCTAACTCCACAATTCCCATTTCATTCTTAAACTCACCATCTTCTTTTTCATTTACAGATTGACTGATATTTACTACTATCTCTTGCCCTTCACTCTCGAACATCATCTCGTCTAGTGTATTCTCATTATTTTTTTGGATTATATCTCCTACTATTTTTGCTTTCTCATAATTATTATTATGAATATAGGTATAAAACTTCTGTTTATTTTTTCCCCTATCTATCCCACCTTGTATGTCTGCTCTCAATTTTTTTAAATAATCCATATCCATTTTTTCCAAGTCCTCATTTGTAGTAGTGTTTCCAGTCCTCCCCTCACTATTAGTAATCACAATATTTGCTCCTATCGCCATAAAATTTTTCATCATAATTCTATTATCTATTAGAGTATAATCCCTTTCCAATCCTTTAATGTGGTTCTTCTCTGCTAAAACAATCCTTTTTATTTCTTTAGTAAAACTAGTTTTATCGAACATAGTTTGTTTAGTTTCCTTTCGCCTTTTAACTCCTTTCACCATTCTCTTTTGTATATATATGATATGATATATAACTTTAAATTAAAATCAATTTTGTTTTTTTTGCGGGTATAGATTATAGATTATTTTTTTATTTGGGAGCGAGTAGTAGGTTTAGCAGAGTATCGGTCATCTCCATAAACCTCAATCTCTTCTTTTATTTTTTTTTGTGTGTCTATTTTCTTTTCTAACTGCTCGGGGTTTCTAATACAACACTTCTCTAATATCTCTAGTGTCCTCTCAAAACCATAGACATTCCCTAGATTTTTTATCTTTCTACACTCGGAACAAAATGAACCAAACCAAGTCTCAACACCCTTCTTCTCGCACAAAACACAAACCATATATAATTAACTAATATTTTTATTTTTATATTTATTTAATCACTATCGCAAAAATTATCACTATCCTCTTCATAATCCTCACCGTCCTCATACTCATAGTCCTTATCTAAATCATAACTATCTACTAGTGCTTGAGACCTAACCTTATTAAACCTATAATAATAAACTGATTGTTTTGTGTGGTGAATAACTTTATCTATATCTTTGTCTCCCAAGTCCTCTAAATGCTTGTAAGTGAATTTTACCATACCAGCGTTAAATCCCGCTCTATCCCATTTATTTTTAACATTATTATACGATTGATATTCTGTAAATTTATCCCATAACTGACTACCAGTATATTTAGTATCACTAATAGTCTTTCTATCTGCTAATAAATACTCAATAAATCTAACTAGTTGAGGTTTATTCCTATGCTGTAAGTCCTTATATGCTCTTGTGAATGGTCTATTCAGTTTAAAATTATAATATCTATTTACTTCTACTCGCTTTTCTAGAAACCAGCAAAAACATTTAGCAACACAAGGGTCTTCCAAGTCTTCGAATAACTCCTCGAAATATCCCTCAATATATAACACTCGGTCGCTACACTCTACTACGAAGAAGCGTCTATCCCCTATCTCTACTTTTACTGGATTTTCACTATTAGAGGCATAACAAGTCAAGGCACAATTAGTAATCTTTTTTCTATCAACACCTTTTTTCTCGTGATTTATAGTTGCTTCTGTAGCGAATTCTTTTAATCTCGCAGAGTGATTGTATCCCGCTTGCCCGTCCATCTCATTAAAAACAATCATTAGTTTCCCCTTAATCATAGAGTTAAACTTCCCTACAAAATCGTCAGCGTTCGACGAACAACAATAATAGGGTTTCCCTAATACTTTCTCACCAAACCAATCCAAAAACGCATTTTTCCCACAACCTTGCTTAGACTTAAATACACACGATATTTTATGTAATAATGCTGGATACCTATATTTAAATGCTAATACTTTTAATAAATATGTATAGCAATCATTATCACAACCTACTAAATAATATATATGGTTGAGTATCCTCTCAATCTTTTTTTCTCTGTCCTCCTCGTTCATAGTCTCAAACTCCTCATTTTCTATATCGTCTATATATAATCCATTATAAAAATTATATGTAAATTGAGAGCAGTCTAGAGGAGGCGGTAAGAAATCCATTCTATCATATTCTCTTCTAGTTGCGTCATCAATCCAGCGGTCGCAAAATGGAGTTTCTTTAGTAGTAGTCTTGCCTTTTTTATCTGTAGAAGTTGTAAGAGTTTTTAGACAACAATGGACTTGCTTAAAATTGTCGTGTGTCCTCTCCTTCAATTCGCCTACAATATTATCCATCTCACAATAGGTCGCCTTATCACTCTTAACTACAAAACAATCCTTCTCAAATCTGCGTTTTTGTTCGAAGTAATCTCCAATCATATTAAATGAAGGTGGGTCTATTTGATTTCGTCGCTGTCCCTTTAACTCAATAAATAAATCTTTGTTTTGTTGTTGTAGAAATCTCCATATAGTTCCACTCTTGATTTTATTTCCTCCATAATTATTATTTTTTAATCCTTCCCAAGTCTTATCATTTTCTCTATCCCAAGTCGCTTCCCATTTCTCGTGCTTTTTCATAAACTCCATAAACTCCATTTTATAGGTTAAATCTTGCTGGATATTTAATGCTTGATTAAATACACCTATTAATAGAGTTTTCCACTCTGTAAATGTAGCAAACTTATTAACATCTAATCCTTTTAATATTTTAAATAATAGGTCTTGAGGTATAGTTTCGTCTTCATTTAAGAAGTCATTTCTTATAGTGTCTCTAACCTTAAACTTCCTATCACTACCGATATTATGTTTTTTAGTGTATTTCTCAATAGCATTTAAATCTTTTTCATACATCTCTATATTTAACGCTTCGTTAAACTCCTTAATAGTAATAGTAGAAGTTGTATTAGCATTATCACATACCGAGGTCATACCTTCGAATGAATACTCTGTAATAATATCTATCTCCTTATTGTTAATTTTAAGTTCGCTCTTATAATTGCCCGACTTCTCTAATTTAATATATCTATGTCGTCCAAACTTTTTTGTTAACGACTTAGTAATAGGTGCTGATTTAAATAAACTCATAGACGCTATTTCTGTCTCACCATCTTCGTCGTCTGTATCAATCATAATCCAATTTGTATTATATAATATAACTACAACACCGTCGCAACTACTTAATTTATCATATTGCTTGAGAAACTCACAGTGGGATTTAACCATCGCTTTAGTCCATTTATAGAAAGGAACTCCCATATTAGGACTAAATTTATCCTCACCCTTAAACTTAATTTTATTTAAGAAACAAGGCAATTTTTTCTTCTTCCCATTAACTTCGCTGTAGTGAAATTTAGTAGGAATGCTAATTATATCATTAGACCTAACAAAACTCACAATATTATTATCATCTCTCGCTACTGTGTCCTTCTTCTTCATCGCAACTTTCTTTCTAATAACTTTTTTAACTACTGGTTCCATATTTATAATATAATAAATAACGCTTAAATAAAAATTTAAAATCAATTTTATTTTTTTGAGGGTATAGATATTAGAGTTTATATAAAATATTAGTAATAACTCTTTCTATTTAAAGACAATCATATCTATAATATTATGAATAACGCAAAAAATAAAATTGAGTTGAAAAATAATATTATTAAGCAAAGAAAAATAATAAATATGGATATAGATGCCTACAAACTCCTTCGAAATGGTCTAACAAGTATCGCAACAGACGAAGATAAACAATCATTTCTAAAAGTTCTTATAAATATGAACCCTTTATATAATGTAGATTTTACTAATTTTAAACAATTTGAAGATTTAATGTTAGAAACTAAAATAGAAACTAAATGTGTCTATAATCATACCGAAAAGAGTGGCGGATTTAAATGTATTTGCGGACAAGAGCGTCTGCGAGTATTAGGAGTAGTAGAATATAATGGACTTAACTATATATTAGGTAGTGAATGTGTAAAAAATTTAAAGAAGATGGTAGAAGAGAGAGAGGCAGACCCTTCACTAATTATTAAATTAGATAAATGGATAGATAGTATTAAAGTTGTAGATAATCAAAAAAATAATAGTTGTTGTTTGGCGTGTGGTAAAAAATCAATATCCAAAACTGATTATATAGATGTAAGAAGAAAAGTATGGTGTAAAAAATGCTTATATTCTAAAAATGAATGGGTAAAAGGTAAATTAAAATCAGTTCAATATGCTCCTTGTAAAAGTTGTAAAAAACACTTTAAACCTCACGACAAAAAATGGTTAGATTATAGGGGACAAGTAAAAACCCAATGTGTAGATTGTTGGAAGAAAACTCATTAGTCAAAACTTACTATATGCTTTTGTTGCTCTTGCTCTTGCTCGCACTGCTCTTGCTTTCTCTTTCTATCTCTATATGCTTTTTGTCTCGCTCTATACATCTCTTTATTCTCTTCATATTTTCTTTTCAATTTTTCTTTCCTCTCTTCTATATTTTTTAATACCTTCTCTTTATCGGTTTCAGTCATATTTACATTATTGTAGGTGTATTTATTATTATAAAACCGCCTTGAATTATTTTTAGCATTCTCTTTTAATTGCGATAATCGCTCTTCCGCCGACATACTAGTATTCATTATATATAATATTAGAAATAACTTTAAATAGATTTATTTATTTTTATTCTTCCTAATTACTTTAGAGCAATCCAAGCAATATATTTTATAATTATTTTTATAATAGAATTTTTTATAATCAAAATACTTATCACACCTCGAACATAGTTTATCATTTATACAACCTTTATTTTTTCTAATATTTTTAGCAAGTAGTCTAGCAATGTCTAACTCATTTTCTAATCTCTCGACCTCTGCTCGTGCTATTTTTACTTCCTTACAAGTATTACAGATACACCGCATTATTTTTATATATATAATGAATTTTTTTTAAAAATCAATTTTATTTTATTGAGATATTATATACAGATGTCCCATTTTAAGTTAGTAGGCAAAGATAATAATAATCATATTAGCGAAGTTAAAGTCCATAATGGTGCTATAAAGACGGGTATTGATACAACCGATACTGGTTTTTTGACTTTTGCTGGATATATAGATGGTATTGAAGGAAAATTAGATAGTATTGATACACGAATAGCAAACAGTATTAATACTGGTGCTACTCAATACGGCGAAACTCAAACTGGTAGAATTGGTGTCACGGCGTATGGAAGAGATAGTGCTAATGGTTTAATGAAGGCACTAAAATTAGATGCTTCGGGTAGATTGGAATGCTCTGTCGATGCTTTGGAGGTGACGGCGGAGACTATAAATCTATCAACCGACCAATTAGAGGCAATTTTAGGTCAAACTAATACTAAATTAGATGGAATTGATACTGTATTAGATAATGTTTTAGTCAAAAATACAGAAATAGATACTGCCGTAGATGCTACAAATGCTCTTTTAACAACTCTAGACGGAGTTCAAGACAACGCCTTAACAAAACTTACTGAAATTGATACTGCTGTAGATGCTACAAATGCTCTTTTAACAACTCTAGACGGAGTTCAAGACAACGCCTTAACAAAACTAGGCGAAATCGAAACCACAAATAATGCTAATCAAGTATTATTAGGAACAATTGATGAAGATACAAATGCTATTAAGGGACACGTAGATGGAATAGAAACTCTAATTACTTCTACAAACTCTAAAATAGATGTTTTTGATGCTGTTCTAGATGCTTCATTAGTTAAACAGACTGCTATTGAAACTCTTATCACAACCGCCGACGCTGTTCTAGATGCTTCTTTAGTTAAACAGACTGCTATTGAAACTCTTATTACAACTTCTAATACTGGATTAAGTTCTATTGATAGTGGAATTAGTGATTTAGATACGGTGCTAGGAGATATACAAACCGATAATAATAATAAATTAGACCATTTAAGTGGTGATTTAGATACATTAAACGGTAAAATAGATACTCTTACTACGCGAATTAAACTCGCAAATAGCGACGCTCATATAGCAGTTAGTTTAGAAGATATAGGAGGAGTAGCAACTCAAACGACCGCCGCCGCCATTTTAGCAAAAAATGGTGAAATTGAAACAACTGCCGACGCTATTTTAGCAAAAAATACTGAAATTGAAACAACTGCCGACGCTATTTTAGCAAAAAATACTGAAATGGAAACTTCATTAAATTCTATTTTATCTAAAAATGGTGAAATTGAAACAACTGCCGACGCTATTTTAGCAAAAAATACTCAAATTGAAACATTAGTAGGTGCGACAAATACTCTTTTAACCCAATTAGATGTAGTAGCAGACGCTTCTTTAGTTAAACATACTAATAATGAAACTCTCATTACTGCTATGTCCGCAAAATTACCAGCGTCTTTAGGAGCAAAAGCAGATGCTAGTTCTATTTCAACTTGTAGGAGTTCTACTCAAGGTGCTTATGATATGAGTGCTAGAACAACTATAGGGACTGCTTCTACTACAACTAAACTTCTATGCGACGCTCAAGGTCATTTACAAGTCGATGTATTAAGTGGGGGTGGTTCAACTGATGTAAGTGCTTTATCTACACACGCTAAACAAGATACAATTATAGGACACTTAGACGGAGTGGAAGGTAAATTAGACCATTTAAGTGATAATATCGATACACTCGACGCAGTCCAAGATAATGCTCTTACAAAATTAGGTGAAATTGAAACAAGTGCCGATGCTATTTTAGCAAAGAATACTGAAATAGAAACTACTGCTGACGCAATTTTAGCAAAAAATACAGAGATAGAAACAACAGCAGACGCTATTTTAGCAAAAAATACAGAAATGGAAACAAGTTTAGACGCTATTTTAGCAAAAAATACACAAAATGAAACTCTATTAACAAGTATAGCACCACGAACGGCAACTGGAACTCTTAGTGATGCCGTTAATTTAGCAGATGGAGCAGCGACATCAATAGTAGATACAGATGGATATAGATATATGACCGTTTTTGGAAAAGCAACTAATGATTTTTCATTAACAGTTCAATATAGTTTAACTAATTCTGCTTCAAAAATGGTGTCGCTATATTTACAAGATTTCGGCACGAATAGTGTAAATAGTATAAATGTAGTTCATCAAGTATTAGAACACCCAGCAAGATATGTTAGGTTTATCAATTATAATGGTAGTCAAGCAAACGCCCTAACGCTATACTACCAATTATCTAATTAAAGGATTAAATTAGACTGACTTTTACACAACCATACATTTAAATATAGGAAATCCGTTGCTGTTAAAGTCTGTCCGTTTTTGTCTATTTCTAAAAAGCACCGCTCTCCTTTTATCATTTTTACATTATATTCATAAGTATTTGCTACTAATGTTTTTGTATCTATAATCGCTGCTGTTTTTAAATTTTGATTATGGAATTTTAAATTTATTATTATAGGTTTTGAAGAGACAACTGATATTTTATAATTATCGTAATGCCAAGTATCTATAGCACCGTATGTCGCTATATCTCCACTGTAGGTTAAAGTATCTAATAATACATTTTTAGACAACTCTTGCGAATAAACTATATTCATTTTTATATTATAATAATATAATAAAATTATTATTTAAATTTAATTCACAAAATAAAATATTATTATATATTATAAAATGGCGACTGATAATCAAAATGGAAATATTGCTTCTGCTATAAATTCTAAATACATTAGTATTAAACCCGAAAATGGCGAGAGTTTTAACCCAGGGCAGAAAATCATATATAATATAGAACCTTCTATAGGATATATTAAAAAGGATAGTTATTTAATGTTCGATGTAGTTAATACTACTGCTGATAATGGACGATACACTTGGAATACTGCTGGCGCCCACGGTCTAATAAATCAAATAAATATTTATTCAAAAGAAACTGGAGTTTTACTAGAAAATTTAAATAATTATAATCAGTGGGTCGGTGTTGAAAATCAATACATTACTGACGATAAAACTCAATTAGCAATTAAGGAGGGTGTTAGACTTCCTTGCGAAGCGAGACATAATTACGAAGGTGGCAACCAATCTCATCACACTTTGCCCGAGGGTCAGCACAATACAAATCACTTATTTTCTCCAGTTGAGGCGGGTGGAAATGCGGTGTTTATGGAAAGGAGATATTGTATTCCATTAAGATGTGGTATTTTCCGCCACTGGGACGATGAACGATTAATACCTATTTTAAATTTTGGCGGATTAAGGATTGAACTATTTTTAGCACCACCCGAAGAGTGCCTACAGAGATTACCGTGTGCCTCCGAAGTCGCTATCCGTGTCGACGGACACCTCAATACCGATGTTGCGACGGGACAGTTAATCGCTACTAGAGCGGGTGCTGCCGATGTTGTTTTCGCATTACAAGGTCTAAATACAATTAAGAAATGTGGTTTTTGTGTCGGTAATAGAGTTATAATTAGAGGGGAAATCGGTGGTGCTGGTGGAGTTGTTAATACTGCCCGAAGTATTGTAGGAATGACCGATGATGGTGCTGGTCTAGTCTCAATTACTGTAAATGGTGGAGTTATTGGAACTACTACTAATACCGCTTTAATGATTGCCGATATTCCAACTGCTTTAGGTGGAGTTAATAATAGTGCTAATGCCGTTAATCCTAATTATAGAATTACAAATACAGAATATAGACTTTGTGTTGTCGCCCCGAGTTCCGCTCAAAGTAAGGCATTAAGTTCGGCAATCAATTACGAATTTACTAGTTATGATTTATTTTTAGACAATGTCCCCTCTACTTCTTTAAGACACCAAGTCCCTCTACACTCTGTAGCATCAAAAGCAAAATGTATTACAACTATGATTTATGACCCAGCACAAGAAAAAAATGTTATAGCACAAAATTATTATGCTGGATTACAAAATCACGCCTTACCGATTACTACTTACAATAATGATATAGTGTTTTTCATAAATAATAAATTATATCCACTTCGCTCTTACAATCCAACAAGACTTAGAGATAGAGTTTTAGCATTAAACGAACAAGTTAAATCCTTCGACGCAATAAATAAACCTATTATGAGTTTCGGTGATAATAGAGGAGGTAATATTAAAGATTTTGTAAATACCAGTTTAATCTGTAGAGAATTAGCAAGAGGAGAGTTTGTGTTTGACTTAAGAAACGCCGAACCCGAAATAAGACTTGGATTTACCACCGCTAGGGCGGGAAATCTAAGAGTTAATAGTTTTGTTTGGTCTAAAAAAATAATTAGCACTTCTTCAAGTGGAGTCCAAGTTATTTATTAAACTGCTTTTGATTTAAACTTTTTTTAAAAGTTTTTTTATATTATTATTTTAAAGTTATGCCCGCTTATGTCCCCGATAAGAACCCTAAATCTATTTACAAAAATCAACTAGAAAAGAAACCCGACAATAAAGATTTAAGAATGTATGCTAAATGTATAAATGATAAAAAGCACCCATTCAATAAAGTTCCCAAAGAACCAAAATTAAATATAGAAGATATTTTTATTAAAGGTAAAAGTGAAAAAAAATCTAAAGAAAAGGCAACGGAACAGAAAAATAAAAAAAATAAATAAATATTCATTTATTTTAAAATAAATAATTAAAATATTATTATATATTATAAAATGGCGAACTTAACTGACTATTCTATAAATGACGCACCGATGATGATGGATATTAGAAGTGATACTTTAGAACCAATTTCAAATACTTCAAAAAAGTTTGTTTTTAGGTTAGACCAAGCGGGATACTTAGACCAAAATTCGGTTTTACTATTTAAATTACAAAATGTTGCTAATAACAACTATTTAAGAGTAAATAATTTTAATGGAGGTTTAGGTGCTATTAAACGAGCAATTTTTCAAGTTGGAGACTATGTGATAAACGATGTTGATGGGTGTGATAAAATGATGACTATGTTAAATTTCGTAGCAAAAAATAATCAAAGGGTTAATAATTTTGATACTTGGTATTATCAAAATCAGTTAAATTGGAAAGTTTTAGAAGGTGCTTCTACTGAAGACTGTGGTGCTGATAATTGTGGAACTGGAACTATTGTTGCTGATAAATTAAGTTGTGGAGTTAATATAGGTGATGTCGGTAATGGTAATGCTGGAACACAAGTCCATTCGATGCCTATTACAAATAACCACGAAAATAATACACAAATAGGTATTCCTTTAGGAACTATTTTCCCCGCCCTCAAAAGTAGAACTATTCCATTATTTTTATTCCAAGACTATAGAATTTTAATTACAATCGAATTTAATGATGCCCCGAAATACATAAATGATATTGCCGAAATTGCGGGAGGTGCTGGTAATAATACTGGATTAAGAGCGAACCCTAATGCCGTCACGTATCAAGATGTTAAACTCCAAGTGGATTATATTATTATGCCTTCGGAAGTCCAAAATAAAGATAGAGCGATGACTACCGCACAAGGTGGATTAAATTTAACTTTCTTTGATAGTGTGAAGGTCGAAAAACAAATCCCAGCAACGACCGCTAATACTTTACAGAGTGTAGAACAAAGAATAGGTGCTGATAATAAAGAAGTCCATAAAATTTATATGTCTAAACGATTAACTGCTGATGACGGACAAGCATTAAATGCTTTATATTTAGACCAGCGTATTGATGGTATGAACCAAGAGGAATATAATGTAAATATTGCTGGGGTCGATGTTTTCCCCGATTACAAATGGGCGCCAACTTCGCATTATGACGAAACCGCAAATTGTTTAGGAAATGATATTCAAGTCCCAAGACCAGTTTATTTTAATGACGAAAATACTGCCTTTAATGGATTAGGTAGTCAAAGTGGTGGAGTTTTAGGAAAATACAAACCTTTATGTTTAGACTTAAGTAATGGTAATGAAGGTATTTTAGGTAGTGGTAGAACTATCGGTGCTTACCCAATAATATGGAAATATAGAAGGAAACCCACTGGTGCTGTTGCTGGATATTACACAAGAGCATTAAATACTGCTCTAGAGGTTGATTACTTTTTATTAGTTAGTAAAACTGCTAATATTAAGTCAAGTCCAACTGGAACTCAAGTCCAAGTTAGTTATTAAGCGAAATATTGGTCTAGTGGAAGTGATACAGACCTTTTAAAATTATTATTATTATTTTTATTATTTATTATATTATTCTCTCCCTCTAATCTGTTTTCACAGTCTAGTTCAGTCTCGCAACAACGCATCATACACCTAAATTTAAAGAAATTCTTAATATGCTTACAACAACTCCAACTCATTCTTCTTATTTTAATCAAAGATATTTTTTAGTTTATTTTGTTTTTTAATTATATTATTATAATATAATGGCGGACATTCTATATATAGATTGTAATAGAAATCAAAGTGTTAAGAGCGACGAAAATACGAATGAATGGGAGTTTGTTCTACAAGATGAAGCATTAGTATTACCAGCGGGAACTCAAGTATCAATACAAGAGAGTTTTATAAACAAGAGAGGAGTTAGTGGTAATACTATAGAGATTGAAGAAGATATGACTACAACTATTAGATATTCATATTATTTAAGTCATTCCCCTCATTTTGTCCCCGAAGCAGAGCAAAGACCCGATACTTCTACAAATAGATTATTTACTTCTTCTTTCTTTAATGTATCAAAAGGCACTAATTATTCTGTGTTTCCTAGAGACGCTCTAGACGATAGAGTTCACGAAACTAAACCAGCAGTAGATTACTTCGACTCGCAAATGTCTAAATGTGGCGGATATGAAAAACCACTTATGGCGTGTAAAATATCTAGATATGAAAATACAACTGGAGCAGTTCAACAAAATTGGGCGGGAGACCTTGGGACAATAGAACCTCTAATTGGAACTACTGAAATAACAATCCCCGCTGGGGCGTATGGTGTAGATGAAATAGCAAAGTTAATAGAAGACCAATTGACTGGGAGATTAACTAATGTTAAAAATAAAGATTTTAGCGAAAATTTTATAGAAAAAAAAAAGAAGGAAGGCACTTACAGAGGAACTCTAGAAAATGATACTACACTAATTATGTCGACTTGTATGCCTTTTGCTCTAAATGATGGATTTACTGGAGCAGCACGAACAGATATTACTAACGGACGAAAACAATTCCCAATAGGACAAAATCAAGACCCTCCTTTTAAACTGCCTTTATATGGCGAAATCCACGCAACTCAACCAGCACACGACCCCGATAGTGTAGATGATAGATTTAGACCACTTTTTTTTATGAAACCGAGCGATTGGAACGACTGTAGAGATACGCATATGATAGTAAATGAATGGAATAATGGCGATTTTTTTCCAGTCGATAGGATAGGTGGCAGACCACCCATTGGAGCAGATAGGATAGCAGCATATTTAAAGCGGTCGGAAGTTTGGAACTATACAAAGCAAACTCTAGATTTTAGACGAACTACTGCCGACGCAGTAAATTCTAAATGTCTATTTCATCACTTTAGGAATGTAGATTATTCGCAAAAGGGGACGCTACAATCTTATAATTATGATACTCAAAATAAAGGTATTTATGTTGGGGCGCCCGATATTAAATTTGGGTGGGACAACACAAACTCTGCTTTTGCTATTGGTAATTTACACTTTCCATATAGGTTTATGTCGCACGACCAGCACGGAAATGTAATCCCCGAAGCGGGGCAAGAAGGAATAATGATGCGTAGATTAAATGTTAGTAAAAGACTTAATAATGCTGTCCCCCCCGAAGAAGTATCTCATATAGAACTCGAAGATTTTGAAACCCCCTTAACAAGAGTAGGTGGTATATCTATTTTTAATTGGGACGTAGAAACCGCACAAAAAGAAGGAGATGTAGATTATAAAGACGGGACGGTTTGGTCGCAAGTTCCATCGAGTCAAGGTATGTGGAGTTTTGAAGACCATTTTACTTCGAAAGAAGAAGCAAAACGAGCGTGGACTAAAACTCTTTGGGCGAAATTAGGATTTACATACGACCAATTACAGAATAGAGATAATTATGAAATGGCGAATTATTTAGAAGAAGCACCATCAAATAATAAAAGATTATTTGGAACTACTACAAGACCCGATATAAACTCATCTATCACTTCTTCTATTTCATCAGCATTTAATATTGCTTCGCTCCAAGTCGGTAGTGAAGCAGTAAAACCTAGAGTTTATTCAAATTTAGATGTAGGAACTACTTTTGGTAATAGCAGACCCGATGCTACTAATAATCCGTTCCCCCTAATGAACCCTCAAGGTTCGCCTTTCAGTAATTTAGGCAGTTATTTTTCTAGTCCCTTTAGTGAAAGCACTACTGTAAATGTATTAACTCAAGGCAGACCGATTATCGCACAGTCTCTCCCTACACTATCGGAAGAAGGTTATTTTTTAATTACAAGTAATATAGTAGATGGATATAAAGACAGAGTGAAGAGAGGCACTCCAATTAGTTTATTAGGAATAGTTCCTATTAGTAATTTATCAAATCAAGATTTTATCCAAAGTAGAAATGATATAGTTCATACAATCCAAAATACTACTGTATTAAATAGTATAAAGATAAAGGTATTAAAACCCGATTTAACTGCTCCTAGATTACAAGATAGTTCATCTGTTATTTTAAAAATAGTTAGACCATTACAACAAGGGCAAGGTTTAATAGGTGATTTAGACCAAACTAAAGAAGAAGACAAGCATACTGACGAAAAAAAGAGTTCATTACAGAAAAAAAAATTCTAATAAACTATTAAGTATGACTAAATTTTATCCAGTAATGACCCATTCCAAATACGACCAATTTTTAGCAGAATATATGAAAGACGAAGATTGTGATTTTTTAGTGAATAGTGATAATGGTGAAGACCAAATCGGTTATGATGAAGATGGTAATGTTTTATTTCATTTAGTTCCTAATGTTTTTAACGATGATGATTTCAAAATATATGATATTTTAGATGAAGTCGCTGAAAGCAATTTAAATACAAATAGGGGTGCTTCGGCGGGTGAAGTAGATAGAGATTTAGTGGGGTGGGGTAAAAAAGATAATGTAGAAGCAGTAAAAAATGTATATAAACAAGTAAGCAAATATGCTTTATCACGAACAAATCCAAATAATCCAAAAGTTTCATACAGAATATCAAATCCAGTCAATAGCAATATGATAGGGTATTTTGATAAAGCAGATATAAATTGTAGAAAATTTATTAAAAATCCCCCAAAGTGTAGATTAACGAGTTATACCCAAAAGAATTTTGAAAAATACAAACAAGTTATACCTTATGTAGAAAAAATCAGCGAAGTTATGAAGAGAGTGTTGCCCTCAAAATATCAAAATCATATAAATTTTATTAAAAATAAAGATAAAATCGGTGATAGTGCCTTTACAACTCTAACAATAAATAAAAATTTTAAGACTGCTATTCATACTGATAGTGGTGATTATAAAAATGGTATAGGAGTTTTAACTTGTATGGGAGAGTTTAAAGGTGGTCGCTTTTGCTTTCCAAATTATAAAATACAGATAGATTTAAAACCGACTGATGTATTATTCGCTAACGTCCATCGCCATCACTGTAATACAGATATAGAAGGTAATAGAATTAGCGTTGTTTCTTATATTAGGGAGAGAATGGATAGATGTGATGATGTTATAGATTATAAAATTGTAATACAAGATGAAAGATTATTAGAAAGTTTAACAGAAAATAAAATAGATTTAAGTAAAGTCTATTTATTAACAGACAGCATAGCAAGTAGTAGTAATTTGAGGTGGGACGGTGTAAATTTAATAAATGAAAATCCAAAGACATTCTTTAAGTCCTATACACCTATATTATATTATAATGATATTATAGAGACTGATGATTTTGAAGACACTATTATTAAGAATTTTGAATTATTATTTAAAAGTAAATCTAATCAATTATACTGGGGGGAGAGTATTTTTGAAATCAACCAAACAGAAACAGCAGAAACTCTATCAACTTTAATAGATGATAGATTAACTCCTTTCATAATAGAAAATATTAAAGGGTGGAAGAAACTTGGGTATAAAGTGAAAATCTATAGTTTTATAGACCTTAGCAACGAATATAATGATGATGAATGGGAATATGCTTCTACTATTGTAGATGATTGTATAGATAAATATTTTTTTGTTATGAATTTATTGTCTAAACAAGAAACCATTTTTATAGATAATGATGTATTATTACTTGGTCGATTACCCGAAGACCCTATTATAATCACAAGTGAATTTAATAGGAATAATGTAGCGTCACCAAATTTAGCAGTTTTTAAAATGCCTAAAGATAATGTATTTTTAAAAGATGCTTGTAAATTTTTGGGATTAGCAAGTGGAACTAATGATAATAAAAGGAAATTTATGCGGTGCTTAAATTACTTCGCACTAGCAAAGTATATTTTAAATCCAAGTTATTTTTGTAAGATAAATAAAATATATGCTAAATCTATTTTTATAGATTATGAAAAATATAAAACTCAAGAAATTAAATATGATTTAAATATTCCTTTAATTGAAGACTTATCTAATTGTATTGGTATCAAATGTAATAATATAAATCAAGTGATTAAGAGCGGTTCGCTTTATTCGCTTTTATATTCGCAATTGCCTTAACTTTCGCTTTAACTCTATCCATTCTATCTATTTCTTTTTGTGATAAACCTTCTATCACATCGAATTTTAATGCTACTTTGTCCTCCATAACTTGTGTAGAGGGATTTGTTAGTGGTTTTTGATAATCAGTTGGAGGAGCGAACTGCTGCTGTGCCTTTGCTACACTAGCAACTGGTGGTGCTTTTTTTTCTACTTTTACTGCTTTTTTTTCTTTTGGTGCTTTCTTTTCTACTTTTACTGTTTTCTTTTCTTTAGGTGCTTCTGCTACTTTCTTTCTATAGCGTTTTGTGGAAACTCCGTTTTTGTTTTTTGTCTCAACTTGTTCGTAATCGGGATTATCCTTTCTACTAACTCTCGGCATATATAATGTATTAAGATTTTTATTTTAATATATTATTTAATTAAATCTATTTAAAGTTATATCTAATATTAGATATATGGATAGTGTAGAATATTTAGATGAAATAGAGGAGTTTATTGCGTATAATTGTTTAGATTATAAAGAATTTTTAGAGAGTATTAAAAGGAAAGATTTAATAGATTATTTTCATAATATTTTCTTTTAGTAATATATATGAAAGAACAATATAAAAAAAAAAAACTTAAGTGCTTTACTAAATACGATAATGAAGAGAAACGGTATGTATTTTGTTTAGGTGGGAAAAATAAAAAAGAAGGTGAGAAGAAAGCAAAGAAGGCACCAGCGAAGCAAAATAAACCTAAGTTAGTCCCCCCTAAAATTACTATTACTGAAAATGTAGCAGAGAATAAATTACCTAGAAAGAAAAAAGAAAAAGATAAACCTAAACCGTATAAACCTAAAGTAAAAAAAATGAAATACTAAAATAATAATATTATAAATATTTAATGGGAGATTTTAAAAAAGATAAACCTTTATACAAACCAGTTAAAAGTGATAAAGCGGGTAAGAAAGGTATGGTCTATGTAATGAAAGATGGGTCAAAACGACTGATACATTTTGGCGACTCGTCGATGACTGATAAAAAGCGTGGTGCTTCTAAAGCACAGCAAAAATCATATCTCGCTCGTAGTGCTGGAATACGAGATAAAAGCGGTAAATTAACTGCTAATAATAAAAACTCTGCTAATTATTGGTCGAGAAAGATAAATTGGTAGTTTAGTAGAATTTCTTAATAACTTAATAGGAAATCTATGAATAAAATTTATATATAGATTTTGCTATTAACTCTATAGAGTTCGTCAGTAAGACAATAGGGAGGGCAAAAGGGGTGCTGGAGCAAAAAAAATTTTTGTTTTTTTCTTCTCAAATCTCTCCCCTTCTTCCCTCTCCATAAATTCTAAAACTATTTATTAGAAATATTTTATTACCATAAACAAAAGAAAAATATAATAATTTTTTCAGTTTTTTTTTATTTTTTTTCGGCAAAAAATAGATTTTTTTTTAAGCAACTATTTACCATTTATGATTTTCAACTGCTTCCACTAATTTCGCTTTCATTTCGGCAATATCCGCAATCATTAGTTCATTATTTTTAACACTTTGTCTAACCATTAAATCGTTCATTAGTGATTTATTAAGTATTTTATGAACTTTTTGACCTTCTTTTATTTTATTATTACAATCTATTTTATCTCTCTCGTATTCCCACTCTCTTTTTTCTCTCTCTAAAAATATTTTACTAATATTATTATTTAGAGCGTCCTTATCGTTCCTACAAGTATAATCTCCTCTATATGCTAAATATAAATTCCATAGTAATTGATTTTTTTCATTCCCAGTGAAGTCGTCAAGTCCTCCAAAAAAACAAGTCCCACAAGTATCCTTGTCGTTATTTTGAAATCCGCAGTTAATATCACACGCTCTAATTTGTTTAACAAAATGCTTTCCAACAGATACACCACTCATATTTTATTTATGATATGATATATAACTTTATTTTTAAATCAATTTTATTTTTTCATTTGTATAGAACTTAGAAAAAAAAAATCTCTATTATTTATATAATGCCTCGATTAAAACTTACTGGCGAAGCACTAGAAAAACATAAAGCAGAGAAACAACAAAAAAGAGACGAACTAGCACAAAAAAAAAGAGAAATTTTAGCAAGAAAGTTTGCGAGAATAGAAAGAAGAGCGAAAGAACTATTCGAAAGAGAAAAAAAAAGTCAAAAGGCAGATAGTCGAGACCTTCGCTCCAGTTTAGCACAAAGATTTTCTGCTGCCGCAGTAGCAAATGAAATCAAAGTTTTCGAAAAAGATAGGACAAGTGAAGTAAAATTATTACGAGACAGTAAATTTAACAAAAAACTAATATTAAAGACTTTACACGATTATATAGGTGCTGTAAGTAGTGAATATGAAGGAGTTATAGAAGTATTTAATTTAACTTTAGGTATGATAGAAGACGACATACAATTTACAAAAGAAGATTTAATAAATTATAATGACCCGTCCCGAAGAGCAGAAATTGACGAAAGATTTTTAAATACGGATTATCAAACTATGGAAATAATGACGAATATGATAGTTGAAACTTTAGATAGTCCAAGTGGTAATGGTATAGTAGAGCAATATGTAGAAGTAGACGCACCTAATTTTAATAATGTAGAAAAAATTAGACTTCCAGACGGAACTTTAGTATTTATGAGCGAAGAAGAAGATGAAGACGGAACCCATAAAATATATGATATATCTACATTAGAATATATAGGTGATGTGTCTCAAGAACCCGAAGAGACGATGGAAAATCGTGTTAAAAGATTAACTGGAGAAAAAATAAAACGAAATTTGGGTATAGGGGGTTATGAAACAAATCAATTGCCTTCGGCAGAAGAAATTAAATCTACAATTGCCTCTCTATTCGAAGAAGACCCAATCAAGGCGGAACTTAAATCTCTATTCGAAGAAGAAGACAAAGTTATTGTATCTGCTCCAAAAGAAACTCCTAGAACATTTAAAAAAGGATTTGGAATAAGACGATTAAGGAAAGGGTTTGGAATAAAAAGATTACCGAAACCACAAGGTAAAATTGCTAATGCTATGGTTGCTAAAGGTATTGTGAGAACTTTCAGTAGTAGTGAAGAAGACAGCGATTTTGACCCCGAAGATGATGAAGACGAAGAGATAGATGGATTTAAAGCATTACCCGAAGAACTACAACGGAAATTAGATTTTGCCCTTAATACTGATAGATTTACAAAAATAACGAATTTGAATTTACGATTAAATGGAGAAGAATTTGAAACTATAATATTATTAAATTTAGGAGATGATGGAGAGAATTGGGAAGAACACGAAAATCCGTATTTTAATTTTCCATTAGCATTTAGCGATGCGGGAGCAATTATAGGAAGATATGATATAACCCGTAAAAAACTAGTAAATTTAGCAGATAATGCGATAGGATTTAGCGAGAAAAACAAAAGAGTGGGAATTGATAGTGGTGAATATGATGGTGGATATGATTTAGATGTAATATTAAATAGTAGAGAACTTTTTGATAGTTCGAAGTTAGAAGATTATTTTGATAATATGACCGTATTTAGAGGCATAGACCGATTAAGCGAAGAACCGATATATAAAGAAATAGTAGCGAATTATAAATTATTAGAGGGTATCGGTGGGGCAGCATCAGCGAGTGGGGGTGGAGCGAAGGTAAAGCAAGAACAACAATTAAAAAGAGTAGATGAAGCAAGTATATTAGGTGTTGGAAGAGAAGCAAGGGTTAAAGGAATGATGAAGTATCAAGAAATAACTAATGAAGATGAAATAGAAGCGAATGAAGCGTTTTTTGATAGAGATAAAGACAACGAAGATTTAATGGTATATTACGATGATATATCGGAGTTATTTTATGCGAGTTGGGACAATAATGAAATAATTACAAATATAGAGTTAGTTGGTGCTTCGGACGAAAAAGGCAAGTTATATTATGATTTTAAAAAAGAACAGCAAGCAGAGCAGTTAGAAGAAGAAGAACCTTTTATAGAAGGTGCTGGTGCTGGTGCTGGTGCTGGTTCTAGTGCTGGTGGTTCTAATTTAGGATTAGATGACCCCGACCTAGGTAAAGAAAAGGCAAATGAAAAATTGGTCGATGCTTTAGAAAGTTATCAAGGTAATATGGATATAATTAGAACCCAATTAGAATATGACGAACCCGACTGGCGACATATGTATATAAAAACAGATGGTGGTAGATATTTAGCAGATACATATAAAAGAATGGGTAAAACACAGCAGAAAAAAGCACAAAATAAAGTTGTGGTTGCTATTGCCGCCTTAGACGCTTTGCCGACTATAGGGGATTTTGGTGCTGAAGGAGCAACGGCAGACGCAATTTATGAGGCATCGCGAGACTATCAAGACTACTACAATAGTGTTTATGGGCGTATGCCCGAAGAATACGATGGAGAAGACCGATGGTTTAATGAGGAATACATTGACGAAAGTATAGAGTGGTTAAGAAAGAGAGCGGAAGAATTAAGAAAAATAAAAATAAATGATTTAAAATGATTTGTTTGTATTTTTAATTTTATTATTTTATTTTCTATTATTATAATAATGGGTGTCGATGAGAATATTTTTATTAAAGTTTCACAAGAAACAGAACCTTTATTAGACAATAACAAAGGCAAAGGGACAGAGAGCAAAGCAAAAAAAAAGAAAAAGCAACTTAGCGAAGGACAATTAAAAGGTCTGGCGAAGGGTAGGGCAAAAATGGCGGAGAAGAAAAAGATAGAAAAGCACGAGAAAAAAATGGCGAAGAGAGAAGAGAATAAAGCATTATTTAATGGATTAAAAGCGACTTGGCAAAAAAAAGCGAAGGGATTAAATGAGATGAGAGAGTATAGAAAATTATTAAGCGATATAACTGAAGAGGATTATGACGACATAGAAAAATTAGGCAATAAATTACTACAAAAAGCAAAAAGTTATAAAATAAAATCTAATAATAATATAAATGAAACAGACAGCAAGCGAAGCAGTGAAGAGCAAGAAGTCGAACAATGATAGTGATAGTGATAGTGAAGACACTAAAAGGACAGAAGGAAGCGATGATTTAAATATATATCCAATTGACTATGACGATAGTAAATTAAATCAAGGCGAAGCAAAATATCCATTATCCAGTCCAGTCCATTTCCATATTATTATAGGAAGAGTTAAAAGTGGTAAATCTGTATTATTAAATAATATTTATCTATCTAATAGATTTTATGGTGATGATTTTAAAGTTAAAATATTGATTAGTTCTACAGCATATAACGACGCTGTTAATAAATATATGTTAGAAGATTTTGATTTTATTTTTAGTGAATACACACCCGAATTATTAGATGAAATAATCCATATGATAGAAACTGACGAAGGCGATGGAAGATTTTTATTATTATTAGACGATATAATTGATAGTAGTATTATGAGAAGAGGTGGGACTTCTAAAATTGATGGACTGATAAGTAGATATAGACATATAGGAAATGGGGAAATTGAAGGAAAATTAAGTATTGCTATGGCGACGCAATATTTTAAGAGTATTAGTGTTATTGCCCGAAATAATGCTACAGCATATTATATTATGGGTATGTTGCCCGAAGCAGAGTTAAGTAAAATTAGTGAGAGTTTATCGTATTTCGGTGGGTCTAGTAAAATGTTTGAAGAGATATTTTGGAAATCTAAAGTAAATCCCTATGATTTTTTATATTTATCTGTAGAGCATTTAGAAGCAAGACGAAATCACACTGATAAACTATGGTCTCAAGCAGATACTATGTATAATCCAAAGTTATTAAAAGACACCGATGAAAAAAAAGATAAAAACGAAAAAAAAGATAAAATGGAAAAAGAAAATATTTAATTATATTATAAATGAGTTATATGAGTTTAAGCGGAGCAGACTATTTTGAAAATATAGGACGATATAGAGATGACGCAGAAAATCAATTATCTATGTATAGACAAAACTCTTTAGAACAACTCCAAGCAAGTAGCGGAAAAGTTCAAAAACAGATAGAAGAAGTCCAAAAAGCGGGGGCGGGCATTACAGCACTAGGAATGGCGACAAAAACTCTATCTAAAAAACTCCCTACTTCTATGTTTAAGGGTGTTGATACTGTCGGTGAAACGGGGCAGAAAAGCATAAGTGGATTTTTAGAAAACTCTAATAATTACAACCCTTTTCAAAAATCATTTTCAAAACAAGTTAGCGATAGTGTAGGGCATAATGGAGATAGACTAGTAGGAGATGGGTTAGACAATAGTCAAGCGGGGCGCCCATTATATAGTGGAAGAGATGCTCCGACAACTCCCTCAAAAAATTTAACAAAAGATGTCCCACCCGACTCTCAACTTAAAGCAACTAACGACAGAATAAATAAAATGGATAATGACGACCCATTCCAAGACCCCGCACCAAAACCAGCACCGAGTAGAGAAACCGCTGGATTAGAAGATAATACAGAAGTATCTCTAGGAGGAAGAGGTAGAACTGTAGAAACTGATTTACCACAACTCGATACTAGTGTTTCACCATCAACCATTGTGAGAGAACCCGAAATAGACAATTCTGCTATAGACGATGGAGGAAGAGCATCGAGAAGAGCGGGATTAGACGAACTAGACCCTACTGGTAATCCATCTCCATACGCACCTAAAAAACCCGAGGAAGCACCTAGCGAAATTGAACCAGCACCACAAGGAACAGAACCACAAGCACCACAAGCACCACAAGCACCAAAAGGAACTCAAGAAGAAACCTTCGAGAACCAAGCGTCCCTAGACGCAGAAGGAGGAGTAGAAGGAACTTTAAATAGTATGAAAAATGATTTACCAGCACTAGTTAGTGAAGAGGGTGGATTAGGAGGAGCAGAACTATTAGGTGTTGCCGCTGGAGGGGGCGAACTACTTGGAGCGGGACTTTTAATAGGAGGACTTGCCTATGAAATGTTAAAAAGCAAAGATACAAGAAATAAAACCGAACAAATAGAAAATAGCATTCCACCTGGCGGAGGTAGTGGAGGGGGCGGTGGAGCAAATATAGCAGATTTAAGTCCAATCGGTGGAGGAAGAGGGGGTATAACTTAAAATAAAAATCTAACTATATACTATATGAAAATCGCAATCCCCAGTTATAAAAGAGCAGATATTTTAGTAAAGAAAACCCTATCAACTCTAAAGAGAAATGCTATAGATTTATCTAATGTCTATGTATTTGTGAGTGATTATACTGAATTATTAGATTATAAAAAAGCAATTATAGAAGCAGAGTTATTTATAAAGATTGAGATAGGAGTTTTAGGTATTACTAAACAAAGAAATTTTATTAAAAACTTTTTTAAAGAAGTTGGAGAGCATATAGTTTGTATTGACGATGATATAGAAGCATTCGAAATAGTAGATGAAAATAAAAAATTTAGTGAATATACAAATTTAAATGATTTAATAAATAATAATTATGATTTAATGAAAAAAGAGAATGTAAATTTATGGGGTGTATATGGAGCAAAAAACGGAATGTATATGTCTAATTATAAAACTGATTATAGTGTAGGATTTTATTTTATTATAGGTTGTTGCTATGGATATATAGTAGAAGAAGATATGACCCCGTATTTAATGGACGAGAATAATAAGTGTAAGCAAGATTACGAACAGACTTTATTACACTATAGGGAAAAAGGTGGTGTTATAAGATTAAATAAAATTACTATGAAAACTAAATTTTATCAAGAAGGAGGACTTGGAAAAAAGAAAGATAGAATTAAAATGAATAATGAAGCAACAGAAATATTATTAGAGAAATATCCAACCTACTTTAGAAGAAAAGACCGAAAAGATGGAACTAGCGAAGTTAAGTTAATAAAACAAAAAAAATGATTTTTTTATATTTCTATTATTATATATGTCTAATTTTAATTTACTCGCACCTCAAGGAAAATGTGCCGATTTTAATGTTTCTTTTAAAGAACCTATAGAGATAAAAGCAGATAGTAAAATACAATTTAACTGGGCGAAATTTGGACGCTCTAAAAAAATACTTTTTAAGGAGGATATAGTAATTTTAGTCCGCCCTTCTACACCAATTCCTAGTAGAATACCTAATAGTCCAGCAACTCTAAATTTAAATCAAGCAACCTACGAAACTGATAATAAAATTGTTATATCCGCTGGTTCATATACAGCAAATCAATTACAAGAAGAAATACGAACAAAATTAGATTTATTTATAGGTTCATCTACACTTGGAACAGACCCTACAAATGGTTGGAATACTCAAGGTTTATTAGAAGCAACTATAAGAAGTTTTCAAAATGTATTCGGTGATGATATAGTTATAGGAACGAAATATTTAAGTCCAGTTAGTAATAGTGAAGGTATATCTAATTATGAAGGTAGTTTAACTAGTTTTGCCTCTATAAATGGCGACGCTACTAATGGATTAAATTATTACCATATGTTCGACCACGTAAATGGGACACTACAACAAGCATTTAGTAAAATTGGAGATTTAGGAGGTAGAACTCCTAACTCATACGATAATTATATGTTATCTACAGAGCATTTAAATCACTACGGAGTTCAGCAACTATCAAATATAGGGAAAGTATTAAGAGATAATGTAAATGGTGATATATTTAGTGAAAATTGGGAATGGACTAGTGGATTTACTGCCTCGGCGACAAAATCAATAGAGGACTTAGGACAAAGGACTTTAAGTGGTGGAACAAATGAAAATATTATGATAGGATTATACAGCAGAGAATACGCAATTGGAACTGGTATAGTAGTAGATGCTACTAGAACTAATGGAACAAATAATACAAACTCCGATGGAAACCCCGTGCCGTGCCTTACGACTCCTAACTCTATTGAAGGCAGAGTTAAAGCATTCGTCCAAGTAGAAATAGGACAAAACTATGGAGACAGCACAAACTTCCCCGATGCCGATTATATAATGGTTCATTGTGCTAATAAAGGAGCAAGTAATACTACAGATACTTTAGGAAGTATGAGAATAGATACTCCTATAGAGGGACTTACAACTGCCTATTGTGTGAAATTAAGTGAAATGGAATTATCGCCCGATTATGTGCCTCAAGTGATATTATACACATACTATAAACAAAATGAAAATTATGATAAAAAAATAGACCCAACTGGTATAGATGAAAATAGTAGTGGATTATTAGATGAAGATAAACTATTTTTTTGTGTAGGATTACTAATTACTAATGAAATGACGGGACAAGACGAAATGAGAATGTTATTCGATAGTGGTAAAAAAGGTTTTGAGGATAGTTTTTTCTTTCAAAAATCGTTTTTCAATTATTACGAGGACACACTTGGAGCAGCACAGTCTGCTCTACAAGTTAATACTCAAATACCATTTAATTTAATTATGTCCGCCCAGTTCGCTGGAGACGGTTGGTGTGATATAGGTATGAAATGTATTAAAAAAACACAATATCAAATAGGATATGATTATGACGATTATCCATCAACTATAGTTAGAGGAATACAATTTATAATACCCGAAATATTAGGGAAAATGATAGACCCTACAAATCGAGGTGAATTAAAATCAAACTGGCAATACCCACTACCACAAACGCATATATTATATACCCCCGATACTAATAATGAAGTATGGGGAGAGCATTTATATATTAGCGACGCTAAATCAGCATTTATTGACGATGATATTGCGATATATATAGAAGATTTTACATTAAACAATTATAAAAATACACAAATATCCCAAACTAGAGGAGCAAGAAAGAATTTATTAGGAGTATGTCCCGCACCCTTTAGCAATTTTTCTCAAGTAGGAAATAAACTAATCGCTTGGTATTCCCCATACAATCCATTTATTACCCAATTAAAAAATCAAACTCTAAAAATAAATAATATGAGAATTACAATAAAGGATAGTGAAACCGATAGACCTTTAGAAGATTTAGAAACTGCCACAATTGACTTTACAATTTTAGAATAATTAAATAAAAAATTGTAAATTAAAATATTTATTTATATTATAAAATGCCGATAGTTAAAAAACATTTTTCCCTCTCGCCTTTAAATGATAATCCAGTTGTAATGAACGGAGCAAATATTACTGGTGGTATGTCCCATAAAGATGGTTTCCCAACAATTAAATTTTCTATACCACAGCAAGAAGCACTAGTAGAAACTTCTACTTTACATTTAGTAGGACAAGTTTTAGTTAAAGAAGCAGATAATACCCTATTTAAAGAAACCCACGTCGCTGCCGACAATTTAAGCAACGGAGCAACTCTAACAAACTCCTCAGCGATAAATTACCCAAATTTTGGTGGAATTAAAAATGTTATAGATAAAGTTGTTATACAATCTAAAAAAGCATTAGTGGAAATCTCTTCATCAATAAACTATAGTCAATTCGAGAGTTTAGTAGAGTGCTACCATTATAATAAAGAAGACTATATCCATACCCCTCTCTCTAGGAGTTTAGCGGGTGGAGCAAACGCTACTTTTACTAATAGGAGAATGTTAAACGCTGTAGATAGCGGAGTTATAAATTCCGTCACTGGGGACGGAGACAAGCACACGGGACAATTTTTCTCTATTAGAATTAATACTGACCTACTAAATACTTTACCTTTACACCTTGGAGAAGGATATATGGGAGGACTTTTAATTACAATCCACCTAGCACCCGACACCGCATTTTTTAATACTCGCCACCGCAGTCGAGATGTCGCAGCACAAGCGAATTGTAATAAAGCACAAAATGTGAATTATGTATTAAAGAATTTAAAATTAGAGGGTAGATATGTTATTCCAACTCCACAAGAACTCTCCGCATACCCTAAAATGGCGATGTTAAATAGTAGGTTAAATCTAATTAACGACGTCCAGTCGTCTATAAACTCCTCTGCCTACACTCCTCAACTACAGTTTATTAAGAGTATGGTAAATTTATATTTAGACAACGACCAAACTAATAATAGTGAAAAGAACGCCAATAATTTTAGACAACCAGTAGGACACAAAGCGAACCAGCAAGCGAAGAATGGACTAAGATTTCCATTTGATTATAAGACCGAATTGAAACCGAGTTTTGAGAGTGAGTTTGTTAGAAACGGTGTTTTTACTGGAACAATCGCCCCCGCTAATTTAGCAGATAAAGCAAGTTGTATGGGTGATATTGAGGTTAGAAAACAATTCGAAAGAGCGTTATTAGGAGGTATAGAACCATACCACTGTTCGGCGGATTATGATTTACTACAAGCAAGTCTAACAGAAGACTATGACGCAACAGCACCTGGTGCGAATGGGGTCGGTGATAATACTAAACCAAACGCTCAAGGTATTGGAGCAGACTTTTCTTTCGGTATGGGTGGGATACAAAATTTTGTAAATCAAGACTACAATCTAACTATTGAGAGTGGAGTTAATACTGGAAACGCCAATCTACCAGCATCGAGGAATGGGGCAGTGACGCTAAATCCACATTTACAGCAGACTTTTATTCGCCACGCTAGTCAATTGAATTTTGCTAACTTAGTAAAAGTAATCTAATATCTATACTTGAAAAAAAGATAAAATTGATTTGAAATTTTTTATAATTATAAGTTCATATAACAAAATAAAATATGGATATGATTTGTTGCTCGGGTTGCCAACGGACTAACGATATGACTGAATTAAAGAAACTGAAGAGCGGTCGGTGGGTCTGTAGGGCGTGTAGCAGAGAAGAGCATTTTAGATATATCGAGCAATCGGTAGTAGAAGATGAAGGAATTGAGGGATAAAAAAAATATGATTTTTGATATATATGATATGATAAATAATAGATATAAATAAAATTTTTTTTTTTGTCTGTTCCCCAAAATCGATTTTAGGGATTATATTTTTTTGTCTGTTCCCCAAAATCGATTTTAGGGATTATATTTTTTTGTCTGTTCCCAAAATCGATTTTAGGGAAAATATTTTTTTGTTATCTATAAATATAAAATTGATTTGAAAATTTTTCTGGATTTGATAAGCAATATCTCAATTTGAGAGACAACAAAAAACAAAAATGGATTATTGCCCTCTCTTTTGGAATGACCTCGGGGACAAGGTGATTGAAATGGAATTCGTGAAATTAAAAAGCGGATACTTCACAACAAAAAAAATTAGAGAAATCACAGACAAAAAAGAAATGGAAGAAGCAAAACAAAATGAAAAAGACCGTCTCGTCGCACAAAAAAAGAGAGTGGAAGCAGACAAACAAAAAAAGAGAGCGGAATACAATGCGGGATTTACTTTCGCATATCCCCGCTGGGAACTGGAAGAAGCATATTATTTTGATATGAAAAAACAAAAAATTTTCAATCGGGATATGTTATTTAAATATGGGGAGGACTTAAAGGAAGAGTGGTGGGAGACTGATGATAGAATTAGCGGTCTCTCAATCTCGGAGGAACTGATTAGAGGAGTGGAATGGGAAGGGAAACGCCTTGCTTCATTAAGATAGATATGATTTTGTGATATAGTGATTGTTGTTATAAATAAAATTTTTTTTTTGTCTGTTCCCAAAATCGATTTTGGGGACTATATTTTTTTGTTATCTATAATCTCAAAAATATAAAATTGAGTTTGAAATTTTGCTGATACTGATAAGCAATATATCAACAAAAATAAAAAATATGCTTTCTTCGGAGGTGATTGAAAAATCTCGGTTTGCTCGGGAACGGAGGGCAGAGGATATGAAACAGAGGGAGGTGGATAGACTGCGTAGGGTCGCTGAAATAAAAAAAATAGAGGAGAAAGAAAAAAAATATTATTGCTTTGAGTGCGACATAGAATTAGATAGAGTTAGAGATGGTGAAGAAAAAGAAAATTTTCGCTGTTCGAGTTGTTATTGGGACGATAAATATAGATAGATATGATTTATAAAAATATGATTTTTAATGGTGATTGATGTTATAAATAAAAATTTTTTTTTGTCTGTCCCCAAAATCGATTTTCGGGGGGATTCTATAGCACCCAAAAATATAAAATTGATTTGAAAATTTGATTGATACTGATAAGCAATATCTCACACAAGAGAACTGAAAAAAAACAACAACAACAACAACAACAACAACAACAAAAAAAAATGTGTCTCACAACTCGTCAATATGGATTTGAAGAGCAGACCGCTCATTTGAATTGGTGGGTGAAAATCATAAAAAAACAAGTGGAGCAATTGATGGAAATGATTTTTGAATGGAAAGAGATTTTCAGTTCGCAAAATTGGATTGATATAAATAAAATTTTCAAAGGGGTTTGGGAGCATCACAAAGAAATTTTAGATAGAAACCTCACAATCAAAAAAAAATGTTTGGAACCCGCTATCGTGCGGAGTGAAGAGAGTTCAGTGCTACTCAATAATTGGCATATGGTGTTTAGAAGAGAATATGAATTTATGCTTTTTTGTAGAAAGAGAGAGATTACTTGGAAACAGAGGACTTGTTCGCTTTGGAACTGTGGGGCGGATATTGAGGAAGGAATGAACTGGGAAGAGATATATAATCAGCAATGGAAACAATATAGGTGGGCGCTTTCTCGTGGAAATATAGAGGATATGAAATATGATTTTTAATAGAAAATATGATTTTGTGATATGATGATTGTTGTTATAAATAAATTTTTTTTTTTGTCTGTTCCCAAAATCGATTTTCGGGGGACGCAAACAAAAAAAAATTGTCCCCAAAATCGATTTTCGGGGTGGGGTTCTATAGCACCCAAAAATATAAAATTGATTTGAAAATTTGATTGATACTCATAAGCAATATCTCAACACAAGAGAACTGAAAAAAAACATATCCACCCCCACAATCGATTTTCGGAACACACAATCTATACCCCCAAAAAAATAAAATTGATTTTCGGTCAAACCTTTCATTAAGATTAACAGTCAATCACAGACACACACAAAAAAAAACACAATGAGTTCCACCGACACCTCCAGCAAAACCTACACTCAAGCAGAACTGGATATGATTATTGCTAGAATGAAGACAGAAATCACTACAGAATTGATGAAACAACTCGTAGAAGAAAAACCAAAAAAAATTCGCAAAGCACGCAAAGAAAATTCGCTACGCGGGGTCAATGTCCGCACCTACGCTGGAAGAAGCACTACAAATGAGATATCAACTGATGACGACCAAAAATGGATAGATATGATGGTCGAACACGGAGCAAAGTTTAGACAACCGAGCAACGGCAAGGAATATGGCGACATCAAGAAGGCGGGTGGGAAAGGGGCGACCTACTTCAACACGGCAAAGGAAGCATTGATTTTTCTCGCAAAGGAAAAGAACCACAAGAAGCACCACAACTGTGCTATAGTGCTACGAAAAAATCAAGTCAAGGGCGAGGACTTCGGGAAGACTATGTGGGGAATTCGCAAAGCAACTCTAGCAAAATATCACGACGAGGACGACGAGAAGGTGATAAACGCACCCTACACTCAAGGCGGAACTCTGTGGATTGGGTGGGGTTTCAAAAGCGACGAATTTTATGGAATGAAAAACAAGCAAGAACTTCGGGACGACTTCAAAGCATTTGTAGATATGATTAACGGAGGAGCAGAAGCGACAATCAACGACGACGGTGCGACTACTACTGAAGATGATGCTACAAGTGAAGAAGAAGAAGAAAGTTGCCACGCAAAACAACAGAAGAAGACAGCAGAAGACCTCGCAAGACTACAATTTACCGATGCGACTGAAGAAGAAGCGAACAAGTTGGAGAAGGAGAAGGAAGAAGAACAACTCGCAGAAGTAGCAGAAGAAGAAAAAGAAGAAGAAGAAGAAGAAGAAGAAAACGAGGTAGATGTGGATAAACTGACACTGAAAGAAAACAATAGAGAAATCTACTTCGACGACAACACCAAAATATTTTATGAAATAGATAGTGGTGAGGTGATTGATGAAGTCTATACTGTGGGAGACTTTGTAGAAGGAGTTTATGAAGACCCACTAGGAAATCTCACAACTAAAGAACCGCAATAGAATAGAGGACTAGGGAGGATAGGGAGAGAATTATTTGAAAAGCAAAAAAAA
>JAAHTG010000195.1_pt2 | contig 30823 bp, 30 predicted proteins | sample 6116081 | NCBI WGS metagenome assembly JAAHTG01 (sample SAMN13939989, study PRJNA603662) | sponge metagenome | isolation source: marine sponge | host: Mycale hentscheli | place: New Zealand | collected 2005 | reverse complement strand
ACAGAAGCCGAAGCACGTAAGTTCTACGAAGACCTTGGTTACGAGCCTACCGATGAAGAGGTCGCTGATTACGTAGGGCAAAGATCAGAGAGCAGCACTAAGACTGCTGTTGGAAAGTACGTAGACCCACGTCAGGTTACGGAAGCAGAGGCTCGTAAGTTCTTCGAAGACCTTGGGTATACTCCTACTGATAGAGAGGTCGCCGCACGCGTAGGGCAGAAATCAGAAAGCGATACTAAGACTGCTGTCGACACGTACGTCGACCCTCGGCAGGTCACAGAAGCAGAAGCACGTAAGTTCTACGAAGACCTGGGCTACGAACCTACCGACGAAGAGATCGCTAATTACGTAGGGCAAAGATCAGAGAGCAGCACTAAGACTGCTGTTGGGAAGTACGTCGACCCGCGTCAGGTTACGGAAGCAGAAGCTCGAGAGTTCTTCACAAGTCAGGGTTACGAACCTACTGAGGAAGAGATCGCTATCTTCATCGGGCAGCGGTCAGAAAGCACTGCGAAAACAAATATCGACCTGTACGTAGACCCACGTCAGGTTACGGAAGCGGAAGCACGTAAGTTCTTCACAGATCAGGGGTATACTCCTACTGAGGAAGAGGTCGCTGAGTATACACGTCAGAGTAATGTTCCTATAGACCTAGACGTATCGGCGGAAGTTGACGAGTACGTCGACCCACGTCAGGTTACGCAAGCAGAAGCACGCAAGTTCTTCGAAGCTCAAAACGGATACACACCTACCGACGAAGAGATCGCTAATTACGTAGGGCAAGGCGATGCAAACTTTGCCACCACTACAGAAAAAGGCGTTGGGGAATATGTAGACCCTCGGCAGGTCACAGAAGCAGAAGCACGTAAGTTCTACGAAGACCTGGGCTACGAACCTACCGACGAAGAGATTTCTAAGTTTGTAGGGCAGGGTGGCAATAACTTTACCACCAGCACGGGAAGAGCTGTTGGGGAGTATGTAGACCCACGGCAGGTTACCGAAGAAGAAGCTCGTAAGTTCTTTTCCGACCTTGGATATAAACCTACGGACGAGCAGGTTGCGCAATTTGTTGCGCAAGTCGAGGAAACTAAGCAAAAAGATGTTATCTCCAAGTACGTGGACCCACGTCAGGTCACACAGGCTGAGGTGCAGGCTATTGCAGACGAGGAAGGTATCACACTTACTGAAGCGCTCGCTGCTACGTACTTAGGGCAGAGTGCAGCTGACACCTTCGAAAAAGAACAGCTAGACGCAGCACGCGCCGAGTACGACCCTCTCGCGACGACTGTAGAAGAAGCTACGCAGTTCTTTGCGGACACGAACTACACCGCCACCACAGAAGAAATTGCGCAGTTTGTGGCCTCCAAAACAGAGGAAGTGCAAACCAGCGCTATCGGGGCGTACGTTGACCCACGGCAGATGACCGCGGAAGAGTCCAGAGAGTTTTTGAGTGCTATTGGGTACAAACCGTCAGATGAGGAAGTCGCAAACTTCACTGGACAACTAAATGACAAGAATTACCAAGCAACGCAACAAGCCGCGATTGATGAGTATGTAGACCCCCGCTTCTTTGACGCTGGTGAAGTTCGTGCTGCCTACGAAGAGTTGGGCCTTGTCGACGTTACGCAGGAAGATGTTGATCGGTTTGTTGGCCAATACGACCCAAGCACCGCAGAGGGTGAAGCTAGTAGTTTTGAGTCTTCAAAGCTAGACGCCATACGCGAATACATGCCCGCGGCTTCGTTCAACGCTATAAAAGCGATTATGGGCTCTCCCGCCATACCAGACGACCCAAACACTGCAGAAGATGAGTCCAAAGACGCTACAGGCATATATGCTGCTATCGAAAAGGGTTCTTCACGAAGCGAGGCCTTAGAATTAGCGGTTGAACAGTTGAGCACAGACCTTGGGCTTACTGAAGCAGCCATGCTGGAGCAGCTGGGCATAACGAGAGAAGAACTCAGTGGCGAGATAGATGCTATTGCTGAGACTGTGCAATCCGTACAAGAGGATGTGTCAGGCCTCGATGAGCAGATCACTGGTGTCGAGACAAACCTTACGGAGCTTATCGAGCAGAACGCCGGGGATGTAGACACTGCCCTACAAGAACTGGCGACGGACCTTAACACCACCGAGGAATCAATCTTAGAGCAGATTGGTACTACTCGGGACGAGTTAACAGCAGAGTTTACCGCAGGGTTAACAGACGTAACCGACGACGTAGCCGCGGTGTCTGAAGACGTAAGTGGTATCGCGGACATCCTTGGAACCGCGCGTGTAGAAGATAACCCAGACACAGTAGAGGATGAGGCTCAAGACCCCACAGGGTTGTTTGCCACTGTCGATATGTACGAAAAGGCAGGGCTTGCTCGTGATGAGGCATTAACTGCTGCAATAGGCGACGTATCTACTGCGTTAGGTGTAACGGAAACCAACCTATTAGACAGTATCGGTGAAACTGAGACCTCCTTGTTGAGCGCGATTGACGACTCACAAGCCTCGTTGACTGATCAAATCACTGGGGTTGAGTCATCTCTTGGTGAGCAGATCACGGACGTTGAGACGAGCCTAACGGAGCTTATTAACAAGAACGACGGTGATGTAGACGCTGCTTTAGCAGAGCTGGCGGAAGACCTCGGAACCACTGAGGCGTCTATACTCGCTGAACTGGGCACTACCGCTGACGCGTTAACTGAGCAGATCACTGGGGTTGAGTCCTCTCTTGGTGAGCAGATCACTGGGGTTGAGTCATCTCTTGGTGCAGACATCAACACTATCGCGGACTTTGTCGGCAAACCTGCGCGAGAAGTTACGCAGGAAGATGTTGACTTTGTTATTGACCTCATCGCGCAAGAAAACGTGGCTGCAGAAACTATTCAGCAGTACGACGTTACAGGCGATGGTATCCTTGACGTAAACGACCAAAATATGTTAACGGATGCCTTACAGGGTGCTGATGTATCTCTTGCGAACACGTCGATGTTTACCCCCGCTACAGGGCTCTATTTGCAGCAAGAGCAAGATACGCAGGCGCAGTTGGATGCCATTCAAGAGATGAACCAACAGCAGCAGCAAGACGCTCAGACTCAACTAGAGACCATCCAAGATTTGAATACGCAGATCAACACGCAGATTCAGACGAACCAGCGGGAAGATAACATTAACGAAATGATGAAGCAGATAAGGGCATCTTCTGACGCTACCGGAGGGCGCGTAGATGTTACTACTCCGGATGTGATGAATATTGACTATCTGTACGATATCAGCGGGGACCAAATCTTTGCCACCGAGTCGCAGGCGCAGTTGTTTAACAGTCCGTACGGCGGGACGCGTGTGTTGCAGGGTCCGGCTCCAGCCCCAGCTAATCAGATTGTACAGCCTAGAGCGCAGCGACGTGCGGCAGGGTTTGCTGAGGGTGGACAGATAGAGGATGAAACTGATATGCTGTTAAGAATACTTGGAGATATGTAATGAGCTGGTTTGATGACATTAAGAAGCTGTTTACCAATTCTAGTGGTGAAGCAGACCTCACACGGGGTCTTGTCTCCCTTGGCGGCGGGTATCTTCTAGATCAGTCTGGTTTGGGCCAAGCGGTAATACCTCCCACTGGATACCAAGGCGGTATTCCTGAGTACCAAGCGCAACGTCAAACTGTGCCCGATACATACGACCCTAACAGACGTCCCGGAAGTGGTGGGCAGCGGTATTTCACGCAAACCCAGTACCAACCAAAGAGTGACACTCCTACAGCGCCCATGTCTGCGGAAGGTCTTGCGGCGATAAATGCGGCTAACCCTGCACAGCAGGAACGTCGCCCCGGAGGTCCACGCGTACAACAACCTGTACAACAACCTGTACAGAACCCAGTGCAGAATCTGGCAGCGGGCGGCATTGCTACGCTAAAAGAAGGCAAATACCTCAACGGCGCTAGTGACGGTATGGCCGATGAAGTGCCCGCACGTATCGACGGTAAGCAAGAAGCTCGCCTAAGTGATGGTGAGTTCGTCATCCCTGCGGATGTTGTGAGCCACCTTGGTAACGGTAACTCGGATGCGGGTGCTAAGATGCTCAAGAGCATGATGGACCGCGTGCGGAAAGCCCGTACTGGCAACGAAAAACAGGGCAAGCAAATTGACCCTAACAAATTCTTACCTGAGTGAGGTGAATCATGGCTGATCCAGCAGACGTAGTACCCGGAAACACTAACGATATTGTAGGTAGTCAGACAGGCACGGAGTCTTCCCTGTCTAATTGGGCAGGGCCGTATGTCACAGAGATGCTCGGCAAAGGGCAAGCCCTCGCTGGTGAAGGTTACAACGCCTACATGGGGCCGCTTACCGCGGGTGCCTCAGACCTGCAAAGTGCTGCGTTCCAAGGGCTTGGTAATCTTTCTCTACCCACGGATCAAATGGGTGTAGGTGGGTATGAACAACAGCAGTTTACAGGTGACGTTGCGCAACAGTACATGAACCCGTACTTGCAGGCGTCCCTCAACCCGCAGTTGGAAGAAGCCAGACGCCAAGCGGGTATCACCGCCGTGCAGAACGCTAATAAGTTTGCAGGAGCGTATGGTGGTTCGGCTCAGGCACTATACAACGCTGAATCCGACCGGAATTTGGCTCAGAACCTAGCCGCTATTACTGGCAAAGGCTACGCAGATGCGTACGACCGTGGCCTACAGCAGTTCAACACAGCGCAAGATCGTTCCATGACGGCGCAAGACAAAGTTAACCTGTATGGTACAACAGGTATCCAAGGACTCGCAGACTTAGGCACAATGCAACGAGGTATCGAAGCAGAGGGTGTCGCAGCTGACCGCGCACAGTTTGAAGAAGAGCGCGACTTCCCGTATAAGCAGGTGCAGTACATGCAGTCTTTGCTTCAGGGACTACCGATTGCGGCTCAATCGTACAGTTATGCAGCGCCAAGCGCCCTATCCGAAACCTTATCGGGTGCCGGTGGCCTTAGCGCTATTTATGACACGTTGTTTGGTGGTACAAAAGAGAAGGCTCAGTGATGGCATTAGGTGGCGGCGGTCTTGACGCACAAATCGAACAACGCATGGATGCTTATCGGAGCAACCCACAGCAGCTTCAGCAACGTTACGGGGCCAACAAAGAGCTTCTAGACCTGCTCGCGCTACAAAAATTGACGTCTGAGAAGCAAGCTGCCGCTCGCGATATGCAGATGAAGATGCAGCAGCAGCCCGGCACCATTGCGCAGCAGCGTGAACAGGAAGCCCTAGAGCTAACGAAACAACAGATGGGTGGTACACTGGGTCAGTTGGCACAGAACACCAAGAGCACGCTCGACCAAAAGCAGGCCACGCAGCAGCAGAACATGCAACGTATGGCACAGGGTGCCGCTAGACCTCAGATGGGTCAAGGTGCTGGCCTTTCAGGGTTGATGGGTGGCGCACAGCCACGTCCACAGGCACGTCCAGCTCCACAGGCCCAAGGGTTGGCCGCTGCACGTATGGCTCAAGGCCCGTCTAAGTTCGCTGGTGGTGGTATTGTGTCTTTCGCGCAAGGTGAAGGTGTCAGTGGGCAGGCTGGTCTCGACGTAAATCAAACACTCGAAGAACAGATCGCCCGCATTAACGCCCGCCCTGAGCTGAACCAGCTTCAAAAAGAAACGCTTATCAAGCAGATTCTGGCACAGCAGCCTGAGCCTGAGCCGGTACGCCCTCAACGCCTAGTACCTGTTGGTCGTGAAAGCAGTGCGCGTATGCCCGGTTCGCCCCCACTTATTCCTGCGGGGTATGGCACGTCAGGTTTGGATGTTCTGGCGGAAACAAACCCGTCTATCGCCCCCATACGTCCTGATTCTGACCCTGCCCCTGCCCCTCCTGCAGCGGACGCAGCGGTCCCGCCCCCTACCACTGGTGGAATTACATCTTTGATGGACCAAAAAGGCGAGACTCCTGCAGCGGTCCCAACTCCAGAACAAACCGCCGCATCATTTAGTGTGCCACAGACCGCCGATTCAGGTGCCGGTGTTATGCCTGCGCAGGGTACAGCCTCAGCAGACTCTGCTTTCCTCAGAGGCACTCAGATGGCGGACAAGTACACTGGCCGCGCTGCAGCGAACCAATCTTATGAGGACATGAAGGCAAAACTCGCTGAGTTTGACAAAGAAAACTACGGTCCGAGAGACGACCTTAACTCGTTCTTGATAGGTATGGGTGGTACAGGTTCTCTAGGCGCTGCTATGAAGGGTGGTTATGGTTCCATGCTCCGTAGCAAAAACAACCGCCGTAAACGCCTTATGGACGAGTTTCAGCTGGAGAAAGATCGTATCGGTACTGATGCTGTATTCTCTACAGCTGGCGTAAAATTAGGCACTCAACTCGCAGCGGACGCAGCGGCAAACGAACGTAGTATGCGGTCGGCAGCAGCTACAATGGGTGCGGCTCGAATGCGTGCGGCCACCGCTGACGCAGACAGGCTTGCGGACAAGCACAACGCTGAATTAGCAGCTGCAGCAGCTGCGCTCGAGACTGCCCGAGAAGCTACAAAAGATCGAAACGATCTCGCAATAAAGGTGGCCGAAACAACGGCGGGCATCCGCTCTGACCTTATAGAATCTGTCATATCGGGAGATCAGATGTTGATGCGACTCAACATGCAGTTGGCTGGCGAGGACGATCCTGAAATTGCAGCGGATATTGAGAAGAACATGGATGCACGTATGCAGTACCTCAACTTTGTTGTGGACGGAGCCATGAATGAGTATGGATTCCTAGAGGCTGAACAATCTGCTGCTGACCAGTTGACGAGCGCGCTTGGGCTTCCCACAATAACCGCGGATGATGTGGATAAAGTTACCTCTGAAGGGGAATAAAGCATGGCGATACATACGCTCACCCTTAAAGATGGGTCCACACGCCAAGTAGAAGCCCCAAAGGACACGCCGGTCTCCGAACTCGTGCAGCTTGCGAACTCGCAAGGGGGTAGGTCAGGCCAAGAACTGATTGAGCGACGCCGACAGGAACGCCTTGCGCGCTCTAATGAGCGAGGTGAGTCGCAGTATGTATCTATTCGTGAACCCGAAACAGGGTTTATCGGTGATATTACCTCGGGCTTCGGCACAGGGTTCGTAGAAACAGGCGAGATGGCTGCACTGGGGGCCGCTACACTCCTTGGCGAAGAGAACGAACTTGCCGCACGGCAACGTATTCAATCTGTTGCCGACGCTATTAAACCAAACGTGCGCAGTGGTGATAAAGACGACATTGCGTTCAAGATCGGCCAGACCTTCGGTTCTATCGCAGGGTTCGCTGTCCCCATCGCTGGCGCTGCTGCTATTGCTCCCGCCGCTGTTCCCACTGCCGCTGTTGGTACAGGTATTGGTGCCCTTTTAGGTGTCGGTGCTGCCGCTGGTGAAGCCAGTGAACGTGCACGTGCCGCAGGTGCTACGGAAGAACAACGTAACCAAGCAATCCGTCGGGCCGCACCTGTTGGTTTGTTAGAGGTAGCCCCGCTTGGACGCTTCATGCGTTCCGTAGACGTGCCGGTTATCGGGCAGTTTATCAAAGACCTTGGCCCTGAGACCGTAGAGACAATCGGTCAACGTATCCAGAATGCTGCTATTACTGGTGGTGGTGAGGCCGCGCAGGAAGTTACTGCTGAGATCGTCCAGAACCTCGCAGAGCGTGGGTATAACCCTGAACGTGCGATCATGGAGGGTACTGGAGAGTCCGCGCTATACGGCGGCGGTGCTGGTGCCACCATTCAATTCCTCGTTGACGCTTTCACAAACAGCCGCAAAGCTGGAGTGGACGGTCCGACACCCGAAGCAGAACCCCTGCAGATTACAGACCAACGTGCCGCCGGAGCCTTGCCTGCCCCAGAAGGTATCGCAGGTCTTATCGCAGATCGTCGGGCAAGTGATGCACGAGAAGCCATCGGTGCTGTCATTGACGAAAAAGGTGATGTGTCTCTTGAAGAGATGCAGGACATCGTAAACCGCACTCAAATACCGCTACCTCAGTTGGAGACAGTTGTAGCAGAAGAACGTGAAAAACGTGGATCAGCCCTAGCCCAACGTGCACGGGTTGATATGGAAGCTGAACAAGCCGTTGCCCCTGCAGAACAAGCCCCATCTCGTATGGCCGCAGCTGTAGCGGATGCGAAAGCAGGACGTAGTGCAGTACAGTCAGACGTTGCAAGAAACGAACAAGCCGCTCAAAAAGCCGCACGGGACCGAGAAGCATTGCGTGCCGCAGGTCGTGGTGATGTAGCAGCCTTTGAGCAGCCTGACCTGTTTGCTTTGCAGCAAGAGCAAGAACGCCGTCGTTTGGGTCCAGAAGAACTCAGAGACCCCGAACAGTATATGGACGCAACTCTGTTTGAAGAAGCCGAGGCTGACCCTCAGACCCCTGCAGCGCAGCGTGACCTTGTGGACATGATGGATGAGGAAAGCGCGCTTGCGGCTGAAATCGAGGCTGAAGAAGCTGTCAAGCGAGACGCTACACAGATGCGTGCGGAGTCTACCGCCGAGACAGCCCAAAACAAGTTGGAAGCGGACCGCGCAGGTCAGACGTCAGAAACCCGCACACGAGTCCTGCAAGACACTGTTGCCAATGCAGGTGACGTTAAACAGCCAGCGGCCCTACGCCGTATGTATGAATCCGCATTGGTTGAGGCTGGACTCCGTGAACCCAAGGCCACACCACAAGAGATGGAAAGCCTACGCCGTGCGTCTAACGTCATCCGTGCGAAAGACCCTGCGTTGGAGACCACTGCAGAGCAAGAAGCAATAAAAGACCCTGCACAGCTTGAGATGGAAGCTCGAGTGGCACCGAAAGAGCGCGCAGCGCCAACACCTGCGGGTATTACCCCCCTTAACACGCCCACTGTGTCTAGTGCATCTTTGGGCCAACCTTTGGAGGTTCCCAATGTCGCGAGTCAAGAAACTAACCCAGCTGCAGGTGGAGGAGGCGTTTCGCCTGTTGGCGGAGTTGGAGGTGTGCGACCCCCACTCGGAGTTCCTAGCCCTACCGATGCCACAGAATTTACCGGACGACCTGCGGCACCTAGAAGTGTCGGATTGGGAAGCCCTGTCGTGGAGCCTCGAGTGCCTGATGGATCAGGCCCAGCGGAGTTCAGTGCACTAGAGAGAAACGCACTGGTGGGTCGCCCAGACACACCCGAAGCCAAACGCGCCCCCATCCCTGCGCCGGTAGAACCAAGCGCTCGTAAAGTAGAAGAGCAAAAGGTTGTCGATAAAGAAGTAGCGGCCAAGAAAGTCCGCACTGACCTCAAGAAGCGTTGGGAGGCTCAAGCCACTGACATAGCGAAACGCGAGTACGCCGACACTGAAAATCAGGTTAAAGGCGACCCGTTCACCACATCGGAAAACCGTAAAATCCTCAAGCTGCTCGAGACACCCGTCAAGAGTCGCGACAAAGACACGCTCGATGCTGTAGTGACATACATTGGGTTGTATCCGACCCCTGCGGAAGGTCTCTACCTTGCTATGCAGGACGTTGCTATGGGCACTCCGCAGAGCCGAGGCGATCCGCTACTCAAAGGCACAGGTGGTAAAGCTGCTGGTAAAGCCGTGAAGTGGGCCCAAGAAAACCTAGACAGCAACGGTAAAGAGTGGGTGCGCAAGTCTGTTATAGCTATCCAGAAAGACCTTATGGGTGTGGCGGATGCTGACCTGACCGTAGCCCAGCTGAAAGAAAAAGGCGTCACAGATGCAGTGCAGCTGCAGCGTGAGAAGGAAGCCCTAGAAGCGCAGCGTGAAGAAGCTGAAGCCATGCTAGAGGCGGAGACAGAGGGCAACCAGTCGTTTGACATCGAGCGGCAGTTGGACTTCACGCGCATCAAGATCAATAAACTCTTGGAGGCCAACGCCGTTGTGGGTCTCGACCTGCCGTTGCACCCGTCTGTTGGCGCGTCGATCAAGAATGGCAATTTGCAAAGTGCGTTGACTAACCTCGCCAGCACTTCGCCGAGTAAGCAGGTCCAGAACGTAGCCCGGAAAATGGCGGACGTGGTAGGCGACACAAAACTTGTTACCAAGAAGAACCTAAAGGCGGCAGACGGTCGCCCGGTAGCAGGTATGTTCGACCCTGAGACAAACACAATAACGCTTGACGAAGGAACTGGTATCAATGCGCATACATTGATCCACGAAATGACCCACGCTGCGGCAAGCGCTACGCTATCGAATAAGTCACACCCGCTTACAAAGCAGATCACCAAGCTGTTTGAGAACGTCAAAGAGTATCTCGACACCGCCTATGGTGCGCAAGATGTGGATGAGTTCTTCTCAGAAGCAATGAGTAACCCAGACTTCCGTGCAAAACTCGCCATGATTAACGTGAAGGGTGAGTCTATCAGTGCGCTGCGCCGCTTCCTTAATTCTGCGGGTAACTTCGTGCGCCGTCTGATGGGTCGCCCCACCACACCATTGGATGCCATGGAGACTGTGGATACATTTGTGGATGGTTTGTTGGCTCCTGCACCGCAGTACCGTAACTCTGGTCAGCTGTTGATGTCTTCTACCGCGGGTGACGCCAAGAAGGTTCTGGATACTCTGGTAAGCCGAACACATAAGAAGTTTGGTACACCTGAAGCACGTAAAGACTTCCGCCGTCAGTTTGGAGATGACTCTATCGAGTTCCTGCAAAGCGGTGTAGCCGACAAAGCCAAACGCCTGCTGCTGAGACTGACTGGTTCACAGGGTATGGCGGACATTGCAAAAGCTGCAGGGTTGGGCAACCTCGGAGATAAACTCGACCGCACCATAAACGATCAGCGTGGTGGTATCCGTACTGCTAATGAACAAGTGAAGCGTGAGATTGATAAGGTTGTTGCTTGGGTAGACAAGGTAAGTGCTACCAAGAAGGACACACTGGATCGCCTTATCTACAACAATAGGTACGGCGCTACTATCTATCAGGTTGACCCGACACTGACCGCAGAGCAGGCGAAAAAACTTTACGCTAAGGACTCCGACAAGATGGATGTCTGGAAAGCCCAGCGTGCAGATTGGAACGCTCTCGGCGCTGACGGGCAGCGTACGTATAAGATCATGCGTGACAACTACCGTAACCAATACGAGAAAATGCGGGCTGTTATATTCGGTGAAATCGACGAGCTTATGAAGGACAACCCTGAAGCTGCGAACAAGCTGAAGAACGAAGTCTACGGCAAACTGTTCGATAAGGGCACTCTGGATGTGTACTTCCCGCTGATCCGTGAAGGTAAGTATAAGCTGACGTATGCTGCCAAGAATCCTGCATCGCCGCGCGAGGCCTATGTCGTCGAGATGTTCACCACAAAACGTGAGCGTGACCGCGCTGCTGCAGAAGTCAAAGCAGACAAAGACTTCACTGGTGTAGAGACCTTCGACGGTGAGATGAATGCCAGCGACTTCCGCAACGCTCCACCTGCATCCTTTGTGGCTCAGACATTACGCACGCTGAGTGCCAACGGTGTAGACGGTGACGTGCAGACTCAGATCATGCGGTTGTTTGTTAACGCGCTACCCGAAACATCTTTTGCCAAGTCACTGCAGAAACGCAAGGGCACTCCCGGGCACATGACGAACTCCGTCTATGCCATGAAATCTAAGGCCTACGACCTTGCAGGGCAGACTGAGAAGCTGAAATACGCTGCCATCCTACGAGCCTTGGAACGTGAGATTGTCGAACAGACTGCTCCCGAGAAAGCAGCTGTAGCGAAGTCACGTCTGGGTAAAACTGTGCAGGCTACACGTGCATCGTTCGACGATGTCAAAGCTGAACTCCTAGATCGCTCTAAGTTTGCCCGTGAAGGTGCAGAGCGTAAAGACTTGGAAGCGTACGGACGTAGGCTCAACCAGACTGCGTTTATCTTCACCATCGGCTTCAACGTATCGTCTGCCCTTGTCAACCTTTCGCAGGTGCCGTTGTTCGTGATGCCGTTCTTGGGTGGTAAGTACGGGTACAAAGAGACAGGCATAGCGGTTAAAGAAGCGGGCAGTATTGTGGCCTCGTCGAAGAACTCTATCCTGAGTAACTATGACATCCGTGATGATGGGGTGCTGACGGTCAAGAAAGACCTCGATGTCCCTGCAGAACGTCGCGCAGAGTTAGAAGAGCTTGCGCCGCTCGTAGCACTCGCCACAAAACGCGGTCAGTTGGGTCAAGGATACTTGGCTGAGGCCTTGGGCCTAGAAGAATCGGGACGGGTATCTCGCGGCAGCAAAATCGGTGCAGTCATGGATAACATATCTGTATTGTCTGCTTTCGCATTCAACCACGGCGAACAGTTCAACCGACAAGTCACGCTGGTAACAGCCTACAAGTTGGCCATGCAGAAACTCTCCAAAGACAGCCCCAACATGACTCGCACTGAGCGTATGGATAAGGCTGCAGAACAAGCGATCTACGAAGCTCAGGAGACCAACGGTGGTTCCTTCTTGGAGACTGCACCGCCTATCGCTCGTGAAGGGTTGGGACGTGTAGCCTTTATGTATAAGAGCTACGGTCTGCAGATGTATTACAGTATGCTCAAGGCTGCTAAGACTGCGTTCGATTCAGACAAAGGCAAGTTGTTTGGTCCTGAAGGATCACCAGAACGTAAGGCTGCTTGGAAACAACTCATCGGTCTGCACGGTACGGCGGTGTTCTTTGCGGGTATCCAAGGTGTGCCCCTGTACGGTGCGGTGCAGCTTATTGCTGATCTGTTCTTCTTGGACGACGAGGAGGATGACTTCGACACTATCGTACGCAAGTATGTAGGTGAGGGTTGGTATAAGGGTGCGATCACTGAGTTTTCCGGTATCGACGTCGCCAGCCGTGTCGCCCTGACAGGTCTGCTCATCCAAGAAAACCGCTTCAACAACGACCCGTCCCTCGAAGAAAACCTCGGGCACTACTTGGGCGGTCCTGCACTTAGCGTCGCTAAACGTCTTGGTCGTGGAGTCGATGATCTTGTCAACGGAGAGACACAGCGTGGCATCGAGAACATGATGCCCGTAGCAATAGCCAATATGTACAAAGGTACGTTCGGGCGGTACGCCGATCAGGGCGGTGCTTTCACACGTCGCGGCGACCCGATCTACGACGACATGACTGCAGGAGAGATGGCCTCTCAGGTGCTCGGGTTCCCACCCACAGAGTACACGTTCCGCCAAGAGCAGAACCAAATCAGCAAACGTATCGACATTGCAGTGGGTAAGAAACGGTCTTCCCTGCACAAACAATACTACGTGGCAATGCGGTTGGGTGACTTCGATAAGGCAGATGAAGTTTTTGATGCGATCATCAAGTTCAACGACCGCCACCCAGAGGCTAGTATCACGCCGCAGTCTATCGAGCGGTCTATGGCGCAACATGCCAAAACGTCGTTGGAGATGTACAATGGTGTGAGCCTCAGCCCACTGTATCGTCAAACTCTCGAACAGTTGCGCTCCGAGTATCAGCAATAAAAAACCCCCGCTTTTTACGGCGGGGGAGTCTGAAGAGGAGAACGACAGTGGGGAGAGCACTTGTCGTCTGTAAACATGTTATCATGTAAGTCGCCAAATGCGAACCCCAAACATTTTATCTTCTATCCGGACACGTGTTTCTAACGTCCAACCCTTCAAAGTCGCTATTTTATTGACCTGCTGCTTGGCTTTATCGGTGTCAACACAAGGGATAAACACGGACGCCCCCACTACCATGGCCTCCCAGGCTACTATTATCTTGACCTTATCTGGATTAAGGTCGTCAGTCCTCATCGGTTTCTGGTACATTCTCGTCGAGTCCCTCTAGCTTCACCGCAATCGTCCATGCGGATGGTAGGTTGAAGTTAGTACCCTTACACAGACGTTTCTTAACCTTCTTGGCCCCCATCTGCTGCGTCAGTCCATCCAACGTGCTTATGAAGTCGATGTGCTGCTCACCAAGCCACTGCTTGAACGGCTTTTGTACAATGAACAGCATGGATGTGTCAGGCTCATACCGTGCCACGATAGCGTTACGGGGGGACTGCTCGGGAATAATGATCGGGGCTACCCCGTCTGCTGCGGTGGCTGTCGCTGTGCTCTTAATCTTCAACACGTTGCTCCAGTTCTCAGAGACGTAATCTGTGAGGAGTGTCTGCACTGTAGCCGTACTGTCATCTACAAAAGACTTCACACGGATGAGCGTATCAACGATCCAGTCAAACAGCTTCTTCAGATCATAACTGATGATGCCCATGCGCTTGGCGACATACGCACCCGTAAGGATTGCGGCACACCCACCGGCCCAGAAACGGTTTACGCTGGTCAATCCTGCACGCTTCTCGAGGTTTGCTTTGATCGTATCGAACTTGGCCTGTATAGCCGCGCGGTTGTTAATGACATACTGCACGTATTCTTCAGCGAAGTGGCCATAGTTCTGCTGCACGTCCTTGAACTGCGCCGCACCGATTGTTGGGTCCACATGAACCTTGGGCATGTCATCCACACGTAGCTCAAGCAGTCGCTGCATTTCAGCTTTGACGTCACCCTTGGCCATGGCCATCTGCGCATACATACTCACGTTACCTGTGGAGAACGCCAACAGACGCCAAGGCATACCGCGGACACGTTCAAGGTTGCCCCCACCAGTCATACGGTTCTTCTGCTTGCCCTCGGACAGTTGGTAGGCGTAGTCGGACACTACCGCTCCGCGCATGTTGGTCATCTCATCTGTGTTGAGTAGCATGTTGTGCATCAACTCTGCGCGGTTCCAACGGGCGTTCTCGGTATCCTTTTTCATGCTAGTCGTGCCTGCAGGGTCACCCCAGATCGAGGAGCCTGCAAACATCGCTGTGGTTTTACCACCACCCGTGTGCCCGAACAGGTGCACACCTAGACTATAGAGACCTGTGAACGGCATGAGGATCGTGCCGAAGCCACCGCATACAACGAACTGGTGCATCTCCATGCCATCTTGGTCGTAGAAGTCGAGTATCTCTTGGCTACGTTCCCGTGAACCTTTGATAACAAACGACTTGGATGCCTGTATAGTCTTGGCAGACGGTGGATTATACTCCACGCCCGTTGCGGTAATCAGGCGATCGCCCAGAACAAACTCAGACATCTCGGTGTCATCAGTCCACCCGAACTGTTGGTGCGCGGTACTCGCTGTTACGGTCTGCTGTAGTTCATTGATCCATGCTGTTGTGTACTTCATCAATCTATCCAAGTCTGCGCCCAGCGCGGTTATACCTTGTGCAGCCATGTTCTTGCGGAACTCTTCTTTCGAAGTAATCGCGGTCAAGGCTACGGTGAACTCCCTTACCCCGTCTCTTGGCAAGTGAAGTGCGAAGGCCACCACCTCACCTAGTTCTGCGTCGTGTAATCTGCGTGTAACGTAAAAGTCATAGTGGTATATACACTGCTCGTCGGGATTACCGTCTTCGTCTTTGATGCGTATATACACCCCACCATTCTGACCTCGGAAGTATGGATTAGGGAATTTCGGTATCTCGTATGTCTTCGTACCCATCGGTGCAGGGGCTTCTACCACGTTGTCCTCGGGTGCTGCTTCTGCGATCTCTTTGGTCAACATGGCAGGTGTAGAGATTTTACCTTTGTTTGGGCACCCCTCGCACCCTTGGGGGTTATGTGACTCAAATGTATGGCAAAAATGTGGCCCACCAGTGTCCCGCATTTTACGCTGCGTGAATGACACGTCATAATCTTCATGTTTATGAGACATCAAATGTGCGGCTTTGTCCCCATCTTCGCACACGTTGGCAATCGACAAACCAGAACGCCACAGATCATGCGACACGGTTTCTTGGTTCTCGATGATGTATTTTATCTGACCACAACCCGTACCGTTTTGCGTACGTATCAGGAGACGTTTGAAACTCCCACGTTGGTTCTGCTGCATCGCGTCACGGAACGCACTGGTAGCATCTGAGGGCTTGTATCGGTGTGGAACTGGTATCGGGTCATTACCTAGCAACTCAGAAAACTCGTCGAAGTCCACCACCTGCGGAACCTCTAACCCAAAGAACGCAACGGGTGCCGGGGGATCGCTCTTGTGGTTGTGAGTGTTTGGCACCCGCAAGATACGAGCAACATCCGATGTTACGGCGGGATCAGCTTCGAACCCATCCGCTGCACATAAGTTCTTCAGACGTTCAGCTATAGGCCACCAGTCATCACGGCATACTGCCTGCGACAAAATCCAGTAGACGTGCACACCGCGACCAGAGTTCACAAGTGTAGGTTTGGGTAAGTTGTGTTTCTTACAGAAGGTCCGAAGCGCAGAGATAGCAGCCTTCTGGTTGGGGAACTCTTTGCTGGGTCCACAGTCCAAGTCCAGAAAGAATGATTTAAGGTGTGTTACGTTGTCTGCCTTGCGTGACCCTGCTTCCGCAAATGTACCTAAAGCGAAATACGCGTCGTAACCGTTTGCATCGAAGTCGGTTGCCGCGTCTATCACCTCGTTAACTGACATGTAGAACTTCTGCTTACGGTCGCCTTCTTTAGCGGCGAACACACAGTATGGTCCTTCATCTCCTAATATTAGGTCTAAAAATCTTTTCGTTTCCATATGCACCACTCGCTGTCGTAGGTTAATCACGGCCACCGAAGCAGCCGTGATGTTTTATTGTTCAGTCGTCCCAAACATCGAGGACGGAGTCTAGGTCAGTAGTAGATGAAGGTGCTGGTGCTGCCTTTGTAGCAGTTCTCTTTACCGGTGCCACTTCTTCTCCAAACCCATCGTCGTCATCTGATGTGTCTGCCAACACGTTGTTGCTCTTTGCTGGTGCAGCCTTTGACCCTGCGAAGGGGTTAGCGTCCCCTCCTGCAACGAAGCCACCTTCAACAGCACCGAACGGATTACGTGCTTCCATAGGAACGTACTTGATTACTTGTACAGCTTTCAAGCGTAATGACACGCTCTGCTTCCCACCGAAGTCGTACGGGATCAGCTGCACAGCTACGTTAACCGTGCTGCCCGTAGTCAACTGGAAGTCATCGGGTAGTGGTGTACCCTGTGAATCCACCTGTAGTGGCTTGGATGTGACCTCACCTTTGTAGGCACCTTTGAGGTTAGCCTTGTGAGTGTATGTACCGTTGTCGTCTTTGACGAACGGATTGGTCAACTTATCCGCCCACTTAGCTTCTTTGTTGGCGTCGTAGGCAGTCTTCATCTGCATGAACAGTGCCTTGGCAGTGTCGTTGTTCATACGGAACTGGATTGAGAACTCAGCGTTTTGCTCACGTGGGTCGCAAGGCATACTGCGTTTCTTAACCTGATCGAAGGCATATGTACGGTCAACCTTGGGCCAGAGCGCTTCTACGTTCTCTATGATATATGTTTCAGCCATTTGTCGTTCTCCTTTATTATACGTCTTGGTCAGCGTCGAAGTTCATCTCGAGCTGGCGGTCATCTTTTACCTCGTCTGCGGAGGTCTCATCCACATCCTGCATTGCTTTGGTAAGCGCATCAGATACTGCGGTCTTGTTGAAACGGTAGGTGTTACCGATCTTAATGTACGTGGACTTGGGGATATGTCCCTGTCGCACCCACGCACGGATAGTAGAGATCGAGACAGCGAAATGCTTTGCCAAGTCCTCTATCTGTACAAAAGGTTCTGTCATTATTTCTTCCTCACAGAGATTACGTATTCGGTGTCGATGTTCAGACCCTTGGGCATGACATCAGGGTTTTCCTCCAAGAACTGTTTGACGTTGGTCTGGTTCAAACGACGGTCTAGGAACTCGGGCATGTCGTGCTCTTTAATGAACTCGTACATGGACTCCCAATCTCCAGTCCAATACTTCGTTTTAGTAGACCTGAAAAACAGACCCTCGGCGGTGCGGACGCTTTCAACATTGTGGGAATCACAATAGTCTAGTAGCGCACGTTTCAGGATTTCTAGTTGGCGTACCAACTCTCCATCTTTTTCTTTGAAGTCCGCGGACAACGCTGCTCTCTCTGCCCTGATCTTGATATAGGCCTTAGTGAGTTTGTCCGCAGGGACGTTGGATGTGTCATCCATAGCACTCTCCTGCATTGGTTAGAGTTACACTTTAGTAGCGTATAGTGTGTTAGTCAAGTAATTCTTTGTAGAGGTCGATGATTTTTGTGTGGACGTTAATTCTGTTGTCTAGCAGTGAGTAAATACGCTTTTCCGCAGCTGAACCTTGTAGCTGAACCACAGTACATGGGTGTTTCTGGCCTGACCGATGCACACGTGCGTTGGCCTGAGCATATGTCTCCAAGGATGGCGTTGGTCCCCACCACACAACTGTGTTGGCTGCTGTTAACGTGACACCGTGTGCAGCGGACTGCGGTTGGATCACCAGCACCTTGGGGTCTTCTGTGGTCTGGAATCTCTTGAAGATGTCGGTGCGCTTGGCCGCAGGTACGTCACCTCGCACGATCTCCGTGGTCACCCCGTCTTTGTGTAGCTTCTCCACCAGTATGTCTATGGTGTGCTTGAACGGCACAAACACGAGAACCTTCTGACTGCTTTCGTCGATAACTTCTTTCAGCACTTTGTAACGGTGCTTGATGTCGAACTCGAGCGTACCCCCATCGTCAGTGTAGACCGCCCCCGCAGAAATCTGCAGTAGCTTGTTGATGATGACCGCAGAGTTTACCGCAGACACTTCGTCCTCGCCGATAGTCATCATGTGGTTTTTCTTCAGCTTGTCGTAGTATGTCTGCTGCTGGCGAGTTAGTTCTACCTTGCGCTTCACATATGTCATGTCAGGTAGGTCGAGGCATTCTTCTTTGGTAAAGCGGATGGCAGGCTGTAACACCTTAAACACAAGGTCTGACGCCTCGGGCTTCATGATCCACCTGAACTGCGTAACCTTGCGCATCACCATGTCTCGGAACGAACCAAAGAACCGTGGCACGGAGTTGGGGTTGACCAACTTAGCTAACCCATAGGCGTCTAGTGGTGATTGCGCAGCGGGAGTACCCGTCATCATCCACAGCCACGTGTCGTCACCCACCAACTTGTTCATGGTCTTCCAACGCTTTGACTGCGCGTTCTTGTAGTGTGTCGCCTCGTCCACAATGATTAGGTCGAAACCCCCATTGGCGATCTCGTCGAACACAATGTCGATACCATCGTAGTTGATGATGGCAAAGTCCGCGCCTTGGTCGAGCAGCTTCTTGCGCTTCTTCGCCGTGCCGTAGATCACATCCACCGTGCGGTGTGGCGCAAACGTGAACAGGTCTTCTCGCCATGCTGAGTCCATGATGGACAGTGGGCACACCACCAGAACACGTTTGATCTTGCCCTGCTTCAGCAGGTAGTCCGCGGCCCAGATAGCACTGGCGGTTTTACCCGTACCCTGCTCGTTAAAACAGAAGCACTTCTGGTTCATGGTGAAGAATGAGGCTGTCTTCTTTTGGTGTGCGAACGGGGAATACTTACCCGTCCATTCGTAACGGTCCTGTATCGGTGAGGGTGCATTTACGTTGAGGTTGCGTAGGCTGTGCACCTCGTCGATACCCCAGTTCACCAACACCTCGTTGTCCCGCACCACTTTGCTCTTGGGGATAACTTCAGTGACACGTTTTGGATTGCGTAGCTTTAGCAGCAACGCCTTACCGTCGATAATCTGCATGTCATTCTCCTTTTAGGGTATCCCCTAAATCACGTTTTCTTCTTCTTCTTGTAGTTACGTGCGCGGTTCTTGCTCGAACTCTCTATCGTGTAACCATCTTTATTGCTGCCGCCCTTGGACAGGGCTTTCTTGTGGCTAACATCTTTACCCTCGCGCCTGTCAGCCTTGCCGTTGTTGTTCTTATCAACACCGTTTTTATCTACGGCACGTCGGGCACGTTGGCGCTCCATCCGTGCTTCAAAGGCTTTACTGCCAACAGGGCTGTTGGTTTGTTTCTTGCGGTCTGCGGGGTTCTTGTATGGCATCAGTTTGCTCCGTTGTGTACGCATTCGATTATGGGACAGTGACGTCTGCATAGCCCGTTGGGTTTAGCGTTCCACACATCCTCTATCGCTGCGGTTTCCATCTGCTTGTACTTGGCCAACCATTTTTCCCACAGCTTGGGCTTATCATACTCTGTATAGGTGGATTTCACCAAGTCATTGCTTACGACAAACACCAGCCCTGCACGTACTGTCTTTACCTGTGGGTAGTGTTTGAACACGGTCATTGCCATAAGTTCTAGCTGACCTTTGTCCGCGTACTTAGATGACTTGCCCGTCTTGTAGTCGATCACCCATGCGAGATCACCGTCTAGGATGATGAGGTCAGCAATCCCACGGAACCACACGTTGCTGTCGTAGAACCCACAGGGTTCAAGGTCTTCGGTGATACCCAGCTTGAGTTCGCACAGCTTCTCACCCTTCTTGTTATTAAGTGAGTTTAACATCTTTTGTGCAAAGCTGAACTTTGGTGGCAGCGGTGTACCCTTGCCTATGTAATTCTCAGCAGCCGTGTGGAACGCCGTGCCATACAGCGTAGCTTCAGTCTCCTTGAAGGGAACCTCCTTGAGAATCTTGTCGTGGTAGAACTGCTTGGGGCACTGCTCAAATGCTTTGATCTTACTGTAAGACCACGGCCATACTTTAGTCATTCACATTCTCCGTATGATTTGCCTGTGCCACTCTCACAGGTGATCGGTAATCCAACAGCCCAGTCGGGTGTCTGGCGCATACATTCTTCCATGTACGCCTGTGCTTCGTCCAACTCTTCGTCGGGTACACAGGTGATAATAGAGTCATGTACAGTTAGCACAGCTTTGTATCTCTTGGCAAGTAATATCATTTGGTGCCCTATGATACAACGTGCAACAGCTTGGCACACGTTCTCCACCACCTTGCCGCCGTATATACGGTTCGGCCCTTTGCGGGTGCGGTAGCTGTACTCGTGACCATACTCTGACTTCTCACCCGTAAGCCCGTGATAGAACATCGACAAACCCGAGGGCAGCACGATGGCGTTCCTCTGTGCGTCTACTTGCAAGACACCTTCCCGACCAAACTGTACGCTGTCACCCTGTGCCATGAACTTTATTGTATCGTTAGCGTCCTTCCATAGCTGACTGATCGCACCGTTCGTGTTGCGGTAGATGTCGATGATCCGCCGTGCCTCGTCTAGTTCGATGTACACACCCATACCTTGCAGCTGCGCTTGGAACTTGGGCGCACCCATGCCGTAACCCGCACCGAGAATTGTAGTCTTACCCACAAACCGTTGGTCCTTAGTTACGTTGTCGACGTCCACACTGTAGATGCTGGACGCCATGTATTTGTACACGTCCTCTCCATCAGTGAACTGTTGGGTCAGATCATCCTGCCCTGCGAGCCAAGCCAACACACGTGCTTCAATCTGTGATGAGTCACAGTCGATAAGTGAGTGACCCTCTGGCGCAATGATGCTGCTCTTTAACTTCTTACCATTCGGCCCACGACTAGGCAGGTTTTGCAGGTTGATCTTGTCGTCTCCACCCCACCTACCGGTGTGCGCTGCGTAGTATCTTACAGGCACGGGGAGTAGACCCCGCTTGGATATGTCGATGAACCGCTGCGTCCGTGTCTCCTCAAGCGTAGACTTCGTACCGAGTCTCGCTGATACCAGTGCCTGAACCTGATCGTTATCATGTTCTAACAATTGTTTGAACGCCTCATCATTCTTGGCAAACGCAAACGTCTCTTTGCCCGTGGTAGGGCTGACCTTCATCGGGGGTTCTACCCCTAAGTCTGTTAACAGTTCGGCGAACTTCGGGTTGGACATGAGGTCTTTCTTGTCCGTGATACCCGCATCCTCCATCAGCTTATCTTTGCGCGCTTTGATGTCTTCGAGATGTGACTCCAGCAGACCTGTGTCGAGGTCCAATGTGGGTTCTGTAAACATCCGCAGGGTAAGGTCGATCAGTCGGAGTTCGTCTTTCGGGAACCCCTTAGCCATGAGCGAGAACAGCTTGTATGTGAGGTCCACGTCATTGATGCAGTAGTCCCCGTAGCTTTCTAGTTCCTGTGTTGAAAAATCTCCCCGTCGCTTTCCGAGGGCGTCGAGTACCTCTGTGCCTTTAACGCCGATATTGTACCTCTCAGATAAGGCAGCGAGACTTGCGCGAGCTTCAGTCCCGTGAAGGGCACGAGCGATGCAAAGAGTATCGGTATACATCCTAGGATGAATACCAAAACGCCAACTAAGAATGGCACCATCAAAAATAGTATTATGACAAAGTACCATAGAGTCTTCCCAAGGGAGCGCCTTGAGATAATTTTCTGTTTGTTTGTGTGTTCCACTGGCCCACTCCGTTTCATCATTGTTTAGTTTCACGCTCACCCCGATCACTTCGAATCGGGGGTCACGCACGTATGCTTCTGTTGTCATCTTACGCAGAGAATATTCCCTGTCGTAGTATGTCTCGAAGTCCAATGTTATGAGGTTCATCGCACCACCTCATGCACCTCGACCCCTGCTTCGATGAACTGGTCAACGCTAAGGACGAGGTTATCTTTCCAGCGCATCAGGAACTCTCGTGAGGGGCGCGGCCACACTACGTGCTTAATCCCTGACTGGATCACAAGGGCCGCACAGTTGGCGCAGCAGGGGTGAGTAACCACCAGAGTGCAGCCTTCCAACGATGTGGTGGCAAACATGATCGCGTTGGCCTCCGCGTGTAGGGTCATCTTGTATTTCGTTTCACGTTCTTCGAGACGCTCGCGGCTATCTTCTACACCTCGGGCAAACCCGTTGTATCCTGTAGACACCACACGGCGTTTAGAGTCGAAGATGGCAGCACCTACCTGCGTGCTCGGGTCTTTACTTAGCAGGGCTACGTGCTCGGCCAAACCGAAGGCCCAGTCTTTAAGTCGTTCTGTGTTGAGTGGGTTAGTCATGGTTCTCACTTTCATTTTCTTCGTAGTATGCGTCTGTTAGGAGGTCGATCAGGTACTCTGCTATGTTTGTATACCCACCTTCTACGGTTTTCTCGGCGGCAAACTTCCACACTTCGGGCGATGCCTCTCGCTGCATAGTTGCCCCTACTGCACCTACCTTTATATCGTACGCCTTATTCACCTTGCTTATGGTGTTTAGCGCCTTTGGTGTAGGTAGCGGCAAATCGCCCCGCAGTTGGGCACGACGGATTGCTGACACCACCAACGTAGCAGGAGCGTCCACAGCTTTGGCTATTTGCCAAACTTTCAGCCCTTCCTTGTGGAGACGTATGATCTCCAGAGTGCGTGGTTTTATGGTTGATCCGGGCATTTTTTCCTTTCTACCCACGGTGGTTGCGACAACGTGATAGGTATGTCGCTTCGTTGGTTATCCATCCGTGCCTGTACGCTTTTGAGTTTGCGACTTACGTCATGTTGGTGGTGGTGAGATGCTCTAGGCCATCGCCCCACATTATTTGGCATAGACGCCGCTTCAAACTTTGGCTTCATTTTATTTTTTATCACTTTCTTCCATAGACCAACCATCATTCAAGTTATACTCTTCTGGCTTGGGTGGTCTATTGTCTGTGCCCGAGCCGCGGCGCTCGTAAGCTACCAAGAACGCTATGCAACACGCTGCGTGTGCGAGGTGCGAGTAACCTGTCTCAGGGTCTGTGTTCTCACCACGCCACCAAGCCCACATATGGCGCATCAGTGCGCTGAACGGACGGGACCACATCATGCCGAGTTCCCAGTTGCGGTCTGCATACTTCGCGGCACCGAACGTCAGCACCCGTGCAGTCTCTTCTAACAACTCAGGTGGTAACAACTCATAACGTAACTTATCAGTGTCAAACTTCTGACCCTCGGTGAACACAGGTTTCACCGCCTCGCGCCAGTTGGGTGACGATATGCGGTGCAAATATCCTATAGCGTCTTGTTCGGTTATGTCGCAGTTGAGTGCGATGTCCTTGGCGGTAGTAGTTTGGCGGTTGGCGAGTATATACTCCCACACGCGTTCATCAGTGTTGTTCATATCTTGTATCCTTCTTTCCTGCGGTTACTCACAAATTTGGTGAGGTCGTCTTTGGCATAGTAATAACGCTGGTTCGCTGACGGTGACGCGTCTCGTTTAACCTGCGCCTCCATCCAGAAATCCACCTGTTGTTTGAGGAACTTGTATTCAGCCTCTAATGCAGGGGTTAATTTCTTGTCATCCATCACCATGCAAACCAATCTGCTGACGGTGCCCACAGAACCCATGAGGCTTTCTCTTGACCCCCTTTGACGTGGACCTGTGCCTTAGCCATGTCCCCAGCGTTGTGCATACGGGTCAGTGCTAACTGCATCTGTAAGTCTTCCACACCTAGGTTCTCGGCCAGTGCCGGAGCGGTGATGGCATGTTCATTGTCCACCACATCGAAATAAGCCATGATGCGGTCCTCCAGCTTGGCTACCTCGACACGCGGTGTCTCCTCTGCAGGTTTGGTAGTCTCCGTCATGGACATAGTCATAGCCTTCCACGGGGTGTTTGCGGCATCATCACCCACGTTCGGTAGGAGCACCATGGCACGGGTTTCTTCCTCGACTATGTTGTGTTTTTTGGCCAATCGAGCGGGAATGAATACACCCTCTCCATTGTCGACACGGACGCCAAAACTTGTCATCGTTTCCAGCTGAGTTTCGATAAATACGTTTACAGTTTCCATTGTGATTTCCTTAGTTTGCTTGTGCTGCCCACGAGGTGAGCAGGTCTGTTACATCATTCATGTTGTCTTCGTTTACGATCAGGTCTAGTCCACCTGCCGCGTTGATCTCTCTGAGGTTCTTCTCCTGCAAGGGCGTGGCTTTGTTCTTCCCCGCCTTGCACTCAATCCCAAAGAATAGTCCTGCGTGGCATCCGATGATGTCGGGAACCCCACTCTTTCCGTATCCGCCTGTCACGGGGTAGAAGTAGTAGGCACCCAATTCCTTGAGATGCTTAACGACAACCTTCTTTACTTTAGCTTCGGGTGTAATTGGCTTGCTCCTTGATACCAGTTCCGCGTGACTTTTAGGGGATTCCCTAAAAGCTATTTGTATACCCAGTAGAGAGATGGTCCTATGCGACTGCCCACTCCAGTTACCTCGTTGAGAGGGGGAGGGACGTCCAACATCATTAGCATAGATAGCTTAGTCTGAATCCAAGTGGGTAGGTCGTGGACTGAACTATAGTATCCCTCGGCGTCTGGGTCAACACTATCCATACCAAAACACATCACCTCGACGTGATCTGTATCAGGCGCTATCAATACGCGGTAAGTGTTGTCATCCGTTATTTCCATGTGTCATCACTTTCTTTGTGTAGGTAGAACGTGCGGTCATCTACTTTGTATCCAACACCCTCGACGTAGTGGCTGTCCTTGCACATCGACAGGACTGCGATCTTACCCTTCACAGACTCTGGTAGTTCATCAGCCACCCACGTGAGCGTATCCGATTGCGAATCCGGTACGGAATACCGATCCACGCTTGTAAGTTGAACAATGTCTGCGCGGGTTTCCCATGGGGTCGGGTAGATATGCACGAAGTCCATCGGGTTGTCGTGCGTACCCATACTGTCCACGGCTTCCTGTGCTACAAACAACTCACGGAGGTCATCACCAAACTGCACGTCAAAGAACTTATGCCCTGACTCGATCAGGTGTTTGAACTCCCGTAGTGTACGTTCTCCATTCTGCCCGTAACTACTCATACCGAAAGACCGTAATAGACTGGAGGCATGGTTACGCAGGGTGGCCGCCTTCTCCTGCAACTTGTCCCGCACAGGTGCGCGTAAGACACCCTCAATCTCTTTTGTGCTATACTTGGTCAGATAACCTCGGGCCGCTTTGAGCATCGGGGCCATGTTGATCGACGTCTTCATGTGGTATTGTTCAGAGTAGTCGCTGTATTTACCGTTCTCGATACCCCGTGCGAACACAGCGAACTTCTTTTCTCCGTGCCGTGAACTCTGGAAGTCACCATAGCCGATGTATCCGCGCACCATGGACTCACCTTCGACGTACACCCACGCAGTATCTGCCTTCCCAGCCGCTCTAGCTCTGAGTACGGTCTTAACACCTCGTAATGTGCTCTCGACTTCGCGGCGGAAGTCCGTGAGTGGACCGTATGGGTATGCTGATTCGTCAATTGTGCCCGACAAGGAGGCCTTACGTAACTGGAGTTCCTCGTTAAGTGCGGATAGTTTTGTATGTCTGAATGTCATGGTTTTATCCTTTGGCTGTTTTGGTTAGTCCGCACAGCTTGTTTATCTGGCGGTTGAAAAAGGCTAGAGCTTCACTGCGTGTATATTCTCGGCGTTGATCTCGTTCCCCCATCAAGTAATACATCAGGTGCACGCGCATGGGGTGATCGCTGTTCTTGATGATGTCCCGCGTCATCTCAGGTTTTGTGAGGAACATGCTTGGGATGTCCCACCCGTAGAACTTCGCTCCGTGGGTCTCCTCATAATATGCTTTCAGTTCATTTTGTATGCGGGCCGTATACTCGTAGTTGTTTTTGGGCAGCAGGGGCAGCATGGCGAAGGTCCACTCACGGAACTCGGCGATGTCTTGTTTCATGGTGGCCTTCAACTTCTTGTTCACGTATACACGCGGAGCCGCAGGGATAGGTCGCCCACCACCCACATGAACCCACGCACCCTGCACGTTACTGAATGTCAGTGAAGAGTTATCATCCGGCAAGCGAACCCACTCCTTTAGCGCATTACTGCGGCGCGCTGGTGGGAGGTTTTTGATCGCGTCGTATATAGCACGCGGAGCGGTTCGCTGTTTGGCGAGGTAGTATTTCGATTGCCCCGCTCGGATGAAGTGTTTGCCGTTGTGGTTATGGAACCATAAATCCTTGGGTGAATGACGAAACAGGAACGCATACCTGCCGGCGTGTTGGTATGGACCCCACCCATTGCGCAGTGTAACTTGTTCTGTCCCGTCACGATCCTTGCGCCACACGATGGGTGCATACTTCTTCATGTCAGCAAGGGTAGGGTTGAGGATTCCACCATAAGGCCACGAGGGGAAGTGCTCGTCACCCATGTGGTAGCCATCGGATAGCGCGTAGCAGTTGGCGCTGATCTTGACGATGCGTTCCCACTTACGGCTACGGTCACCGATAGGTCGGATGTCTTTACCTGCGTTGTTTGAGCCACGCAGAGGTTTTATGCTGTTGTAGTGTGCTTCCACCTCGGCAAAGGTGGTGAAGTTTGAAAATGTAAGTGCCATTGATTAGTCTCCATTAGTTTTTAGGGGATTCCCTAAATGTCATTCGTCTTCGTTGTCTTCTATGTCAGCCTCGATGATACCAGTTCCACCGCAGTTATCACACGTGGCCCAGTAATCTTCTAGGTATCCCTCGGGGTTTGAGTTCGACATAGGCACTGCCCGTTCGTATTCGCACTCACCCGTGCCACTGCACTCGGGGCAGTCGATCATTGCTTCTTGTAATCCAACCATGTAGTTTCCAATCTTGCTCATAGTGTTATCTCCACTTGTCTAATAATATTCATTCGGTCCCATAGCATCTCTATCAGACCGCCATCACCACCACCGTGTTCGTATTGCTCCTCTATGTCGTCTAGCTCCTCCCCTATGCGTATGGCTCGATAGGCCAGAGGCATGTCACGCTCGGAATGGAAGTCGTCCGCAAGTGCAAGCATATACTGAATACCCTCCACAGCTTCATACTTGTCATACCACTTTGTGCTCGTCTCCTCGAAATACAGGATGTTGTCGTCCTTGATTTCCCACTGCTCTAGCAGGTTATGTTTCTGCACGTGCTCGTTCATGGCATAGACCGCTATGACTTCCTTCATGTCCTTCTCGTTGTCAAACGCCACAGCAATATACACGTCACTCCGATAGCCCATCACATATCCCTCCCTTTGATATGCACTGTTGTGCCTACGTCTGGCTTGGCTTGTTGGTTGTCGAGCACACACCACAGCACAGGGTTAGTCCACTGACCCCAGCCACCGTAGAGGTAGCCATCTGTTAAGACGATACAGGCTTGCGGGTTGATGTTGTTGTCACGCAGATACGCAGGGACACACTCAACACACGTGCCACCACCACCCGCAGGTTTGGTGGAGTTAACAATATCGTCTTGCTCGTTAACCTCATACACCTCATCACGACAGACCTTAGTGTCCCAATACAGGACACGCAGCTTCTCGGGGTGCACCGTGTCACACACAGACTTGACCTCGGACAAGAACGCAGACAACTCGGGACCACCGATAGAACCTGATGTGTCGATAGCCACCACAAGTTCACCCACCTGTTCACTGATACCCGATGGTAGATACACGTTAGCACCTATATACCGTCTGCTTGGACGTCGCCACGTGGAGTAGTCTGTGCCAGCACACGTTGTCTGGACAAACTCACGCAACACCTCACGCCAATCCACTTGGGGTTGGAGTAACTCGTCAAGGCTACGGTCACCACCACTGCCCATCTTACCTGCAATCAACGCACCTTGGCGCACAGCCTCGTCAATCTCACGGGCAAGTTCACGCTGTTCATCTGCGCTCATCTCCTGCGCACCTTCCCAGTCATGCTCATCGAACCCTTGGGGTTGACCGTCACCCTGCCCGTCATCATCGTCCTGATCTTGTTTGAGATCGTTGTAGACTTGGGCTGTATCCCATCCAGAATACTTGGGGTCGTAGCAACCACCCTCGGGCATACGTGCCCAGCCGTCCTTGCCATACTCAGCCATGATCTTGTCGTTGATGACGTAATCACATGCTACGTTAGCCATACGTGGGTTCTCTTTGTAGAGGTGCTTCCACGTTGTCAGGTGACGATACAGTTTGTGGTAGACCTCGTGCAGCACAAGGAACCGTAACTCTGCATCGTTCAACCCGTCCATGAACGCAGCGCCATACAGCTCGTCGCGTCCGTTGGTGCAGGCTGTAGGAACCTTGCTGCTGTCATGTTCCACCGTTCGATCACCGATCATGATGACACCTGACAGTGCGTGTGCTCTGCCCATGATGTCGACAACGGCCTTTGACAGCCGTTGCTCTGGGGTTAGTTGTGTTCCAATAGATAGCATATGCTCATCTCCCTGTTAGTTTGTTTAGTAATGCGCGGAACCGTGTTGGCTGTGATACCAGTTCCGTTTGTTTTTTAGGGGATTCCCTAAATTGAGTTTTGCTTAACCCCTTGTGGAACGCACGTTGTTGGCACGCACCATGCGATCTGTTCAACACACTCGCGCACTCACGGTATGTAGCTCCTGCCGCGCGCATCACGCGCAGAGTGTCGTCTTCTTTAGTTGTCCATTGTTTACCCATTTGTCTTCTCCTCATTGGCTGTCACCACGACAGCGTTTAGTGCACCGGTCTTAGCGATGAACTCTTCCTTTGCTTCGGTCATAGCCTCAGCAATGTTAATGGCTTGCACGCGTTCAATACGGCTCACCAATCCCTCAATGGTTACATAGAATGTCCGCATTACTTCTTGTCCGCTGCGAACATATAGTTGTTGTCCATCGCCCATTGCGTGAACTTCTTGTTGGTCATCACCATAGACTGCTTGGAATACTTGGGTGCGCGCACACCGTTGGCGAACATACCCTGTGCTTCCTTATCCAGACGTGGCATGTAGTCGAGCCATGCGTTGACCCAATCCGTCTCCAATGACGCGAGTGTCCGATACACCACCATACATACTGCGGCTGCGCTCTCGGGAACCTTGGCGGTCATCGGGCTGTCCTTGATAGATTGTAGGGACGGTAGCTGATCCGACAGTTTCACAAACGCCATCAGGTCCATCGCACCACGATCACCGATTGTGCCCATCAACATACCCGTCAACGTCTGGTCATCGAACAAGTGGCGTTCATGTAAGATGTCAGACGCAGCTTCGAGTGAGCGAGGCGTAACAAAGGCTGCACGCTGCTGCTTGGGGTGGAATATGTATGGGTTTTCATCGGGGTCACGCACGTCTTCGAACGATGCGAACAGGTGCGGGTTATCCTTGCACCAACCAAGTAGACTGTGGTCGATCCCGTTGTTGATACCCCACTCGATCCACTCGATGTTGTTGGGCTTGCGTGACTGCACTACGGTCATACGGTTGCGAGCATGTGGTGGTAACATATCACCCACACCCTCTGACCCTTTGTTGGTCGTGGCGAAGATCACACTGTCAGGGTGTAGCGTGTAGCTGCCAATCTTGCGTTCGAGTATGAGGCGTAGCAGTGCCAACTTAACAGCAGGGTTGGACTTACCGAACTCGTCCACCATCAACGCAATGGGTCGGTTGTTGTGCACACCCAATTCCTCGTTGGTTAGATATGTGACGTAGCCTGTCCCGTCATCCAACTTGGCGATGTTAGGTATTGTGATGTCACCGAGGTCTTTGGTCGTGCAGTCGAAGTAACATGGCAGGTGGTCGGGCATCTCCTCGGCCAATGTCTTGAGGATGGATGATTTGCCTGTGCCCATGTCACCCTGCACCAGTATGGTGCGCTTGTGTCCGACAGCTTTGATTGCATCTGTGATCTGGTCGAGGCCCAGTGCATACATTTGATGTGCTTGATTAGTCATGGTGTGTTAGTCTCCATTTGGTTTTTAGGGGATTCCCTAAACTGTAATTAGTATCCGAGGCCGTAGCCGATGATAAGGAAGGCGTAACCGCCGCCAAAGATGGCGATCACACCGATGATGTCTCCGATGATGTCTCGTAGACGCATTACATATCCAGACTTGGTAGGGCTGCGAGTGCAGCGTTGAGGTTCTTGCGTGTGTCTTCACGCAGTGTGGGTGAGTTCTTGATCTTGTCGAGGTTCACCCCGTGTAGTGCCCGTTCGAGTTGCTGTCGCATGGCCTCCATCTGTGTGTCCTGTGTCACGTTACAGGTTCCCAACATCTCAGTCAGTTCGAGGGCACGATCAAACACACTGTCATACAGGCGGTTGCCCTTACC